>Ga0163144_10018669_pt1 | contig 13999 bp, 13 predicted proteins | sample OliLak19BULKMAT1_FD_123175 | JGI IMG/M metagenome (GOLD analysis project Ga0163144, IMG submission 123175) | Freshwater microbial mat bacterial communities from Lake Vanda, McMurdo Dry Valleys, Antarctica - Oligotrophic Lake LV.19.BULKMAT1 | ecosystem: Environmental > Aquatic > Freshwater >... | reverse complement strand
CTTCGACGAATTCACTGCACAAGACGAGATTGACTGGTACGGGGAGTGAGGGTTTTGCTCGACACGCACGTCTTGCTCTGGTGGCTCTTCGACGAAGCAAAGCTCGGCCCACGAGTTCGGTCAGTTATTGCGGATGGTAGGAACGAGATCTTCGTCTCGTCCATAACGGTTGCCGAGATTGCGATCAAGCGTTCTTTGGGAAAGCTCCCCGGCCCGCCTGGATTGCTCGGAAGCCTGGTTGAGGAGGGGTTTCAAGAGCTTCCGTCGCTCTCGACCCACGCCGTCGTGCTCGAGGAGCTTCCGCTGCACCACCGCGACCCATTCGATCGTTTCCTGATCGCGCAGGCGATGACAGATTCCCTCACGTTCGCGAGCTATGGCCCGCGAGTCCGCGCCTACGACGTCGAGCTCATCACCGGCTAGTGAGCGCGCCCTCGTAGAGGTCTCGCCGACTCAGTCCGGTTGCCTCCGCTACCTCGCTCGACGCATCCTTGAGCTTCGCGCCGCCGGCGACGAGTGCGAGTACCTGCGCAATACCGGTCGGCAGATCCGATGCCAGGGCACTAGCCCCCTCAACGACAAGGCAAATCTCTCCGCGGGCTCCGTCTGCGAAACGGGTCGCAAGCTCGCGAGCGCTCCCCCGCACAACCTCTTCGTGCAGCTTCGTCAGTTCGCGGCACACCACCACGCGGCGGTCGTCGCCGAGGGCGGCGGCAAGGTCGGCCAGCGCAGCGCCCAAACGGTTCGGGCTCTCGAAGAACACCATCGTGCGCGGCTCGCGCGCAAGGCCGCGGAAGTAGGCGACACGGGACTTTCGCGGAAGAAACCCTTCGAACGTGAACCGGTCGGTCGCAAGGCCCGATACGGCGAGCGCCGTGAGCACGGCGCTCGGGCCCGGCAGCGCGGTCACGGTGACTCCCGCGGTAGCGGCGGCGGCGACCAGCGAGTAGCCGGGGTCACTGATCGACGGCATGCCGGCGTCGCTCAGTACCAGCACGTCGATCGTTTTGGCGAGTTCGACGAGCTCGGCCGCCTTCTCGCTCTCGTTGTGCTCGTGCAGAGCGACCAATCGCGGACGGTTCTCGATCCCGAGCGCACGCATCAGGTGAATGGTCGTGCGGGTGTCCTCGCTCGCGATGACCGTGACCGTGCTGAGCGTCTCGATGAGCCGGCGCGAGGCATCCCCCAGATTACCGATCGGGGTCGCCGCCAGAATGATCACCCCGTCATTGTGTCACCCCGGTTGTTGGCGGCCCGGTGCGAGCCGCCAGTCACTCGGCTCATAAGCTGGCGGGATGCTCGAACCGCCCGCCGCGCCGCGCCCTCGCATCGGCGGTGTCGCCCTTGTGCTGGTCGGCCTGCTGACTCAGGACATCGGGGCATCCATTGCAGTACTTGTCTTTCCGACCGTTGGACCTGCTGGGATGGTGACGCTGCGCCTGGTGTTTTCGGCGCTCATCTTGCTGGCGATCGCGCGGCCAAGGCTCGGCGGCATCTCGCGAAGAGGTTGGGCACTCGTAGCCATCTTTGGCTTGAGCCTTGGGACCATGAACCTGCTGTTCTACCAGGCAATCTCACGCCTCGACCTCGGGACGACGGTCACGATCGAGGTGCTCGGACCGCTCATTCTGTCGGTGATCGTTGCGCGCCGAGCGAGTGCGTGGTTGTGGGCCGCGCTGGCGCTGGCAGGCGTTGGCCTGCCCGGCTACGGGAGTTTCGGCGACCTCGACCCCGTCGGTGTTGCCTTCGCGCTCGCCGCTGGCGCGACGTGGGCCGGGTACATCCTCGCCTCGCGCCGCACCGGACAGGTGTTCCAGGGCCTCGACGGGCTCGCGATTGCGATGGCGATCGGTGCGGTGCTGAGCCTGCCGTTCGGCATTGCGCAGGCGGGAGCGCAGCTCGTGCAGCCGCCGATCCTCGCGCTCGGGCTCGCGGTGGCGGTGTTGTCGTCGACGATTCCGTACGCTCTTGAGCTCATAGCGCTTCGACGCATTTCTGCTTCCGCGTTTTCGGTGCTCATGAGCTGTTCGCCAGCCATCGCGGCGGCTGCCGGATTCTTCGTGCTTGGGCAGACCGTTGGCTGGATCCAGGCCGCCGGCATCGTGCTCGTCATCATCGCGAGCATCGGCGCTGTGCGCTCCGCCGAACGCCTGCTGCCGCCGGTACCATGACCAAGTGAGCCGCACGCCTGACGCCGAGTTCGATGCGGTGCTCGTCGGCGAGGCGAGCGGCGCTCCCCCGGATTCGGTGGACCGCCCGGCCGGCGACTCGGGCGAAGAGATCGCCGAGCACTCTGCCGACGCCGCCGCCGGCAACGAGCCGCGCGGTTCCCGCCTCGACTCGTGGTGGGCGCGGCAGTCGCCGCGAGTGCGCACGGTGTTGCGCTGGGGGGCGCCGGCCGCGGTCGTCGCGGTCGCGGCATCCACCCGCCTATGGAATCTCGGCAGTCCGGCAGAGCTCGTCTTCGACGAGACCTTCTATGTGAAGGATGCCTGGACTCTCGTGAATCTCGGCTACGAGGCCACGTGGCCGGCCGAGACCGACCCGCGGTTTAACGTGGGCCAGACCGACATCTTCTACACGGATCCATCGTTCGTCGTGCATCCGCCGCTCGGCAAGTGGCTCATCGGACTCGGGATGCTCGCCTTCGGCCCAGAGAACCCTGTTGGCTGGCGCATCTCGACCGCGATCGTCGGCATCATCGCGGTCGTGCTGATCATGCTCATCGCCAAGAGGCTGTTCGGCTCGACCCTGCTCGCGACCATCGCGGGTCTGCTGTTTGCAATTGACGGTAACGCGATCGTCATGAGCCGCATCTCGCTGCTCGACAACTTTCTGATGTTCTTTGTGCTGCTCGGCTTTGGGGCGATTCTGCTCGACCGTCAGTGGAGTTCGACCCGCTTGGCGCTGTGGATCTCGCGGCGCGAGAAACGCGGGCGCGCCAGCGACTGGGGCCCGGCCATGTGGTGGCGACCGTGGCTGATCGCGGCCGGAGTCGCGCTTGGCGCCGCGACCGCAGTCAAGTGGAACGGGCTCTACTTTCTCGCGGCGTTTGCGGTCTACACGCTCGTCGTTGATGCGCTCGCCCGGCGTCGCGCTGGCGTGCGATTCTGGGCGACCGGCACAATCTTTAGGCAAGCACCGACGAGCTTCCTGCTCATTGTGCCGATTGCGGCACTCGTTTACCTCGCAAGCTGGACCGGCTGGTTCCTCAGCGACAGCGGCTACAACCGAGACTGGGCCGAGCAGCCGGGCAACGCCTGGACGGGCGCGCTCGCCTGGGTGCCGTTACCGCTGCAGAGCCTCTGGCATTTCGAGTCGAGCGTCTACGGCTACCACGTTGGTGAGACGAGACCCCACCCATACCAGGCCAATCCCCTTGGCTGGCTGCTGATGATTCGCCCGACGAGCATGTGGTACCTGGGGTCCGAAACCGGCGAGAACGGATGCACGGCGAACCTGTGCGGCGCATCGATCACCGGTATCGCCAACCCCTTGATCTGGTGGGCAGCCACTGCCGCAGCCATCTACTTGGTGTATCGGCTCGTTCGGTTCCGCGAGTGGAGGGTTGGCCTCGTGCTGTTGGGGCTCGGAGCCGGCTACCTACCGTGGCTGTTGTACCTGAACCGCACGGTGTTTCAGTTCTACACAATCGCGTTCCAGCCCTACCTGATCTTGGCCCTGACGCTCGTGATCGGCATTCTTCTTGGCTCGGCGAACGACCCGAGCTGGCGGCGAGTCAGCGGACTCCGTGTGGTCGGGGTGTATCTCGGTGTCGCCGTCGCGGTCAGCATCTTCTTCTGGCCGCTCTGGACGGGCATCCAATTGCCATACGAGTTTCTGGCCGCGCACTGGTGGTTGCCGACGTGGCGATGATGGCCGCGGCTGCGCTGAAGGTGAACCCGGCTTGCGCCCGCGTCAAGCGTTCGCGAGCGCACTAGTTCGAGGTGCGCACCTGCTTGCCATACACAAGCTTTCGCAGCAACCACTCGGCCGGCCCTGGCCGATCGAAGGCTTCGAGAATGTTCGCAGCGACGAGGGTTGCGAGCCAAACTCCGACTGCAATCATGGTCGCCTGAGCGACGCCAGCGGTCAAGCCCAGCCCGCCGAAGTACGGCGCGAACACGAAGAGAAACGCGACCGATTGGGCAAGATACCCGGACAACGATCGCTTGCCAAGCGCGGCAAATGCCCGCGCTATCGGTCCGCCAGACGGTGTTCGCTCGCGTCCGACGATGAGAGCGATCACGGCAACATACGCGACAGCACCGACAAGCCCGCTGACACCGTGCAACACAGCGACGCCGACGTCACCCCCCAATCCCCAGTCAACGACTCCCGCCAGGCTGAGGGCGACGGGAATCGCGCCAAGCAGCGACACCGGCAGACCGATCGCGGCAACCCGGACCAGCAGCGGGCGGTGTTTCCACGGCTCTTCCAGCACGCGATAGCGCGCCGCCGCAAGACCGACAATCATCGGAGCCAACAGAGCGATTCCACCGAACGGTACCGAGATCAGCGTTGCACCCCATTCGATCGCTCGAAGACCGGTCGCCTCGAGGTACGAGTCGGCCGCGACCGAAGGGAACAGTGTCGTCACCACCCCAGATTCGGTGAGCACCCCGCTCAATCCATCAGCAGAGGCCAAAAAGACGAACACCACGGCTGCCGCGCTGCCAACGATGACAAGCACTCGAAGCGATGCGCGCACCAACAGCACGAGCGCAAGTCCGAGGAGTCCATAGGTGCCGATGATGTCACCGAAGAAGATGAAGATGCCGTGCACCGCCCCGAACAGAATCAAGAAGAGATTGCGCCGAAGCAGCAACGTGCGCGCTTGCGGCCATGGCGTACCTGCATCGAACTCGCGGCGTGCGATTTGCGTGATTCCGTAACCGAAGAGCAGCGCGAACAGCGGGAAGCTGCGGTTATCGAAGAAGAGCGCCGAGATGACGTTGGTTGCCGTGTCGGCTTCGGTCCCACCGATCGGGCGGTAGAGAATACCGAACTGCCGATCGACCAGAAAGTAGACAACGTTGGCAACGGCGATGCCAAGCAGCACGAGCCCGCGCGCAACATCCGGGGCAATCGCTCGCGCACGTCGCTCAGTAGGTTGAGGCGCGCTTGATGAAGCAAGAGTCACGACCCCAGCATGCCAGTCGGTAGCCTAAAAGCATGGCAGACAACACGAACGCAGACCGGGAGTGGGGCTTTCGCACCCGCGCGATTCACGCGGGCAACATCCCAGACGCGGTCACCGGCGCGAGAGCGCTCCCGATTTATCAGACGAGCGCCTTCGTCTTTGATGACACAGCGGATGCCGCGGCCAGATTCGCGCTCCAGAAGTACGGCAACATCTACTCGCGGCTCGCCAATCCGACTGTTGCGAGCTTCGAGGAGCGCGTGGCATCCCTCGAAGGCGGCCTCGGTGCGGTGGCGACTGCCAGCGGACTCGGCGCGCAATTCATCACCTTTGCCTCCCTCGTTGGCTCTGGCGATCACATCGTTGCCAGCGCGAACCTCTACGGCGGCTCGATCACCCAACTCGATGTGACGCTGCGGCGCTTCGGGGTTGAGACGACCTTCGTAAAGAGTTCGGACCCGGCTGACTACGCCGCGGCCATCACCGACAAGACCAAGATCATCTACGCCGAGACGATCGCGAACCCCTCCGGTGAAATCGCCGACATCGAGGGCCTTGCCGATGTCGCTCACGCCAACCACTTGCCGTTCATCATCGACTCGACGATCGCCACCCCGTACCTGAACCGCCCGATCGAGTGGGGGGCCGATGTCGTCATCCACTCGGCGACGAAGTTCCTGGGCGGGGCGGGAACGACGCTCGGTGGGGTCGTCGTGGAGTCTGGTCGATTCCACTGGGCGAACGAGCACTTTCCGCTCTTCGACCAACCGGTGCCGACCTACGGCGGGCTCAATTGGCACGGCAACTTCGGGGAGTACGCCTTTCTGACGCGTCTTCGGGCAGAGCAGCTGCGCGACATCGGGCCGGTGCTTGCTCCGCACTCTGCGTGGCTCCTTGCTCAGGGGGTCGAGACGCTGCCGTTCCGCATGCAGGCGCACGTCGACAATGCGCGAATCGTCGCGGAGTGGCTCGAAGCGGATGCGCGGATCGAGTTCGTGAACTGGGCTGGCTTGCCGGGGCATCCGCACCATGACCGAGCGTTGAAGTACCTGCCAAAGGGGCCTGGATCGGTGTTCAGCTTCGGAGTGCGTGCGACCTCAACCAGAGGCAGCCGCGAAGCCGGTCAGCGCTTCATCGAGAACGTCAACCTCGCCAGCCACCTTGCCAACATCGGCGATGCGAAGACCCTCGTCATCCACCCGGCATCGACCACGCACGCACAACTCAGCGAGCAGCAACTCGTTGACGCTGGCGTGCTGCCCGGCGTTGTGCGCATCAGCGTGGGAATAGAAGACCCGGAAGACATCGTTTATGACCTTGACCAAGCACTGACCGCTGCGCTGAAGGACTGACATGGGCAACGCCACCGACCACACTGCTGCGACAAACACAGTAACCACGCAACTCGCCAACGGACTCACGTGCGAGTTGCCTTCCGACTCACCGCTCGCGAAGCAGCTCAAGTCGCAACGCACGTGGATCGGCCCGAGCGCGAAGGAACGGCTCGCGATTCTGCGCAACGCGAAGTCGATCGCGATCGTCGGGGCATCCCCCAACCCGACTCGCTCCAGCTACTTCGTCGGCACCTACCTGCTGCAGTCAAGCGATTACCGCGTCTACTTCGTCAATCCAATGGCCGACGAGATTCTCGGGCAGAAGTCTTACAAGTCCCTCGCGGAGGTGCCGGAGGTGCCGGACATCGTCGACGTGTTCCGAAAGGGCAGCGACATCCCAACTGTTATTGACGAGGTGCTCGCCGTCGGCGCAAAGACCGTCTGGGTGCAACTCGGCATCTGGAATCAGGATGCGGCGATCTACGGAGAATCCAATGGCTTGACGGTCGTGATGGACCGCTGCATCAAGATCGAGCACGCCCGCTTCCACGGCGGTCTGCACTTGCTCGGGTTCGACACCGGGGTGATCAGCGCGAAAAAGCAGGTGCGTTAGCACCATCCCGACGGGACTTTTGGCCCTCGATGCGGCCTCCCGGCGCAGCCGCTCGTGGTTCACGTCGCAGTGATCGTCTTGCCGGTTGCCACTGTTGCGCTGATCGTCATCACGGCGCTCCGCCGAGTGCGCGCGCTGCTGCGCTTGGGCGCGATCAGCCAGCTGGCTCCTCGGTCGTGTCGGCGGGCACGGTGGTTTTCACCGTGTGGTCACTTGAGCAACTGCGCTAGCGCCGCTGCCGAGGTGAGCGGCAGGCGACAGACAAACTCTTCGCACAGGTAGGCCGTCGCGACGCCAAGGTCGGTGGTGCGAGCCTCGAATAGCTCGAAACCGGATGCCGCAAACGCCTCCGCCTGCGCGCTCGTCACCACGATGGCGACGGCACCCGCGCGGTGCCAGGTGCGGGCGACGGCTGCCGCGGCATCCGGCCGGTGCCTTCTTCCAACGGCGGCTGCCGCGGCATCGGTCTCGGGGTCAGTCACGACCACGAGCTGGAGTGCTGGCGCATCGAGAGCGGTGGCGACGGCGAGGGCCGCGCCGAGCGAGACCGGGTGCTGCACCGCAGCCGCCGACACCGACTCGACGCCGGCTGCCGCGGCCGCGCGGTAGGCGGCGTGCCCGGTCAAGAGCCACAACCGGTGCGCTGCCGAGGCCATCGCGCTCAGGCCGGATGGGTAGGCGCCGTCGCTCGTGTCTGGCGCGACGGCAAGACCTTGAGATTGCAGCACCGGGTCGGCTCCGCCCGGCACGCCGAAGAGCTCGCCGGACCCTTCTGCGGCCGCAAGCGAGGCGTCGATGAGCTCGCGCGCCCAAAGTGCGTGCTCGACCTCGCCGGTCGCGGTTGCCAGCTCGAGGAGGCCACCTGCGAGCATCCCGTAATCTTCAAGCGTCGCCTTCGCAGTCGACTGCACACCGTTGATCGAAGCGCGTACCAGCACCGAGCCGCCAGACGACGTTGGTTCATCGCGGCGATGCTCAGCGAGCAACACATTCGCCGCACGCTTGGCTGCTGCGATCCAGTCCGGCCGTTCGAGGAATGTGCCAGCCCTGGCCAGCGCGCCGATTGCGAGCCCGTTCCACCCGGTGAGCACCTTCTCGTCGAGCGCCGGGGGGATCTCGGCCTTGCGCGCGGAAGCGTCGAGCAGGTAGTACTCCCCCTCGACGCGTTCTCCGCCAACCGTGCTTTCGCTGTCCTGAGCGGAAGCAAAACAGCCGTTCGGCAAGCGAAGGGTACCGAGCATGAAGTCGGCGATTCCGGCGGCAATCTCGCGGCGGCCCGCAAGTGCGTACACCGCAAGCAACTGGGCGTTGTCGTAGAGCATGCGTTCGTAGTGCGGCTCGCTCCAGTCGCGGCGAGTTGCGTAGCGAAAGAAGCCGCCGTCGAGGTCTAGGAGCGGCGAGGCAGCCATCGCGTCGAGGGTGCGCTCGGCGAGGCCGTGCGCCACGGCATCCCCGAGGCTGGCCCGCGCCAGGAGGAACTGGAGCACCGGTGTCACCGGAAACTTCGGCGCACCCCCGAAACCCCCGTGCACAGTGTCTTCGAACTGTTCGAGCTCGGCAACGATTGCCGCGAAGTTGATCGCGACCGACGGCGAGGAGTGCCGGTGTGAGAGTGCCTCGAGGATCGCTTCGCCGTTGCGCTCGACCTCCTCACGGCGGTCGAGCCAAGCGTCAAGCACGGCGTCAAGGATCTGGCGAAACGCCGGATGCCCCTGCACCGGTGCCGGCGGCCAGTATGTACCGGCGAAAAAGGCCCGACCCGTCGGTGTGACAAACACATTCAGCGGCCAGCCGAGGTTCTCGGTGAACGCGCCAGCCGCGGCGAGATAGGTCGAATCGACCTCAGCATGCTCCTCGCGATCGACCTTGATCGCCACGAAGTGTTCGTTCAGAAACGCAGCGAGCGTCGGATCGCTAAAGCTCTCTCTCGCCATCACGTGGCACCAATGGCAGGTCGAGTAGCCGATCGAGACGAGCACCGGCACGTCGCGCCGAGCGGCATCGGCGAAGGGCTCTGGTCCCCATGCCCACCAGTCCACCGGGTTATCGGCGTGCGAGCGCAGGTACGGGCTCGCGGCGTGCGCCAAGCGATTGGGCATAGTCTCAGCGTATGTCGCCGACGACCATCACGTATATCGGTGGACCGACCGCCATCCTCGAATACGCGGGTCTGCGAATCGTCACTGATCCGACGTTCGATCCGCCTGGCGAGTATCCGGATGATGACGGAGAGCCGCTCGTCAAGACCGTCGGTCCGGCGATCGAGCGGTTGGCGATCGGACCTATCGATCTCGTGCTGCTCTCACACCATGAGCACGACGACAACCTCGACTTCGAGGGGCTCGGGCTGCTCGCAGACAGCGCACTCACGCTCAGTACCGCGAAAGCGGCGAGCGAGCTGGTTGGCCTCCCGGTCGTCGGACTGGATGCCTGGCAGAGCCACGACGTCGGGTCGGTCACAGTTACCGCCGTGCCAGCACTTCACGGTCCGCCCGGCATTGAGGCCCTGCTCGGCCCAGTCATCGGCTTCGTGCTCGAAGCGGACTCTCTGCCGACCGTCTACGTCAGCGGAGACAACGCATCCCTGGGGCTCGTCGAGCAGATCGCTGATCGCTTTCCGGCCATCGAGATCGCCGTGCTGTTTGCTGGCGCTGCTCGCGTGCCGAGCATCCCGGCAAATCTGACGCTCAGTTCAGCGGATGCCGCGGCCGCCGCCCGCATTCTTGGCGCCTCGCGGGTCGTCGGCCTACACACCGAAGACTGGGCGCACTTCTCAGAAACTCGCGTCGAACTCGAGGCCGCGTTCGCGGAGTCTGAGGTGCTCGTGGCGACGCCGCGTGGTGTCACGATCGCGCTGTGACTACTGGACCTTGGCTCAACACCGAGCCTGGAACAGACCGATGCGTCGTTGCTACAAGCCCGCCGGGTGACAACTCAACAACTCGTGTTCTGCGGACGTGTTGGTCCTCGTTGCCCTCACGACCGAGGCCTTGCTCAGGCCTCGGCTGCGAGCGCTGGGCCGCACTCTCCGCTACCACCTCAGGGTCCACGGCCATCTTCACATCAGCGTATCTATTGTGGAGAGCCACCGCACCGAATCACCCGCGCAAAGTAAGACTGTGCGTCACCGCTCAATGCGGCGGACGTGAATGTTGTGCCCGACGAAACATCCAATGGCGCGCCGATCGAATCTGCGCCGGCGACGGCCAGCGCGAAATCAGGAACCGTCCTGTTGCACCTCTCGAGGCATTGCCTTCTTTGCGTACTGTTCCCAGTTCAACCGCAATGCTTCTTGGAGCTGCGTAACGAACAACGGTGAAACGTTGACCCGTGCCGTAACCACGCCGTTCTCGCCCGCTTGGTCAACTCGAATGAAGTCAATTGTGAACTCGTGTTCTGAATGAGACACGGCGGCGAAGTTCGCCCACACTCCACCGAACATCTCTTGCGGAAGGTTTATCGCTAGCTGCTTATGTGCGGCTGGGTCAGGGTCGCTCATGCAGCAGAGTCTACGGGCGCACTCGAGAGAAGGTCTAGCCAAGTCCAGCCTGAGAGGTCTTGCAAGAGACGAGAACGGCGTTGTTTTTCGAGGTTCAGAACGTCGCCATTTCCGGGTCAGCGCCCACGCGCCGGCCCTCGTCGAGTCCGTCGATCGCCGCGAGTTCTGCGACGCTGAGCTCGAAGCCGAACACGTCGAAGTTCTCGGCCATGCGCTCGCGCGAGTTCGACTTTGGAAAGACGATGAGCCCGTTCTGCAAGTGCCAACGAATGACGACTTGAGCGGGGGTCACACCGTGTGCGGCTGCGGCTGCCTGGATCGGCGCTAGACCAAACAGGTCGTACTTGCCTTGGCCGAGCGGACCCCAAGACTCGATCGCGATTCCGTGTGAGGTCGCGAACTCGCGCAACTCGCGCTGGACAAACGCGGGGTGTAGTTCTATCTGGTCGATGGCAGGAACGGTGTCGCTTTCGGCGAGAACTCGCTCCAAGTGCGGCCGGTGAAAGTTGGACACCCCGATCGAGGTGGACTGGCCCTTGGCCTTGATCTGCTCGAGCGCGAGCCAGCTCTCGACGTAGCGATCCTGATCCGGCCGCGGCCAATGGATCAGATACAGGTCCACGTGGTCGAGCCCGAGCTTGGCGAGGCTGAGATCCATCGCGTCGAATGCCGATTGGGTGCCATGATCGCTGTTCCACAGTTTGGTCGTGATGTAGAGCTCATCACGCGGGATGCCCGAGGCAGCGATCGCGCGGCCGACACCCTCTTCGTTCTTGTACACGGCAGCCGTGTCGATGTGGCGGTAGCCCACCTCGAGGGCGTCTGACACGATGCGTTCGGCTTCGGTCGCCTCAACCAGAAACACCCCGAAACCGAGCTGAGGAATCGAGGCGCCGTCATTGAGGGTGAGGTTGGGAACAGTCATGCTTCCAACCTACGCCCAGCGCTGGCGCTTATGAAAGCGCGGCGGCTGGCCTACTCGGCGACTTCAGGAACGTGGCGCTCTTCCGGTCCGACGTATTCGCTCAGCGGACGAATCAGCGCGTTCGCCTCAAGTTGCTCCATGACGTGCGCTGTCCAGCCGGTGACCCGCGAGGCGACGAACAATGGCGTGAACATCTCGGTGTCGAAGCCGATGAGGTGATAGGCCGGACCACTGGGATAGTCGAGATTCGGCAGGATGCCCTTGCGCTCGTTCATCGCCATCTCGAGCGAAGCGTAGAGATCGCCAAGATCGGGCCGGTCGTACTCGACAATGAGCGAGTCGAGTGCTTGTTTCATGGTCGGTACTCGCGAGTCGCCGCTCTTGTACACCCGGTGCCCGAAGCCCATGATCTTGCGCTTGGCGGCCAGTGCGGCATCCAGCCAAGCCGCAGCATTATCGGCTGAGCCGATTTCGTCGAAGGTGCGCATGACCGCTTCGTTTGCACCGCCGTGCAGCGGCCCCTTGAGCGCGCAGATCGCCGCGGTGACCGCTGAGTACAGATCGGCGAGAGTCGAGGTCACGACGCGAGCGGTGAAGGTGCTGGCGTTGAAGGTGTGCTCGGCGTACAGAATCATCGAAACGTCGAAGGCGTTGACGACCACCAGGTCGGGCACTTCACCGAAGGTCATATGCAGAAAGTTGGCCGAGTATCCGAGGTCGTCACGCGGCTCGATCAGGTGCTCCCCGCGACGGCGGCGCTGATCGTAGGCAACGATCGACGGAAGCTGCGCGAACAGGCTCACGGACTTGTTGAGGATCGCGCTGTGACTGGTGTCGGCAGCATCGGGGTCCGCTGCACCGAGCACGCTCACGGCTGTGCGAATGACGTCCATCGGATGCGCCGTCAGCGGCAGTTCGTCGATGACGCGCTTGACGCGATCATCCATGGCGCGCTGCATCCGTTCGAGCCGCTCGAAGCCTTCGAGTTGCTGCGGGGTTGGCAACTCCCCGTGCCACAGCAGGTAGGCAACCTCTTCGAAGGTGCACCGGGTGGCAAGCTCCTGCACTGGGTACCCGCGGTAGAGGAGCGAATTCGTCTCCGGATTGACTTTGGAGATCGCGGTCGTGTCGGCCACGACACCTGCGAGGCCCTTCTTGATTTCGCTCATGCTCACACCTTGAAGTTGAAGACGGAGGTATCGAATGCGTTGTACGACTCGTAGTCGAGCAACTCGTACAGCCTGACACGAGTCTGCATCGATCCGACAGTGGATGCGAGACTGCCTTCAGCGAGCAGCGTGTCGAGCCCGCGCTCGGCGGCCCCCATCGCGAGCCGCAGCAGGCTCACCGGGTAGATGACGATGTTGATACCGATGTCGGCCAGCTGCTTGGTCGTGAACAGGGCGCTCTTGCCGAACTCGGTCATGTTCGCAAGAATGGGCACTTCGACTGCGGCTCGCACCGCCTCGAACTCCGCCAGGTCTGCCATCGCTTCCGGGAAGATCGCGTCGGCACCGGCATCCACGAGCGCTTTCGCGCGGTCGATTGCTGCGTGCAAGCCATCGAGTGCGCGGATGTCCGTGCGCGCCATGATCAGCAGGTTCGAGTCTCGCCTCGCATCCACAGCCGAGCGAATGCGCTTGATCGCGGCGTCGAGGTCGACCACGGCTTTGCCATCGAGGTGGCCACAGCGCTTCGGGTTGACCTGATCTTCGATATGGAGCCCTGCGACCCCGGCATCCTCGAGGGTCTGCACGGTGCGCGCAACGTTCATCGGTTCACCGAAGCCGGTGTCGGCGTCAACGAGAGAAGGCAGATCGGTCATTCTCGCGATCTGCTGCGCGCGGGTCGCCACTTCAGTGAGGGTCGTGAGCCCGATGTCTGGCAGCCCAAGGTCTGCGCTGATGACAGCGCCAGAGATGTAAACGCCGTCGAAGCCCTTGTCCTGAATGAGCTTGGCGCTCAGGGGGTTGAAGGCACCCGGCAGGCGCAGCAGCTCGCCGCTGGCGAGGCGTTCGCGAAATCTGGCTCGTTTATCGGCCGCGCTCGTCGTTGCATACAACATCAGCCGCTCCGTCCTTCGTCGCTTACGTGAGGTGCCCATTTGGCACAGTGCGCGGACGCACACACTGTGGCAACTGGGCACCTCACGGGGGCAGGGGTGGGCACTAGAAGATTCCGGGCGGGGTGGATGCCGCGAAGTTACCGTTCAGCGATAGGCCCGCAAGTTCTCCGGCACCGAGTTCTGGCAGACGCTGAGCAACGTCAAGGAAGCGCTCGATCTCGCTCACGGCCAGCACGTCAGCGGCGAGCGTGCGGAACTTCTCGACGTACTGCGCGCGCGCGAACGGCCGTGCGCCGAGCGGGTGCGCGTCGGCAACGGCGATCTCGTCAACGATGCGCGAGCCGTCGGTGAGTTCGATTTCGACTCGACCACCAAAGGCCTTCTCGGCGGGATCGAGCGAATGGTAACGGCGCGTCCACT
>Ga0163144_10018668_pt1 | contig 13999 bp, 17 predicted proteins | sample OliLak19BULKMAT1_FD_123175 | JGI IMG/M metagenome (GOLD analysis project Ga0163144, IMG submission 123175) | Freshwater microbial mat bacterial communities from Lake Vanda, McMurdo Dry Valleys, Antarctica - Oligotrophic Lake LV.19.BULKMAT1 | ecosystem: Environmental > Aquatic > Freshwater >... | reverse complement strand
TGAGGCTGGCACCCCGGCAATTGGTGAGGCGATTGCGTTTGGTGAGGCCTGCGATTACCTGAACGATATTGGGATGGCACGCATTCATGCCCACGAACAAGCGCTGAGCGGCTATGCCCTGGATCGGCTTTCCAGTGTCAGCGGGCTACGATTGGTCGGGCCAGAATCACTTGAGAACCGTGGCGGCGTGTTTAGCTTCACACTCGATGGTGTGCATCCGCATGATATTGCGGCAATCCTGGATGGCGAAGGGATTGCAGTGCGGGCCGGGCACCATTGCTGCCAACCATTACATACCCTGCTTGATGCGCCAGCCACGACACGGGCTTCGTTCTACCTGTACAATACAGCAGAAGAGATTGATCGATTGGCTGTTGGATTGGAAAAAGCGCGGAGGATGTTTAACTAATGGAAGATCTCTACCGCGAACAGATACTCGAACACGCCAAGTACCCGCATAATGCTGGCATGCTTGAGCATCCCGATATTTCGCACGAGGAGCATAACCCATTGTGTGGGGATCGGATTCGGATCGATCTGCAGATTGAGCATGATCAGATCACCGATATCCGCTTCCATGGCCGTGGTTGTGCGATCAGCCAGGCATCGGCATCGCTGCTGACCGATGAGATCAAGGGTATGACCGTCGAACAAGCCAAAAACTTCTCGAAGGATGAGTTGCTCGAATTAATCGGCATCCCATTGGGCAAGAATCCCGTACGGATCAAGTGTGCCCTGCTCTCGCTGAAGACACTCAAGGCCGGCCTGTACGGCGTCGGCTCGATCGACGATGAGGATCTCTAACGTGCCTTTTCCAGGCGGGGTTCGGGGCCGCAGACCCCGAAAACTTATCTTGTCTCATTCTGGCGGGGCCTGCGGCCCCCGCGAAACTCATTTTCTCTGTTCACGGCACACCGCGAACAGAGAAAACCACGAAAGGAATCTACCAATGACAACAGTCGAAGCACAGAATCTTGAGTTTGATTACAGCAAGTATGGTTTCCGCGATGAGGAAAACTATGTCTTCAAATCGGGCAAGGGCCTGAATGAGGGCGTTGTTCGTGAACTTTCGGCTATGAAGAGTGAGCCGGAATGGATGCTGCGCCGCCGCTTACAGGCACTCGATATTTTCTTCAAGAAGCCAACCCCGCTGGCTGGTATGTGGGGCAACCCAGAACTGGCCGAGCTGGATTATAACGATATTCACTATTTCGTGCGGGCTGGTGAGAAGCCGCAAACCGATTGGGATGCCGTTCCAATCGAGATCAAGAATACCTTTGAGAAGCTGGGTATTCCCGAGGCCGAGCGCAAGTTCCTGGCTGGTGTTGGTGCCCAGTACGAATCCGAGGTGGTCTATCACTCACTGCGCGAGGAATGGTCTAAACTCGGTGTGATCTTCCTCGATACCGACACAGCGCTAAAGGAGTATCCAGAGCTGTTCAAGCAGTATTTTGGCACGATCATCCCTTCTGCCGATAACAAGTATGCAGCACTCAACACGGCCGTCTGGTCGGGTGGGTCGTTTGTGTATGTCCCAAAGGGCGTCGATGTTAATATTCCGTTGCAGGCCTACTTCCGGATCAATGCCGAGAGTATGGGCCAATTCGAGCGCACGCTGATCATCATCGACGAAGGTGCTAGTGCTCACTATATCGAAGGGTGTACAGCACCAATCTATCGCACCAACTCGCTGCACTCGGCCGTTGTTGAGATTGTGGTCAAGAAGGGCGGCAAGTTCCGCTATACAACCATCCAGAACTGGTCGAACAATATCTTCAATCTGGTGACGAAGCGCGCATTGGCCTATGAGGATGCCAGCATGGAATGGGTCGATGGCAATATCGGCTCGCGACTGACGATGAAGTATCCATCGGTGTATCTGATGGGCCGTGGCGCTCGTGGCGAAGTGCTCTCAATTGCCTATGCCGGCAAAGGCCAGCATCAGGATGCCGGAGCCAAGATGATCCATATCGCGCCGGATACGACCAGCCAGATCACCAACAAGTCGGTCTCCAAGAATGGCGGCAAAACCACCTATCGCGGCTTGGTCAAGGTTGCGCCAGGGGCTACCGGTTCCAAGATTAATGTCAACTGCGATGCGCTGATATTGGATGAGCAATCGGCCTCTGATACCATTCCGTATATCGAGGTTGAGGAAGATAAAGTAACGCTGGCGCATGAGGCAACCGTTGGCCGGATCGGAGCAGAGCAATTGTTCTACCTGATGAGCCGTGGTATCTCGCAGGCGGAAGCAATGTCGATGATTGTGTTGGGCTTTATGGAGCCATTCACCCGCGAACTGCCAATGGAATATGCCGTTGAGCTGAACCGCCTGATCCAACTGGAAATGGAAGGCTCAGTCGGGTAGGATCGCTGTGGCTATGGAGCGCGCAAGCCATGCTTGCGCGGTGGCAGCATGGCTGCCGCAGTCCAAAGAGATGGCAATTATGCCGCGTTATACGCTATAAGGCATACGGTGGGCGTAGAGCCGCAAAATTTTGTGGCTCTACACCCTACACACTCCTGTGGGCTATCACAAGGCACTATCGACAGCAGTACCTACGAGTGTTTGTCGTAGAGATGACGCGCCGATCCTGGCTATGCTACAATATGTAGGCGAATGACGATAGTTGATCGGACATCATTATGACAGTACGCCAGGTTACTCTTACTCCCGATCTTATTAACCGTGCTGCCCGCCATATTACTGCGGCCATGCGTCAGGCACCCGGTATCGATTCGGCTGCATTGTGTGCGCTGAATGGCCAGTGTTTATGGGCCAGTAATCCAGCATTCGAGCGAGTGGCACCGACGATTGCCCGAATCGGGATTATGTCGCTGCGGTTGTGGGTCAAGGTTCGTACTGGTAAGCTGGATCGAATTGGCCTTGTGACAGATGATGGCACCGTTGATCTGATCTTTGTTGGGCCAATCGCTTCGGTGCTTGTGGCAAGTGGCCATGATGCCGAAACAAGCTGGCTTGAGGGCGAACCGGCAGCCTTATTGGCAGCTCTCAATCTCGCCTGATTACCTGAAGAAATACACATTACACGACATAAGGCACAATGAGCATGCAACGGATGAGCCGTCTCGCATGCTCTTGTTTTATTGTGAGGGAACGTCATGTCAACATATGTCCAGATTGCGACATTGGCCGATTTGCCACCTAATGGCATGTGTGGCTTCGTTCATGGTAGCCACCGTATTGCTATCTATCGGATTGGCGATAACCTGTATGCGACCAATAATGTTTGCTCACACGAGGAGGCCGATCTGACCGATGGATGGCTCGAACCAGATGACTGTACCGTCGAGTGCCCGCTGCACGGCGCTCGTTTCGATATCACAACCGGCCAGGCGCTAACGCTGCCAGCCTATCGGCCTGTCGCCATCTACCCCATCCGGCTTGAGGGTGATCTGGTGTTCGTCGAACTTCCTTGACGCTCTGTGCATTCTGGGGTACTATGTTAATAAAGTTACGCGCTCAACTTCAGAATAGAAATGAGAGGATCATACCATGAGTAATCTCGATAGTAAGGGCTATGCCCATCCCGAGGTGCTAGTCGATACAGCCTGGGTCGCAGCGCATCTCAATGATCCAAAGGTTTGCATCCTGGAGAGCAATGAGGATATTTTGCTCTATGATCAGGGCCATATTCCGGGGGCGATCAAGATCGATTGGGTTGGCGATCTGAACGACCCTGTTGTGCGCGATTATTTGGATCGTGAGCGTTTCGAGGAATTGGCTGCTTCTTTTGGCATCTCGAACGACACCACAGTTGTGTTCTATGGTGATAAGAATAACTGGTGGGCCACATATGCACTGTGGGTCTTTAAATTATTTGGCCACCAGGATGCCCGAATTATGGATGGCGGGCGTGCCAAGTGGATCGCCGAGGGCCAGCCGGTATCCCGTGAGATCCCGAGCTACCCGCGTGGCAGCTATCAGGCACCAGAGCGCAATGATGCTGCGATCCGGGCATTTCGTGATGAAGTTCGGCAGCATATTACCAAAGTAGGAACTGCGCTTGTCGATGTTCGCAGCCCACAGGAGTATAGCGGTGAGCGCACCCACATGCCAGAATACCCGCAGGAGGGCACGTTGCGTGGTGGCCACATTCCAACTGCCGTGAGCATTCCGTGGGCCAAGGCCGTGCAAACCGATAGCACCTTCAAAAGCAAGGCAGAGCTGGCCGAGTTGTATGGCAGCCAGGGTATCACCGCCGATAAAGACGTGATTGCCTACTGCCGGATTGGCGAGCGCTCAAGCCATACATGGTTTGTGTTGACCTATCTGCTTGGCTACCCAAATGTTCGCAACTACGATGGCAGCTGGACGGAATGGGGCAATAGTGTTGGGCTGCCGATTGAGAAGAGCTACCAGGGTTAAATATTCAGAGATAATGCAGGGACGCGATATATCGCGTCCGTACGGAATAGGAGAGACGCGATGCATGGCGTCTATACGGGGTTGGATCGCCAAAGTGCCATCGAGCGTCTGCTCGATCACTATCAGAACCCGCGCAATCGTGGGCCGCTCGATCCTGTTGATGTTGTGGTTCCGGGCGGGCAACCGGATTGTGGCGATCTCGTCACGATCTATCTGCGGGTCAGTGCGGATCGAACACGGATCGATACTATCTCATTTGAAGGCCAGGGATGTACCGTCAGCCAGGCGGCGGCCTCGATCCTGAGTGAGTATGTGCAGGGGATGCCATTGGCCGAGTTTGAACAGTTTGATCAGCAATCCATGATCGATCTGCTTGGACGTGATGTGGTTGGAAGCCGGCCACGCTGCGCGACGTTGGCGTTCAATACGCTCAAGACGGCGGTTATCAAGTATCGGCGCGAATGGCCCGATGGAATGGCATCTCCGAATGCAGGCACACACGGAAACGATTGATCAGCGCAAACAGCTTGTTGAGCTGGTTGGGAATACGCCATTACTGCGCCTGGCGCGGATTGCTCCCAATCTCCCAACCGAGGTTGAGTTCTATGCCAAGGCGGAGTGGTATAATCCGGGCGGTTCGGTGAAAGATCGGCCAGCTTTGTGGATGATCCGTGCTGGCGAGCGCAGTGGGCAACTGCGGCCAGGCAGGCGCATCGCGGATGCAACCAGCGGCAATACCGGGATTGCCTATGCGACACTAGCGGCAGCACTTGGCTATGCTGTCACCCTGGCGCTACCGGCCAATACCAGCTCGGAGCGTAAGCGCATCCTGCGTTCACTGGGAGCTGAACTCATTCTGACTGATGCGATGGAAGGAACCGATGGCTCGATTCGCGCCATTCGCCAGTTGGTGGCCGAACAGCCAGATCTGTATTTCTACCCGGATCAGTATAATAACGCGGCCAACCCACAATCGCATGCAGAAACAACAGCTCCAGAGATATTGGCCCAAACCAATGGCCGTGTGACGCATTTTGTTGCGGCGCTTGGCACAACCGGTACATTTGTTGGCACTGGGCGAGGATTGCGGGCGGCCAAACCCGATATTGCACTGATTGCCGTACAGCCGGATGGCCCATACCATGCGCTGGAGGGTGTCAAACATATCGCTAGCACCGCATTAGTGCCGGGTATCTATGATACAACGCTAGCCGATGCAATTGAGATCGTTAGCAGCGAGGATGCCTTTGCCATGGCCCGTGATCTAACCCGCAGCGAGGGATTGATGGTCGGGATCTCGGCAGCGGCCAATGTTGTTGCAGCGCTACGGGTTGCCAAGCAATTACGCAGCGGGGTAGTGGTGACGATTCTGTGCGATAGTGCCGCAAAATACCTCAGTGAGCGGTTCTGGGATGAGGATTCGGTGCGTGAGGGGGAAGGAATTTAACAGCATGCTCAATCTTTCGCTCACGGCACAACAAACCATTACCAGCCAGGCCGAGGCCGAATATCCAAATGAATGTGTCGGGCTATTGCTTGGGCAGATCGATGGCGAGGTGAAATCTGCCCTTGTTGCCTACCCAGTTGAGAATCGCTGGGAGGGGCAAGTCGTGCTGGCCGAAACAGACAAGCCCCAGTCGCGCAGGGATCGCTTCTATCTCGATCCGCGTGATTATCTCAAGGCTGATCGGGCAGCACGGGCGCAGGGCCTCGATATTATTGGCTGCTATCATTCACACCCGGATTGGCCAGCCGAACCATCCGAACGAGATCGTGTTGGCGCACAGGGGATCGGCGGTGGATCAAGTTTTGCGTTTGTGATCCAGAGTGTTCGAAATGGAACAGCAGCAGAAATCAAAAGTTGGTTATTGGTCAAAGATACAGGGGCGGTTCGCGAACCGCCCGTAGGATTTGTTCAAGAAGATGTGGTGATCGCGTAGGAGTGTATCGCGAACCGCCCGTAGGATTTGTTCAAGAAGATGTGGTGATCGCGTAGGAGCGTATCGCGAACCGCCCGTAGGATTTGTTCAAGAGGATGTGCAGATCGCGTAGGGGCGGTTCGCGAACCGCCCGAACAAATACGCCCGTACAATCAATCAATAACGGAGAATTATATGGCAGTTACCATCGCAATTCCAACCGCACTGCGGCAGTATGTCGGCAATCATGCGACGATTTCGGTCGAACCGGGAACGGCTGGCGATATTCTGGCCCAACTTGTCGAGTTGCATCCAGATCTCGGCAAACAGCTGTATAGCGAGCAGGGCCAGTTACGCAGCTTCGTCAATATCTATGTTGGCGATGAGGATATTCGCTATCTTCAGGGTGTGGCAACGCCCGTCCCAAATGGCGAGACGGTCAGTATTATTCCGGCAATCGCTGGCGGGCAGTAGATGATCGACAGCCGCTGGCTGGCATTTGATGATCGCGCCTCCTGTCGATCATGCTTGGTTTACAATCAATGAGGGTTATGATGGCACAAACTTCGCTTTCCAATGAGGAAATCCGCCGATATTCGCGGCATCTTATTCTGCCTGAATTTGGCATGGGTGCCCAGCGTATGCTGAAACAGGGCAGTGTGCTGCTAATCGGCGCTGGTGGGCTTGGTTCGCCATTGGCGTTATATCTCGCCGCAGCTGGGGTCGGCCATATTGGCATTGTCGATTTTGATGTAGTTGATGAGAGTAATCTGCAACGCCAGATTGCCCACGGAACCAGCACGATTGGTGTGAAGAAGGCTGAATCGGCCAAGAATCGGATCGCCGATCTGAACCCGAACGTCGAAGTCACGACCTATGATGCACAGATCACATCGGATAATGCCTTCGAACTGATGCGCCCGTATGATGTGATCATCGATGGCACCGATAACTTCCCAACGCGCTATCTGACGAATGATGCCAGTGTGATCCTTGGCAAGCCGAATGTGTATGGCTCGATCTTCCGCTTTGAGGGCCAGGCGACGGTGTTCAACCCCAAAGCCGGTGGGCCATGCTATCGCTGCCTGTACCCCGAACCACCACCTCCAGGGTTGGTGCCGAGTTGTGCTGAGGGTGGTGTGCTGGGTGTGTTGCCAGGGGTGATCGGCACGATCCAGGCCACTGAGGCGATCAAACTGCTCACCGGTATTGGCGAGACGCTGACCGGGCGATTGCTGCTGTATGATGCGCTGTCGATGCGTTTCCGCGAACTGAAACTGCGCCGTAATCCAGAATGCCCGGTGTGTGGTGAGCACCCAACAGTGACAGAACTGATCGACTATCAGCAGTTCTGTGGGATTACGCCAGATGTGGCGCAGAGTGATGCCAGCTTTGAGATCACCCCAATTGAAGTGGCTGCATGGCTGGAACGGGCCGATAAGCCATTTTTGCTCGATGTTCGTGAGGCCAATGAATGGGAGATCGGGCACCTGCCTGGTGCCGTGCGGATTTCGGTGAATGAACTGGCCGGCAGAATGAACGAACTCAATTCAGCTGTCGAAATGGTTGTGTACTGCCGCAGTGGTGTGCGTAGTGGCCGAGCGGTGGATATGCTGAAGCAGGCTGGGTTTCGGCGGCTCAAGAATATGGTCGGCGGAATCCTGCGCTGGTCGGATGATGTCGATCCGAGTATTCCGAGGTATTAGAAGTCAGAAGGATAATTCGGGTAGAGACGCCCCGCTGGGGCGTCTTTTTAGATCACATGATCATTCACACCTGTCGCCTGACGGAGCAATTCGGTTTGCCCGCCATGGTAGGTTTCGTGGAAGTATAGGAAGAACAGACGCTGCGCCAGTGGCACCGTTCGATCACCATGAGAAACTTGGCGGGCAAGATCCTCTTCTGTCGTGCTTGCCAGATACACTGCAATTCGTTCCTGGGCGTGTTCGAGTTTGGACACTAGTTCCTCCAGCTTTAGAACATTCTCCCCATTTTCCAGAAGCGGATCGGAGGAGTTGGTATAGCACTGTGTTTCCGCCTCGCTGAGTTGTGGCGGTTCGCCAAATGCATTCAGCATCCTATCGCGATTATTGGCCAGATGCCCAAGCACCCAGTTCAGGCAATTAGCGCGAATGTTGTTCGCTTCCCAGACCATGAATAGAACAAATGTAGCTTATGATTAATGATCGACATATAGCTTACATAATTTGCGAACTGGCTGAAGGCAACATCCACATGCCCAATTGTCGTAAGCTGAGCAGGAGTCAGTGCATTCTGACCAATATCGCCGAAGTGAACAATTCGTAAGCCACCAGTTTCGATCACGTAGATATAATTGCTGGCTTTCTCTACCCATGCAGAAACATCCCCCTCATGTGATGAAGCGATGCCCTGAATGGCGACAGCGCTAACAGTAATCGTACCAGGGTTCATATTGAGTTGCTGCCCAGGGAATGCTTTGGCAAAGGCAGGTACATAATGGTCTTCGTGCTTGTGTGTTGTCAGCAAAATATCCTTGTTCGTCACGGGCCGCGATAGCACATGCGGATCGGCAACATCAACAAGAACACGGATGCCATTCGGGCTGATGATTTCGACCTGCGCACCATCTTCGTAGAAAATTGTCACCAACCCATCTTTTTCCGGTGCGCGTTGGGTAGCCCCACACCCTACAAGCACCGTGGCGAAAGCAAGAAATAGTACCAGCAGCAGATGAAATGGTGTCTGTGCCAATCGAGGCTCATACAGTGGATGGAACATCGTCGTTCTCCTCCCCAATCAGCGAATGATTAACCATTATGCCCGATGGTATTCAGTTCGTTCTGTGCTTCCCAATAAGATAGTATGGTGATGAGATTATTGTTATGCAATTGAGTATCATCGTGTTATGCTTTAGCAAGTGTAGTTTTTCACATAATATAGTTGGCAGCTACGCCAAACATCTCGTATATAGCAGTCCTATTTGAATTGTAAAGGCGCGTAGCGCAAAGCGGGGTTTGGGGCGCAGCCCCGAAAGAAATCCCCCAACTCCCTTTTTACAAATCCGATAGGATTGCTATAATAGCGATTAGAATCACTACAGGGAGGCATCATGAAATTCGGCGCACATATGTCGATCTCGGGTGGATTGTATAAAGCCTTTGGTCATGGCGAGCGAACTGGATGCGATACCATTCAGATCTTCAGCAAAAACCAGCAGCAATGGAAGTCCAAGCCGCTCACCGAGGATGAGATCGCACGCTTTCATGCCGAGCGATTGCGAACTGGCATGGGGCCGCTGATCGTCCACGATTCGTATTTGATCAATCTGGCCTCGCCCAACGACGAACTGTGGGAGAAGTCGATTGCCGCATTTGGCGATGAGCTTGAGCGCTGCCAGGCACTTGGCATCCCCTACCTTGTCACGCATCCAGGCGCACATATGGGCACTGGCGAGGATGCCGGTTTGTCGCGGGTTGCCGCTGCGCTCAACCGATTATTTGCTCAGGGTATTGGTGGCGATGTGATGGTGCTCATTGAAACAACGGCGGGCCAGGGTTCATCGCTTGGGCAGCGCTTCGAACATCTGGCACGCTTGATCGAACTCAGCGAACACGCCGAGCGGCTGGGGGTCTGCGTCGATACCTGCCATATTCTGGCGGCTGGCTACGATATTCGCACCCCAGAAACTTATGCTGCCACATTTGCGGAATTCGATAGGATCGTGGGTCTGGACCGGATTCGGTGTTTCCATGTGAACGATTCGCAGAAGGGCCTTGGCAGCCATGTTGATCGGCATGCACAGATCGGTGATGGTGAAGTTGGCCTGGAAGCCTTCCGCGCCCTCGTCAATGATCCACACTTTGCTGCGTTGCCAATGATCCTGGAAACACCAAAGGGTGAGGATCTGGCCGAGGATATTATTAACTTGGCAACATTGCGCGGCCTGATTGCGACATCCGTCTGAGCTTGCAGGAGCAGTACTATGCGTCGATTGATCATCTGGGTTGGTGTCTTTGCGTTGGTCGTATGGGCCACGCTCCGTGCTCTACGCGATCTCGATCAGCCCGCTACGGATGCGATAGATCCCGTTTCTCCGTGCACCGAGGGAATCACCCCTGCTTCTGCTGAATCTTCTGGCATGGATGGCGATGGAATTGTCCCGCCGACCGACTCGATGCAGCCCGATTCTGCACCTATTGCTTCACAGGATTCGCAAGCCGCGGACGAACCAGATTTCGTTCCGCTCGCCGATCCATCTGCGCCAGATATGGATGCAATAAACGCTGCTTCTGATGATCCATTGACCTCAGCCGAGCCACAGTTTGCCGCTGCCCAGATTGAGGCATATTGCGCTCGTTGCCGCAAGCGGCAAACACTCAACGACGTTCAGGAAGAAACGACAGCGAATGGCCGCCGGGCGGCTCGCGGGGCCTGTTCGGTATGCGGAACGACGGTATTCACCTTCTTATCGGCGAAATAATCAGCTGAATAAGGAATATTCAATGAAACATGATCTTGATCGGCTCATGGCCGAGCGAAATATTGATGCCTTCATTGTGGAAGGGCCGGATGGCCTTGGCAGCGCGAATCCAGCCTTCAACTATTTTGTTGCTGGTGCTCACCTGACGGGTACAGTGATGAAGAAGCGTGGTGAACCAGCCATGCTCATCCACAGCCCCTGGGAACAAAAGCAGGCTGAGACAACCGGTTTGGTGTTGATTCCAACCAATCGCTGGAATCTGCGCGAGGTCATGGATGGGCAGCCAACCCGTTTCGATGGGTATGTCGAATACCGCCGCCGTATGCTGGCCGATCTAGGGATTGGTGGGCGAGTGGCGATCTATGGCACAGTCGAGGCCAATTCGAGCTATGCCATGCTGCGTGCTCTGGAACAACGTGTTCCTGGCCTGGAGATTGTGGCCGAATATGAACAGGATCTGATCTCGCAGGCACGCCTCACCAAGGACCCAGCAGAAATTGCGATCATGCGTGAAGTTGGCCGCAAGACATGTGCTGTTGTTCAGGCTGTGGTGGATTTTATTGGTGCCCAGCATGTACATGGCGACACGCTGGTTGATGACGAAGGCCAGCCAATCACAATTGGGTTTATCAAAAGCCTGATCGAGCGTGAGTTGGCCGCCCAAGGCTTAGAAGCGCCGCAGGGTACCATTTTCGCGCAGGGCCGCGATGCAGGGTTGCCCCACGCAACCGGCGAAGAAGCGGATGTGCTGCGGCTTGGGCAGGCAATTGTGTTCGATATCTTCCCGCGTCAGGCTGGCGGTGGCTACTATCACGATATGACGCGCACATTTGCGATTGGCTATGCGCCACCCGAATTGCAGAAAGCGTATGATCAGGTACTGGGGGCCTTCAATCTAGCCGTGGGCGAGCTTGAGTCTGGTGCGCCGACCAAAGCGTATCAGGATATGGTGTGTACCTATTTTGAGCAACACGGCCACGAGACGATTGGCAGCAAATACCCGATTGAAGAGGGCTATATTCACTCACTCGGCCATGGGTTGGGCCTGGAAGTTCACGAGGATTATAGCTTTCCCTCGCTCAAAGATCGCGGCGAAGTACTTGTGCCAGGCGCGGTATTCTCGATTGAACCTGGCCTGTACTATCCCAGCCGTGGCTTTGGCGTTCGCATTGAGGATACGATCTGCTGCACCGCCGATGGCCAGTTCGAGAGCCTGACGCCGTTTCCCTATGATCTGGTGATACCGGTTGAGCGCTAGTCCAGCGCTTCGACATAATCCTTGGCCTCTTTCAGGCCCATGCCAGTGTGTTGGCGAACGAGCTTGATCGCCTCGATCTTCTGGTTCTTGGCCAGTAATGCCCGAATCTGGTCATGCAGATCATCCGAGATTCCGGGACTAGGTGCAAGGGGACTTGCCGGGAGCGTTGGAGCTTGGCCCGCCTCTAGTGCTTCGACATAATCTTTGGCCTCTTTGAGGCCCATACTGGTGTGCTGGCGAACACGCTTAATCGCCTCGATCTTATTGCCACCTACCAACCATTGGCGGACCTCAGCATGAAGTTCGTCGATAGATGCCCCCGGAGCCACGGGTTTCGGCGACTGTGGTACTTGTGCTGGTACGCTCGAAACGGTTGTGATGCCGCTATTGCGCTGACGCAGAACAATCACGACAGCCACTACCGCCAACAATCCCAGGCCTATCAGTACTAATGGATCAAGCTGCATAGTTCCTCTTTTTTGGTTGTTGCGGGATGCCACTGCGCGTGGCGAGCGGCAAAGAACCGTTCCTTCTTGTTCCCTGCACTTCATTCATGAGCCTTGAGCGGAGCTACGCGCCCCGCACCCGCGGGCAGGGCCTTGCCCCGAACCCCAAATGGAACGTGGTGGTTCCCTATAGGTGGTTGCTCATGCCACGGCTGCGATCAATCCGTGTTGGTGGCTTCTTATTCGTTTGTTTCTTGTTTCTCTGTTCAGGGTATGGTTCTTGGTTCGTGGTTCTCGGTTCCGTATTCTGACTCCTGACTCCTGACTCCTGAATACTCGGTTCTCGGTTCCGTATTCTGACTCCTGACTCCTGAATACTCAGTTCTCGCCTACGTCCGCTCAACATATTGCTTGCGATAATACTCCATATACTCGCCGCTCTTGATTGGCCGCCACCACTCGGGATGATCGACATACCAGCGCACGGTTTGTTCAAGCGCCTGATCGAATGAATGCTGGCTCTGCCAGCCAAGCGCCTGGAGCTTGCTGGTATCGAGTGCATAGCGCCGATCATGGCCAACCCGATCTGGCACATAGCTGATCAAACTATGTGGTTTGCCAAGAATATCGAGCAGTTTGCGGGCCATATCAATATTATGGGTCTCGACTCCCGTTCCGACATTATAGATCTCGCCGGCGGTGCCTTTGTGCAGCACGGTATCAATGCCCTCGCAGTGATCGAGTACATACTGGTAATCGCGCATCTGCATGCCATCACCATAGATCGGGATTGGTTGGTTGTCGATTGCATTTGTAGCAAACAGCGGGACAGCCTTTTCGGGGTACTGATACGGCCCAATATTATTTGAACCACGGGTGAGCGTCGTGTGTAGGCCATAGGTCACATGATAGGCATACACCATGTGATCCGAGCCGGCCTTGCTGGAGGAATATGGGCTGCGTGGCTCAAGCGGATCGCCCTCGCGTGAACGGTTTGGAGCCGGGATGGCACCATAGACCTCATCGGTGCTGATCTGATGGTAGCGCTCTAGCTTGAGTTGGCGGGCGATTTCTAGCAGCACATGCGTGCCACGAACATTTGTCTCACTGAAGACGAATGGGTTCATAATCGATTGATCGACATGGGTTTCGGCAGCGAAGTTGATGATTGTATCGATGGCATGATTCTGGACTGTGCTGCGAACCGCCTCAAGATCACAAATATCGCCACGTACAAAGCTGAAGCGTGGATGCCCATCGAGCGCTGCCAGATTCTCTAGTCGGCCAGCATATGTGAGCTTATCGAAGACGACAACCCTGTAATCGGCGTACTTTTCGATCATGAAATGAACGAAATTACTACCAATGAACCCAGCGCCACCAGTAACTAGTAGATTGCGCATTGCTACTCCCATTATGTTGATAGCATGTCTATGCAGCGCAGTCTAGCATACCTCATGAACCAGTCAATGATAGATGGCCTATTGGGAAATGAGCCAGCAGTCATCAGGAGTCAGGAGTCAG
>Ga0163144_10018666_pt1 | contig 13999 bp, 13 predicted proteins | sample OliLak19BULKMAT1_FD_123175 | JGI IMG/M metagenome (GOLD analysis project Ga0163144, IMG submission 123175) | Freshwater microbial mat bacterial communities from Lake Vanda, McMurdo Dry Valleys, Antarctica - Oligotrophic Lake LV.19.BULKMAT1 | ecosystem: Environmental > Aquatic > Freshwater >... | reverse complement strand
TGGCTGGTTGCCAACTGAGATCGCATGGCGGCACGATAATGAGAGGAACACATAATGGCTGACGATCTGTGGTTGACGAGCCGATTGGAGTTCATTATCGAGGCAGATCGCCTGAAGCAGGTCATCCGGCACACACGCCTGATGGATGGCTCACGCCTCGAAAATAGTGCCGAGCACTCCTGGCATCTAGCGCTTATGGCGCTGACTCTGGCTGAATATGCGCCAACGCCATGCGATCTGAACCATGTCATCCGCGTATTATTGGTTCACGATCTTGTTGAAATTGATGCCGGCGACACCTTCGCCTTCGATATCCAGGCGCATCTGACCAAGGACGCCCGCGAGCAGGCCGCCGCCGAGCGCCTCTTTGGCCTGCTCCCCGAACATGAAGGCACGGCACTGCGGGCACTCTGGGATGAATTTGAGGCCAGCACCACCAACGAAGCTCGTTTCGCCCTGGCGATTGACCGGCTGGAACCACTGCTCTGCAATATTCGCAATGGTGGCGGAACATGGCGGGAGTATCAGGTGGGCCACGCTGCCGTGCTGCAGCGGATGGACCCTATTCGCCATGGAGCACCGGGATTGTGGCCATATGTATTGCATATGATTGCCGAAGCGCGTGAACAAGGCTGGATTGCCTGAGAACCAAGGAGTCAGGAGTCAGGAGTCAGAATACGAGAGCCACAAGCCAAGAACAAAAGAACAAGAACCAACACCGATTGATCGCAGCCGAGGCATGACCAACGGGCGTTGAAGGGCCACAAGCATTCTTTAAACAAAAACTAAAAACCAAGCTATGAGCCACAAACATCCATCGGTTCTGGTTATTCTGAATCCTGAATTCTGAATACTTGGTTCTTGGTTATGCCATTGCCGCCGCCACCTGCGTATACACCTCAATCGTACGAATGAGTGACTCAACATCAACATATTCATCGGCGGCATGGGCATTGCCACCATCTGGCCCAATAATGCAGGTTGGAATGCCAAACCCGTTCAGCAGATATGATTCATTTGCAGGCCCGGAAACCGTGACCACCGGATCGTGCCCGAGTACCGTTCGCACTGCTGCCTGTGCTGCCGACACAATCGCCTCATGCTGGCTGATCTGCGTTGTTGGAATAACTGCCTCAACCTGAATATTGACTTGGAGTGGCGGGCGGCGGCGTGCAATCGTATTCACAACATTGCGAACGGCTGCTTCAACCTGTTCACGGCTAACCGCCGGTACCAGGCGAATATCGACACGCGCTTCACACAATGCCGGAACCATGCTTGGCCCATTCCCACCAGCAATCGTCGTTGGGGTGATCACCGTATGATATGGCGCAAACAGCGTCCCCGGTGATCGATCATCAAATTCTAGCTTCTCCAGTGCCGAAAGAATTTCGGCCATGCCAACCACGGCATTATACCCATTCAGCCCATCCTGCCATTCGCGCGAGCCTGAATGAAATGCTTTGCCACGGGTGCGCAACACCAGGCGCAGAACGCCGCGATGGCCGATAACAAGCTCACGATTGCCTGGGTAGACATAGATGGCACCACGGCCACTCAACAGGCCCATTTCGTGCAAGTACTTGATCCCAAGTGTGCCAGTTGCGCCAGCCTCCTCATCCGGCACACCAGCCAGCAGAATCGGGAATGGCAGTTCGAGATGCTTGGCCGCAACCAGCGCCCCAAGCGCCGCCGCCAAACCACCCTTATTATCGCAGGCACCGCGGCCATAGATGCGCCCATGCTCAATATGGGCACCGAATGGCGCATGCCTCCAGGTTGAAATCTCGCCCTCGGCAACGGTATCCAGGTGTGCAACCAGCAACAGTGCGGCATTACCAGGCGGGCCAGCCCGCACCAGCAGATTTGGCCGGTGTGGATCCAGGGCTGGCAGATCGACCCATAGCCCATGGGCGCGGGCAAAATTGGCGGCCACTTCGGCAACCGCTCGTTCTGGATCACGCCCATTCACCGATGGGGTGCGAATGAGATCCTGGCACAGTTTGGTGACCGCTCCATTGAGATCAGCGCTGATCGGCATATGCTCTTCCTCACGCATGGGAAATAATTGACATGCATAGTATCGGACACATATCGGCCAAATGCAATCAGCGCGGCAGCCGCGGGTGTAACGGAATGTTCTGCATTGCGGCAGCGTTGGCATGGCGATGGGGGAGGGGCGGTTCACGAACCGCCCACCATGGGCGCCATTGCCGGTCATGGAGGGCGGTTCACGAACCGCCCCTCCGGCCATGATTGGTCGTTGCACCAGCGCATGCAGAACAATACGTCGCGCGCGGCAGCCGCACCAGCCACGCCTGAGTGCAATGGTAGCGGCGTGGGTTCGATCCTGAGCATCGAGTTTCTGGAAGATACTATTTATGCTATTATCAGGCCATCTAGATCGCGAACAACGAGCCAGCCATAGTATGCTCAGTACCATTGAAAAAGTGATTATTCTGAGTACTGTTGACCTGTTTACGGCGACGCCGGAGGATGTGCTTGCCGAAGTCGCCGATCTGCTGGTTGAGATGCATGTGCCACTTGGCACGCCGATCTTTGCCAAGGATGATCCCGGCGATAGCATGTATATCATTGTGAGTGGTGAGGTACGTGTTCACGATGGCAATCACACCCTCAACCATCTGGGTGAACGCATGATCTTTGGTGAGATGGCACTGCTCGATGCTGCACCACGGGTTGCCTCAGTCACTGCCATCGATGACACACTGCTGCTGCGATTGGATCAGGAGCCATTCTTTGAATTGATGGACGAACGGATTGAGATTGCTCGTGGCATTATTCGGGTACTCACCGGCCACCTTCGTAATCGTGTTCGCGATCTCACCGCAGCGCGATCTGGCCATTCGCACTAGTATGATAGATCATTAACACGATGCGTAGCTTTATCAACCGCCTGGGCACAATCATCGAACCAGGCGAGCGATCACTCGTGCTCTTGCTGCTGCTGCTCTCATTCACAATGGGCGGCGCGTTGGTCTTTGTTGATATTGCCGCACGCGCACTATTCCTTGATCAATTTCCAGCGGAACAACTGCCATATGCCTACCTCGGCGCAGCATTCGTCATTCCGCTGGTTGGTGTTACCTATACCCGACTCCAGCGCCGATTAGCGATGAGCACCCTCTCGATCCTGACCACCGGCTTTCTGTTGATCACCGTGATTGCCCTGTGGGCCGAGATTGCGTTCAACAACGCTGCCTGGCCCGTTTTTACCCTGTTCATCTGGTATCGGCTGTTCTATGCCTTTAATGGCATTCTCTTCTGGGGCTTGGCAGGCCAATTATTCAGCCTGCGCCAGGGCAAACGCCTGTTTGGCTTAGTCGGAACAGGCGAACCAATCGCCGGTATTCTTGGCTATTTCTCAGCAGCACTGTTGGCGCTATGGATCGGCACTATCAACATGCTGTTGATCACCGTCGTTGGCCTGGGCTTGAGCCTTGTCCTGCTCATTCTCCTGGCACGCGCTGGTAAAACACAGCTGACGACACTCGCACCGGAGGATGCAGCGCCAGCGGGTGAACAACAGGCCACACGCAGTGGCCCTGGGCGCTATGGCATCCTGATCATCATCATTGCTATTGGCGCGATTCTCAACTATTTATTCGCCGATTATGCCTTCTCTGCCGAAAGCCGCCTGGTCTTCACTAGTACAGAACAACTGGCGAGCTTCTTTGCACTGTTCTTTGGCGTTGTCGCAATTGGCCGAATTGTGGCCCGCAGCATCCTGAGTAGCTGGGTACTTAATCGCTTTGGCCTACGAATTGGCTTGCTTGCGCTGCCATTAGCATTTGGCCTGAGCAGTATTGCGCTCATTCTGGTGGGCGGCATGGCCGGAATTGCTGGATCGGTGTTTGTGCTTGCTTCCACAACGCGCTTTCTTGGTTCGATACTACAGCCATCAATCCAGCGGACTTCTGTTCAATTATTGTACCAGCCACTTTCTGCACGCCAACGGCTGGCAACGCTCTCACTGGTTGAAGGTATTATTGAACCAGTCGCGATTGGAGCAGGTAGCTTGTTATTGATCGGGCTGACCAACGTGCCGGGCTTTAATACACTGGCCCTGGCCGGAATTATGCTGGTAATCAGCCTGATCTGGATTGTTGTTGCCGGGCGTGTGATGCGTTATTACCGTGAAACGCTCGGTCGGGCGCTTGCCCGCCGCCTGTTGGAGGGCAGCACGCTTTCGCTCACCGATGCTTCAAGCCGTACAGTGATCGAACGCGCTCTTGGCAGCCCGCATCCTGGGGAAGTGATCTATGCGATCAATCTGCTTGAGCGTACACAACCACATCTGCTGGCCCAACGCCTGCCAGAACTACTGGTCCATCCCGATCCCCAGGTACGCCGCGAGGCGGCCAAGCGGATCGGCAGTAGCGCCAATCCACAATTGATCGAACAGTTCCAGCATGCCTTTGAACACGAAACCAATGCCGATGTTCGCGCAACCATGGTACAGGTATTGGGCGGTATGCGTGATAGTCTGGCCAATCGGGCTGTGCTGCAGGCGCTTGACGATCCATCGCCACACGTACACGATGCGGCACTCATCACATTATTGCGCTCTGATCATGAATTCCATATCGAACATGTTCAGATTCTCCTCCAACGCATGTTCAGCTCGCCAAAGCCAGATGAGCGTGCGCGGGCTGCAGCGGTGATCGGCAGGCTGCCGAGCGATGCATGGGCTTCCGAACTCATCCAGCTTATCAGTGATAGCGATTCATCCGTGCGCCGTTCAGCAATCCGCGCTGCCAGCCGCCGCAGCGATGCAGCAACTCTTGCCCATCTGCTCACAATGCTGCCAGATCCAACCATGCGTGGGGCTGTGGTTCAGGCGCTGGCCCGCCGTGGGGCTGCTGCTCCAACAATGCAGTCAATCGCCACTGCCTTCTCAACCAGCGATCAGTCGCCAGCCTTGCTCATTCGGCTTACGACGATCTGTGGGCGTGTTCGTGGAGAAATTGCCGCTGCAATGCTCATACAGCAATTGGCCTACCCCCACGATGGCGTGCGCCATGCTGTTGTTCTCGCACTCAGGCGCTGTGGGTATCAGGCCACTGGCCCACAAGCCCAACAGGTTCGCACCCAGATCCGGCGCGAGGCTGGGCACACGGCCTGGATGTTGGCAGCAGCAGTGGCAATTGGCAATAATCCACACGTCGCGTTATTGCGTGATGCCCTAACTGTGCAAGTTGCGCGAATAGAACAGCGGATCTTTGCACTGCTCGAATTGATCTATGAACCACGTGCCATCCGCCGCATCCACTATCATCTGCATAGTCCGCTCGTCACCAAACGTGATTATGCCTATGAACTCTTTGAACTACATGTCGAAGGCGACATCCGCAAACTATTGATGCCATTGATCAGCGATGCAGCATATACGACCCGCGAATACCAACTTCGCGAACTGTTTAACACACCAATTCAGGATCAATCCCAGTGGTTGCTGGCGCTGCTTCGTGAACCAGGCGAGCGTTCAACATCCTGGATTCGGGCAAGCGCGCTGGTTGCCGCCCAGAATATCGGCAGAACCGATCTTGTCAGGACAATGACGGATCAAGCCACTCGTGATCCACTCGTTGGCGAAACAGCATCCTGGATTCTTCAGCAAACACGTGATCAGCGCCAACCCAACCGGCAGCTCGTCACAATCGAGAAGGTGCTGATCCTCAAGACTGTCAGCATTTTTGCGGCAACGCCAGATGACATATTGGCCGAGATCGCCGGATTGACAACCCAAATCGATCTGCCAGCCGAAACGCCGATCTTTGTGAAAGATGATCACGGCGACACAATGTATATTATTATTGATGGCCAGGTGCGAATCCACGATGGCGAGCAGATCATCGGCAATCTGAGCAATAATGAGGTGTTCGGTGAGATGGCACTGCTCGATAGTACGCCACGAGTTGCATCGGCCACCACAGATACGCATGTACGCCTGCTGCGCCTCGATCAGGAACCATTCTATGAACTCATGGACGATCAGATCGAGATTGCACGGGGTATCATTCGTGTGCTCAATCAGCGCCTTCGTTCATCGATCGCTCATTTGCACGAGGCCCGTAATGCAGGCATCCTGCCAAACTCATAGCACACCGCGGGCTGATGAATATTGACCAAATAAAAGGAGCCGCATTATGCATGTTCGCACCATGTTCATATTCCCACTGCTGTTCGTATGTGTCGCCTGTGGTAATGCCCAACCCAATCCATCGGTTGGTTCACTACAGATCAGTGATGTCTGGGTTCGTCCCGCACAGGTCATGGCTGGCGATATGGCGATGGACATGTCCTCGGCGATCAGCGGTGCCTATATGACAATTAAAAACACTGGCGGCACGGCAGATACGCTGCTCATGGTACAGGGTGATATTGCCGCAGCACTTGAACTGCATAGCATGACCGAAACCAATGGCGTGATGCAGATGCGCCCGGTTGAGCGTGTCGAGATTCCAGCCAATGGCGAAGTGCAGCTTACCCCTGGTGGCATGCACGTTATGCTGATCGGCCTCAAACAGGATTTGAAACCAGGCGATAGCATTCCGCTCACGCTGCAATTCGAGAAGGCTGGCACAATCCAGGTGATAGCCACCATCCGCGATGCACAATAAGCACTGCCAATCAGGACTGTCTATATTGTGAACTAGCTTTTGCGCTTGACTTTTTGGAATACCTAAATTATTATTATTGCATGGCTAATACTTCTGAAATATAATGGAGATCGATCATATGCGAATTACATTCCTATTCATCACACTCGCGAGCATGCTGATGGCTGCCTGCGGCCAATCGGCTCCTTCGGCGACAAGCTCGAATACTGCTGGCCAGCCAAAGCGCATTCTCGCCACCTTTACCGTTATCGCGGATATTGCCGAGAACGTTGCTGGCGACGCTGCAATCGTCGAATCAATCACCAAGATCGGCACGGAGATCCATGATTATGAGCCGACGCCAAGCGATATTGTGCGTGCTCAGAAGGCCGACCTGATCCTGAATAATGGATTGGGGTTGGAACGCTGGTTCGAAAAGTTCCTTGGCGCTGTTAAGGATGTTCCGGCTGTCGATGTCAGTACGGGGATTACGCCAATTCCAATTGCTGAAGGCCCCTACCAGAACAAGCCAAACCCCCATGCCTGGATGTCGCTGACAAATGCGAAGATCTATGTTGAGAATATTCGTAAGGCGCTTGTTGAGCTCGACCCGGCCAACGCCGCGACATATAACGCGAATGCTGCCGCCTATATCGCCAAGTTTCAACCATTGGAAGATCAGCTCAAACAGCAGATCAGCGCTGTTCCAGCAAACCAGCGCGCGCTGGTGACGTGCGAGGGTGCCTTCAGCTACTTTGCCCGTGACGCAGGGCTCAAAGAGGTCTATATGTGGGCGATCAACGCCGATCAGGAAGGTACACCGGAGCAAGTAAAATCGGTAATTGATACAGTGCGGGCGAACAAGTACCCGGTGCTATTCTGCGAGAGTACCGTGAATGCCAAGGCCATGCAGCAGGTCGCCAGCGAAACCGGGGCACACTTCGGCGGCACACTGTATGTCGACTCACTCACCGCAGCCAATGGCGATGCGCCAAGCTACCTAGCCATGCTGACATTCAATGTCGCTGCGATTGCACGCAATTATGCCGAAGCACGCAAATAATTCCATTAGGAATAGGAAAGACGTATATGAATAATCCTGCCATTGTTGTTGATGATATCACCGTTGATTACAACGGCTTTATTGCCCTGAGCAATGCACATTTGATCGTCCCATCTGGCACGATCTGCGCCCTGGTTGGCATGAACGGTGCCGGGAAATCGACGCTATTCAAGGCCATCATGGGCTTCCTGACGCCTGCCGCCGGGCGGGTGTTGATCGATGGTGGGCCAGTTGCGGCAGCGCAAAAGGCTGGCCGACTGGCCTATATGCCACAGGCCGAGGAGGTCGATTGGGCCTTTCCCGTGAATGTGCAGGATGTGGTGATGATGGGCCGCTATGGTTTTATGAACATCCTGCGCACTCCACGCAAGCTCGATAAACAGAAGGTTGCCGAGAGCATCGAGCGCGTTGGTATGCAGGATTTCCGCACGCGTCAGATCAGCGAGCTCTCTGGTGGGCAACGGAAGCGCGCATTTCTGGCGCGCGCCCTGGCGCAGGATGCGCGGATCATGCTGCTCGATGAGCCATTTACAGGGATCGATGCCAAGACAGAAGAAGCCATGATTGGCCTGTTGCGCGAGCTGCGCGATGAGGGCTGCACGGTCATTATTTGCACCCACGATCTAGCCTCAATCGAGTCGTTCTGCGATCAGGTTGCGCTGATCAACCGCACCGTGTTGGCCTATGGGCCGCTAGAAACAACCTTCACACCTGCGAATATCGCCCGCGCCTATGGTGGAGTGTTCAATCATTTGATCTTCAATAGCGATGCAGGCAAGGTAATTGCACGCGAGGCCCATCTTGGCCGGACCCAGCATGAGCAGCCGTCGCTGCCGCCAGCAGGGAGGTCGTGATGCTAGAGACCTTGTGGCATTGGATCAGCGATCCATTTCAATATGAGTTCATGGTCAAAGCGCTTGGCGTCGGCATCCTGGTTGGCGTCATTTGCGCGGTGCTGTCGTGCTTCATCACACTCAAAGGCTGGTCGCTCATGGGTGATGCCGTCTCACATGCGGTGCTACCAGGCGTGGTGCTGGCCTACCTCGCAGGAATCCCCTTTGGTATTGGCGCGTTCATCTTTGGCCTGGGATCGGTGCTACTGATCGGCTGGGTACGCGCAAACACCCATCTGCGCGATGATGCCGTGATCGGGATTGTCTTCACGGCTTTTTTCGGCCTTGGCCTGATTCTGATCAGCAAAATACCAAGCCTTGCCGAGTGGATCAATACGACCTTTGGCTATCTGCCGCCGCTGCTCGATGTAAAGAGCATTCTGTTCGGCAATGTGCTTGGCATCTCCAATGCAGACATTCTGCAAACGATAATCATTGGCATCATCACGCTGGCATTAGTGCTGATCTTCCGTCGCGATCTGGTGCTGTTCTGCTTCGACCCAAACCATGCCCGTGCTATTGGCCTGAATACCAACCTGCTCTATTACATGCTCCTGTCGTTGTTGGCGCTCACAATTGTTGCTGCACTGCAAACAATCGGGATTGTGCTCGTCGTCGCAATGCTCGTCACGCCCGGTGCGATTGCATACACTCTCACCAAGCGCTTTGATCGCATGTTGCTGATTGCCGGAAGCACAAGCGTCTTTTCGTGTGTTGTCGGCATCTATGCCAGCTACTATCTGAATGCCTCAACCGGTGGCTGTATCGTCTTCACCCAGGCACTCGTCTTTCTGGCAGCACTGGCGTTGGCCCCCCGCGATGGATTGCTGGCCCGGGCGTTGGCGAAACGGGTACAACGGAATACACTATTGCAGCGGCAACCGGAAGCCACACAACTGCCCGATGTGCATGCATAATCGAAAGGAAGCATCATGATTGAGACACTCTGGAACTGGTTTGTTGAGCCATTCCAGTATTCATTTATGCAGACCGCATTGGGCGTCAGCGCTTTTGTTGGCGTGGTATGTGCGCTGCTCTCCTGCTACCTCATCCTCAAAGGCTGGTCGCTCATGGGCGATGCGCTCTCACATGCCGTGTTGCCGGGCGTAGTCGTGGCCTATCTGCTGGGGCTACCATTCGCACTCGGTGCGTTTGCCTCTGGGCTGGCGAGCGCCATCCTGATCGGCTGGGTCAAGCGGAATGCACGGATCAAGGAAGACACCGTGATTGGGTTGGTTTTCACCGCCTTTTTTGCCCTGGGCCTAATTCTACTCTCCCGCACCGTCAGCGATGTCCACCTCAGCCATATTCTGTATGGCAATGTGCTTGGTATCGAGCCAGAAGATCTGATCCAGACGCTGATTGCCGGCAGCATTGCGCTGGGGGCAGTTGCGATCCTGCGCCGTGATCTGATGCTGTTCTGCTTCGACCCAAACCACGCCCGGGCAATCGGCCTAAACACGACCTTCCTGTATTATGCGCTGCTGACACTGCTGGCCCTAACGGTGGTTGCGGCACTCCAGGCGGTTGGGATCATTCTGGTGATCGCCATGCTGATCACACCGGGTGCCATCGGCTACCTACTGACCGACCGCTTCGACCGTATGATGGGGCTGGCGGTTGGCGCAGCTGTCCTCGCATCCATCCTTGGTGTGTACATGAGCTTCCATCTGGATGCATCGACGGGTGGTTGTATTGTGGTGATGCAAGCACTGCTGTTCTTTGCTGCAATGCTGTTTGCACCAAAACGTGGCCTATTGGCTCGTTTCTGGCTACGCCGGACGATGCGTGAGGCTCAGCGCGTACTCGTGCCGAGCAAGCAAGGCTAATTCGAAACTGACTGCTTGTGTTCACACCTGATCGTTTCGCATCTATTCAGGGGATTTCCACTCTGAATAGATGCGTTTTTATGTAGTAGCGCTGTTGGTTAGAGCGTAATCACCTGATCAGGTGGGTTTGGCGCAAGCGCAGCATACAGATCGGGGAAGCACCCAACCTGGACGCCAGCCACGGTACCATGCGGCTTGCAGTTGCCTGGCTCACCGATGGCAAGCTGGCGCTCCAACGCACATTGGTCACACATCATCAGCAGGATGCCCTGTTCAGCGGCAACCTTGGCCAAGCGCTCGCCGTATGGATCACCCGCACGCAGAATGTAGGTGTTATCGTCGAAGAAGAACAGCCCGAGTACAGTTGCCCCATGGCGGCCTTCCTCAAGCTGTGGCAGAATCATCTTGCCCAGTTTGTAGCTGGCGGTATGGCCCGATGTACTAAAGATATACGCGACCTTCATAGAAACCCCTGCTCTATACCCCCCCTCAGCAGCGCTATGTCTCTCCCAGGGTGACACATATGCAACCCCATACTAGCATAAGTTGGCCAGATTATTCGCGCACGAATTGTTGGCGCAGGAAGGCTGCAATCGCCCGTTGCGCCTCTTCCTGATGGCGTTGTGGGCTCACCGACTTAGAAGGGATTTCCTGAACGTGCGCCTGCGGCAATGCTCGCGCCAACTCCATACCAAGCGCATAGGGATGCAGCGGGTTCTGTCGATTGACCAGAATCAGGGCTGGCATATCGCTCGAAGGTCTTGAGCATCCCAATCTCCATCCAACCCTCCTACACGCCGCCAGTGACATCTGCTATTCGCACGCGCTCGCCAGTCTCGGATGAGCGTGCGATTGCCACCATCACCCGCATCGCCGCCAGCCCATCCTCGGCTGTCGCTCCCTGCTGCGCTGCGCCATGCAGGATCGTTTCCGCGAAGCCTTCGATCTGGCGCTTGTAGGTGTAGCCATCCTCACCGAGCACACGGTGGTACTGGCGGTCGGCATCCGAGAAACATTCGACATGGCTGGCCTTGTGGTACCATGGCAGGTAGGCACGCCCTGTGACGCTGCCGCCCGCGCCAAAAACCTGGAAACCCTCCTCGAAGTCGCCACGAATTGGCACGATCAGATCCAGATGTCCCACACTTCCATCGGCAAAGTCCACCGCCACAAACCAGCACGAGCTATCGAACTTCGAGATATAGCGCGCCTGCACCTGCACGATCTCGCCGCCAAGGAAGCGCGCCGTGTCCACCAGGTGGCTGCCGTGGGTGAGCATATAGTAGCGTTGCTTCTCGGCCTTGGGGTTGCCAGTTGGCCGCTGTATGTTGGCGCTCGTGCGTGGGAGCGGCTGGAGATTGTCGGTCATGGTATAGCGGTAGGCTGAGTCATAGTACCAGGCCTTCAGACCCAGCAGCTGGCCGATCTGTTCGCGGATGAACTGCTGTGCGAAGGCGATGCCTGGATCGAAGCGCTTGTTGTTGCCCACCTGTAGCACCAAACCACTGGCGCGGACATCATCGCACAGCTCCTCGCACTCCTCGATAGTAACGCCAAGAGGCTTCTCGACCAGCACATGCTTACCAGCGGAGATCGCCCGCCGCGCCAACGGCACATGGAACTGGTCGGCCACGCCGATGACAACCGCCTCGATCTGCGGGTCGGCAAGCATCTGGTCGTAGTTGGTATAGGTGGCTCGTGGCTGGTGGATGGCCGCGACCTGTGCGAGCAGATCCTCGGCAGCATCACAGATAGCATACAGCTCCGCGTTACGCGCCTTGCTGGTGGCATCGAAGTGCGCCGATTGGGCGATCGGCCCAGCGCCCAGAACACCAATGCGTAGCAGCCGTGCGTCTTTCTGAATCATAGAAACCTCCCTGGAAAACGCCCGCATATGAAATTGAGCATCTTCGCCTCCAATACATCCAAAACATAACATTCTTTCGAATAGAAATATAGAAGCCATTGCAACATAGAGCAGAGGGTACTGCATGCGCACGATTACATCACATGCTATTGGCCTGAACCGTCGTCAGGCACTGATCGCCGGGCTCACCGCTGGCGGTGTTGCGCTGGCAGTTGGCCTTGGCATGCGCACGAATGAGCCGCAGCCCGCACATGAGCAGCTTCAACAGGCTGCTCAACAGAATCCTCCAACCCGCAATGATCAGGTGATGTGGAGCTATCAGGAGCTAGCGCGCAATAACCCACAGAATGCGGAGGTACGGGCAATTCTGGCGGCTACCTATCTTCAGAAGGCACGTGAAACTGGCGATCCAAGCTATTATGGCAAAGCCGAACAGGTTGTCGATCAGGCACTCACAATCGATCCACAGCATATTGATGCCCTTATTACCAAAGGCACGCTGGCTCTGGCCCGCCATCAGTTCCGTGAAGCATTGGCCATTGGCGAACAGGCCCTACGGATTTCGCCATTAGTCGTTGCCATTCTTGGCGTAATCGCCGATGCCCAGATTGAGCTTGGCATGTATGTTGCAGCCGATACAACAATTCAGGAGATGGTTCGTAAACGCCCGGATCTCTCTTCCTTCTCGCGCGTTTCGTATATTCGCGAATTATATGGCGATATCCCAGGTGCGATCAATGCCATGGCCCGTGCGGTTCAGGCTGGTGGGCCAGCCAGTGAGAATGTCGAGTGGGCGCGCATTCAGCTCGGCAATCTTTCATTCAACCAGGGCGATCTCGATGCAGCCGAGCATCAGTATCGAATATCGTTACAACTGTTGCCCGATTATATCTATGCCATCGCTGGAATGGCGCGAGTTCTTGCCGCTCGTGGCGAGTATGCAGCAGCAGTCAAGGCCTATCAACAGGCAATTCTGCGCATGCCACTGCCCGAATTTGTGATCGGGCTAGGCGAGCTGTTTGAATCAGCTGGGCAACAAGCAGCAGCCAACCAACAATACCAATTGGTTCGGGCCATGCAACAACTCTTCACCGCCAATGGCGTCGATACCGATCTGGAGTTGGCCTTGTTTGAGGCCGATCACGGGCAGAATCCCCAGGCCGCAGTCGCCATGGCGCGTTCGGCATATCAGCGCCGCCCAAGCATGAAGGGTGCCGATACCCTGGCATGGGCGCTCTACAAACAGGGCAACACGAGCGAGGCAGCCACGTATGCCAATCAGGCGCTAGCACTTGGCACCCAGGATGCAACATTCTTCTTCCATGCTGGAATGATTGCCCACGCAAATGGAGCTTCCACGGCTGCCTACCAATACCTACAACACTCAATCACACTGAATCCCACGTTTTCCCCTCTGCATGCACCAAAAGTGTATGAAACGCTCGCAATCCTCAAACAAGTGCATACTTAATGAATATTTCGGGATTTGTAGAATATATCTCTACAAATGATATGCATATCGATAATGTTATGGTTGAAGGAGGTGCAAACGGAATAACTATGTTTATCGATTGTCTGCCTGCCAAACGAGGAGTATCTATGAATTCAGTATCCTGGCTTCGCCCAATCGCACTCGTCAGTGCCATTGGTATCGTGCTCGCAAGTATCGTCCTTACCATTGGGCCATCGAACCTGAACGCCTCTAGCCATCGTGAGGCACCATT
>Ga0163144_10018665_pt1 | contig 13999 bp, 13 predicted proteins | sample OliLak19BULKMAT1_FD_123175 | JGI IMG/M metagenome (GOLD analysis project Ga0163144, IMG submission 123175) | Freshwater microbial mat bacterial communities from Lake Vanda, McMurdo Dry Valleys, Antarctica - Oligotrophic Lake LV.19.BULKMAT1 | ecosystem: Environmental > Aquatic > Freshwater >... | reverse complement strand
CATGCCAACTCGGCTGAGCAAGCCATTGTTCGCTTAAAGCAACTGGTCAGTGAACGACTCCACAAGACGTCTCACGATCTGATTCACGCCACCATTGATGCGGTCGTCTTTATTGAAAAAATGTCAAAAGGCCGCAAAATTACGGATATTCTCATAACAGATAATAAAAAGGCTTCTTCTCCATGCGTCTAACTGCTTTGCGTAACTCCATTTACGCCTTCTTTATTTTACTGACGGTTCAGGCACAACTGAGTTCCTATGCTGCCACGGGTGGCGGTGCTGGGCTTCCGTGGGAAAGCCCCCTTCAACAAATTACCAATAGCTTACAGGGCCCTGTGGCTGCCAGTATTTCTGTGATTGCGCTGATTATTAGCGGGGCTGCTCTGGCGTTTGGTGGTGAGCTTAACGAGTTTGCTCGTCGGATTATCATGATTGTGATGGCTATTTCACTGCTTGCTTTTGCCACGCCGTTTGTCACTTCGTTATTTGGAACAGGGGCGCTCATTAGATAAATGCTCACTCGAGTCCCTGTGTACCATTCCCTTCATCGGCCTAATCTGTTGTTAGGCGCCCCTCGGAACCCGTTGATCTTCCTGGGGTTTCTCGCTATGGCCATTGTGCTGGCCAACAAAACAGTTATCTCGGTGGGGATCAGTCTTGCGCTGTGGCTCATTGGGTTGTTTGTCTTACGGCTTATGGCAAAACGCGATGCGGCCATGATTCAGGTATTTAAGCGGTACAAGCAGTACAGCCATTATTACCCTGCGCGTTCATCGGTTGAAGGAGCTAAACGATGAATAAACGGAGTGTATTCAATACCCACACTAAAGGGTTAGTGGATTTATTAAATTACGGCTTTCTTCTGGATGCGGGGTGCATTATGGGGAAAGACGGCTCCCTTCTGGTGGGGTATCGTTATCATGGTCCTGATACGGCGAATATGACGGACGCTGAGCGCAATCAGCATACTCAAGCCTTGCAAAAGGCCTTGGGGGTCTTTGATAGCAACTGGATTACCTGGCACGAAGCCCTACGCATTCCAGCTCCCGCTTACTCAGAAAAGCACCATTCCCACTTCCCCGATGCTGTCTCTAAAGGCATAGACGATCGCCGTCGCGAGGCCTATACGTCTGAATCCCCTCAGTTTGAAACGGTGTACTCGCTGTATATCCAGTACGTCCCTCCCCTGTTGGATGAATCAAAAGCCAATGTCTGGTTTGTGACTGGAAACCATTCCTCTACGCCTGCTGAATCAGAACGGATTGACCATATACAGCGTTTTGTGGATCAGCGTTTACAGCATTTTGAAAACCGCATTGGCAGGTTCTTACAACTCAGGCGAATGCGAACATTATCCATACCGCTCCCTGATGGGTCTACCGTGTTTCAGGATGAATTACTCAACGGGCTGCATGAATACGTGACAGGCCGTTCTCACGGGCTGACACTGGCCTCAAATGCGATGTATCTGGACGGGCTTATAGGTGGGGATGATCTGTGGGTAGGGCTCAATCCTAAACTAGGTGATGACTTCCTTGCGTGTATCTCCATTGATGGCTTTCCTGGTGAAACCTACCCGCAAATATTAGAGCAGCTGCAGCAGCATCCGTTTCCGTATCGCTGGTCTACGCGAATGATTTACCTGGATCAGCAGCATGCGCTGAGTGAACTGAAACGATATCACCGTTTCTGGAAGCAAAAAGTCAAAGGGTTGTGGGATCAGATCTTTCAACAGAACGGTGTGATTGATAACGACGCGCTAACGATGACCCACGAAGTGGAAGCCGCGATGAGTGAAGCGCAAAGCGAGGAAGTCCGTTTTGGCTTTTATACGTCTACGCTGGTTCTTCGTCATACAGAGGAAGACGAGTTAAATGCGCGAACGCAGCTGTTGATTAAAAGTATTCAGCGCTTAGGCTTTAACGCTCGCGTAGAGAGTATCAATTGCATTGAGGCTTTTTTAGGCAGTTTGCCAGGGCATCCACGTCCCAATATACGGCGTCCGTTGATTCAGACGCAGCATCTTTCGCATTTACTGCCCAGTTCTTCCCAGTGGAGCGGATCAGAGACCTGTACGTCTCCGTTAATTGGTCTGGATCAACCGTGCCTGATGCATGTCTCTACGTACGGGAATACCCCGTTTCGTTTGAATCTCCATGTGAAAGATGTCGGGCATACCCTAATCTTTGGGCCTACGGGTGCGGGTAAATCCACGTTGCTCGGTATGATAGTGGCGCAGTTTCTGCGCTACAAACACGCCCAGGTGTTTGCCTTTGAAAAAGGGCATTCATTGTGGACTCTATGCCATGCCGTAAACGGTAAGCACTATGATTTTGATGACCCGACTGCTTTGCCTGGCATCTGGCCACTCAGCGATATTGATTCCACGTCTGGGTTTGTGTGGGCGTCTTCGTGGATTGAGGAGCTGGTTACGCTTCAACAACATGCCCCTCCTCGGGCGGATCAGAAACAGGCCATTTATGACGCGTTGATGCTTTTGAAAACAAGTCCTTATGAACTTCGCTCCCTGACTGAGTTTGGGGTGCTTTTACAGGATAGAGAACTCAGACAGCTCATGCTGCCCTATACCACTGAGGGCGTCTATGGCCACCTCTTTGACAATCCTCGAACCCTTCAAAAAGATGCGCACTTGAGTGTTTTTGAACTGGATGCGCTGCTGGATATGAACTTAGCTGTTGCGCTTCCTATTCTTACCTATCTGTTTAGGCAAATTGAAACGCAACTGCAGGGGGATCCGTCTCTGTTGGTATTGGATGAAGCCTGGATACTTCTGGGGCATCCTGTTTTTAAAGAAAAGATTCGTGAATGGCTTAAAACGCTTCGTAAGAAAAATTGCGCCGTGGTGATGGCCACGCAAAGTTTATCGGATGCGTCCCGTTCAGGCATCTTGGATGTCTTGATTGAATCGTGCCCGACTAAAATATACTTGCCTAACGCGGAAGCGGATTCCTGTGGAGCTGAAGGGCATGCAGGGCCTCGTGATTTCTACGCCACGATGGGGTTAAACGACCCTGACATTCACACCCTTAAATACGCCATACCCAAACAGGATTACTACTATGTCTCTCCTGAGGGAAAGCGTTTGTTTCAACTGAACTTGGATGATTACGCACTTCAGTACGTTGCCGCGCCTAAACCCAGTACCCCTGCCCCAAAACCACTAAAAGAGGCGTCCTATGTTTAGACAAATTAAAGCGACTCTTGTGGCTATTATCATAATGTTACTGCCCCTGTATCAAATACAGACAGCTCAGGCCGCCGCTGTGGTTTGCAGCAATTGCGGCACCGAATGGACGCAGTTGGTCACGAAATACAAGATGATTGAACAGGTGAACTTGTCTGCGGAACAATTGCGCGTTCAGATTAAGAACTATGAGGACAGGGTCAAGCAGGGCCGTCAATTGTCTCAACAGGTCTGGGGGCAAGCGCGTCGGGATATCGCACAACTCAATGCGTTAATGGCGCGTTCTCGCCAACTCGTCTCTGAAGTCGCGCAGCTCGAACAGACCTTTAAGGAGCAGTACAAGGGCTATAGCGAGTATGTCTCGCAAGGTCGCCGTATTGACTGGAACACGCAAGCGCAGCAGTGGGACACCCAAACGCGTCAAACCATTGTAGATTCCTTGCAGGGCTCTGCGTTGCATGCCTCTCAATTGCAAAGTGATGTGGCTACGATGGAGCGTATTGATGAATTGGCCAATTCTGCGCAAGGGCGTATGCAGGCTTTGCAAGCTGCCAATATGATCGCCTCTCAGCAAGTGAAGCAGATGCAAAAACTTCGCCAGCTCATGATTCTCAACATGCAGACGCAAGCCAATTTTATGGCGCAGCAGCAGCAGCAACGCGCGGCGTCGCAAGCGGCATGGTCACAATTTAACCGTCCGCTCACCAATACTCATAACAATGGGAGGCGCTGGTAAATAGTTTTGTCTTCTCGCTCTGGCTTACCCTCTCTTATACTCCTTGGATTCATTATCACGATGCTTGTGATGATGCCTGAAAGCCATGCTATTGATAATTATACCGATAGCATTATCCTGCAATTCAAGACATCCGCTGAAGCATGGGAAGCGACCTTTCTTACTTTAGCTAAGCGCTTATTTTGGTTACTGGCGGGGATTCAGTTTACCTACAGTCTGATTAAGCTTCTGCTGGAAAAAGCAGATTTGCAGGCCTTACTGGTTGTGGTGATTCGCCAGATTCTGTTTATTGGATTCTTTTACTTTATTCTCACTCAGGGGGCGTCAATCATTACCGTGATTATTGACAGCTTTAAGGGCGCGGGGGATCAGGCCTCGATTGCTGCGGGCGCGCAAGCAGGCATGAGCCCAACGGATGTGCTGGAATACGGGTTAGAAATCTTCTCAGACCTGATGAAGCATTTAAACATTACAGACATTGGCGGGAATATCGCCATTGTTCTTGGGGCATTCGTCATATTGCTGAACATGGTGATTGTGTCTGCTCAGGCGGCTATTGTGATTATTGAATCGTATTTGGTGACATACATCGGTGTCTTATTTTTAGGATTTGGCGGTTCGACCTGGACAAAGAGCTTGACCGAAAACACGCTTAAAATGGCAGTGGGGATTGGGACAAAAATTCTCGTGATGCAAATGCTATTGAGTGTCGGCCAGCAGTTTATGTCGTCCTGGGTGATTACCCCGAATGCGTTTGGCGGATTGAGTAGCAATATTCCAGGGGTTACCCAACCTGTTGTTGAACGGGATACCATATTCGATGGCATCCCTCGGGATGAAAATGGGCTGATTATAGAAACGTCACCCGAGTATCAGGATGTGCTTACCGCTCCTGCTCAAGGGGGCGCACTCCCTCTCAGCAGGACGACTGAAGAGATGGTTGTGATTATTGCGTCCTCTTTACTCTTTGCCATTCTAGTTACAACAGTGCCTGCTATGGCGCGTAATTTAATTATGGCCAACTCCTTTGATATTGGGGGGAATGTCTCCATTGCAGGGGGGCAGCAGTCGGTGCAAAACGCCATGTCAATGGTGTTGCAGACATCGGCCATTTCCAAATTAATCAAAAGTATGGTTCAACCGGAAAAAGGGTCGAGCGCTTCTTCCAAAGCAGCCCCATCCTCTAACAGCAATAGCAATCAAGGCAACGGATCGTCTGGGTCTGGTAGTGGCGACTCTAGTAAGGGTAAATCAGGCCAAGGCGATTCCAACACGGGTGACCTTGCCCCTCGCAATCCAAAGGCTTCCCCCCTAAATTCTTCAGGTGCACACAATGCATCCTCATCGGGGTATCGATCAGAGTCTAAACAACAAACGTCTGATAACAAAAATAATGAAGGGTTCTTCTCATGAGCGGTGTAGACGAGTTGTACCTCAATTCAAAAAACGAGTGGTTGGAACGCTATGGTTCCTATATAGACCAGGCGAATCAGTGGAAGCGAATTGCTTTAGGCTCGCTAGCCATTGCCGCAATAGCGGTGGTGGGGGTGATTATCTTGGCCACCCAGACCAAAATGGTTCCCTATGTTGTTGAAGTCGATAAACTGGGTGATTCTGTGGCGGTGCAGCGGGCGGATCGTCTGATTCCCAATAAAGATGTGGTGGTTCGCTCCCAACTCGCCAACTGGATCCACGATGTTCGGGTCGTGAGTATGGATGCGCATGCGCAACATACCTACCTGAACCACGCCTATGCCTTTATGGACAAGCAATCTAAAGCGTATTCCAAAATAACAGGCTATTACAAAACCCACGATCCGTTTAAACGGGCACAATCTGAAACGGTGGCCATTAAAGTGGAAGCGGCTCTACCCATCAGTAAAAATACGTGGCAGGTCGATTGGGTGGAAACGAGTTATGACCGCGCTGGGGGCATACTGCAGCAGATTCCTTTACGTGCCATGATCACCATTCGTCAGGCAGCCCCGAGTTCTGAAGACCTGCTTTTGATTAACCCTACAGGCACCTACATTGAAGACATTAACTGGTCGCAACGCATTTAAGGGCATCCACCATGGTAAAAACATTTATTTTATGCCTGCTGACAGGGCTGTTTATGTCCCCGTTAACGCATGCCTTTTCCTGGCATCCGCAAGCCGCTAAAGAGCTTGAGGCCTCTGTTCGCTACCCCGTAGAAGTCGTGGAGCAATGGCATCGTAACCCTAAGAAACCGTTCATTAAATCCAATGGCGGCATTGTTTACTTCTACGATGAACTCCTCCCCGTCATTACGTGTAAACCGCTGCATATCACCGATATTCAACTGGAACCTGGTGAAGTGGTTACCCATGTGCATCTGGGTGATCAGGTACGCTGGCATGTCGCGCCTGCAGCGAGTGGGGTAGGCAGTGAACAAGTCACGCATTTGGCAATTAAACCCACAGAACCGAACTTGAATACGAGCGTTCTGGTCACGACCAGTAAGCGCACATACGCGCTTGAACTGCGAAGCGGCTCCACTGCCTGGATGCCACAAGTCAGTTTTGCCTACCCTGAATACATGGACAACACTGAGGTAATGACTCCCGAGAAAACAGTTGTGGCTACACCTCATCAGGCACTCAAACCCTTACCTAAAGAGATTCTACGTCCTACGGATGAGGTCATTACGCTTCAGCCGCTTACAGCGCAACCACCCCCTGCCGTAGAGAGCGAGTATCAGATTAAAGGGCATCGAGGTACCCCATGGACGCCTACTCGTGTGTATCAAAAGGGGCTGAAAACCTACATTGATTTCCCACCCACAATGACCTCGCAAACGCTACCTGTTTTGGTGCTACTCGATCATAAGAATAAATCGCAATTGGTCAATTACCGCTTAAAAGGAAACGCCTTTGAGGTGGATGCCCACATCCGAAAAGCCGCACTCATGGTGGGGGTGGGTCGTCACCAGCAGCGCGTGGTGATTGAACGAAAGGAGCTGAATTAAGATGAAACGTACCTTTATTGCAGCAGTTGCCACTTTTCTAATAGGAATGAATACCGTTTTAGCTAGTCCAACGTATGATATATGTTATCAGACTCTAAAAGAAGACGTTCAGAAGCAACACAACTATTATCCAACAACTGATAGTCATGAAGGCCGTTTAGCCAAAAATGTTGCCAAACAGCTTGCTGACCATACGACTCAAATCCTGTTAACGGTCTATCCCAAGGACAACATTACGCTCTTTTTAGAGCCTTCCAGCAGTGCCAAGCACCTCTGGTTAGGAAAGCACACCCGCTTTTACGAAGCCCTTCAGACGTCGCTACACGATCACGGGTACGCGCTTTCCAATAACCCTAAACAGGTTTCAGCCATAGCAGAGCATGTGCATTACAGCATTCAGCGTGAACAGCATACCTACACCGTCACCCTGCATTGTCTGGGGTCACGATACACCCAACAATTTAGCGAACACCGTGGGCTTGTTACGACAAGCTCATCCGTCAGTCGCTTTGACTACCTGCCGACAAAGGAATCGCGATGAGCACGACACAAGACAATTCAACCTTTTTAAAAACCTTTTTACAAAAAAAGCCTATTAATAATGCCATTAAACGAATCAATAACTGGCCTACTTTACTGGCTTTAATGGGTGTCTGTTGTGTGGTCTTTATTATTGGCCTTGAGCGCATGACGCACGCTTCAGGACAGGATAAAGTAGAAGAAGTCACGGTTCCGAGTGAAGAACTCGCAGCCAATGAAACCCATCCCTTATCCTCGCCTCAGCAGGCAGGAATGATCAACGCACCTGAAGCCTTTATGCCTATGGAAGCATCACCCCCGCCGCCTCAGGAAAAGCTCGACTTTTCTATGGCCAATGCCCCACCACTCCCTGATACCTCCATGAATTTTGCTATGCCTGAACCTGTGTATGAAACCTCTTCTCCCTATTCCCCACCATCTCCTCCTCCTAGCCCTCCTGTTAAAACGAATAACAAGGCCTCAGAACGGGCGCAACAAGCCGCCATGGCGCCTACGTCTGTTACGATGGCGGCTAATGGAACAGGGACGAAGAACTGGGCCACAGGGGAAACCATTGATACTAAAAAGGCAGGCTTTAATCCCAATAATCCCTCGTATCAAATCACTTCAGGCACGGTAATTCCTGCCGTCATGATTAGTGGCATTCATAACAAAGCCCCTGGTCATATCATTGGGCAAGTCAGTCAGCATGTCTACGATACCGCAACAGGCTCGCATCTTTTAATCCCTCAAGGCACAAAACTCTTTGGGAGTTACGATCAGCGCGTGGCTGTTGGGCGGGATCGTTTAAATGTAATCTGGACACGCTTAACACTGCCTAACGGGAAAACCATTGAGATTAATCGTCTGGCGGGAACAGACGGCGGGGGGTATAGCGGCTTTAACGACAAAACCAGTCGCCGTTACGGGGCGGGGGTGGGACGTGCGCTGTTACTGTCTGCCTTTTCAGTAGGATCCAGAGTCGCGGGTCAGCAGACAGGCAGTGCCAATGTCGGAGATATTGCTGCAAATACAGTCGGTACTGAAGTCGGACGGCAAGGGGAACGTAGTGTGCAGCAAGATATTGATTTCACGCCAACTCTACAAATTCGGCCTGGCTACCGATTTAATGTGATGGTCAGTGAAGACCTAGACCTGATGCCATGGCGCGGCTAATCTCCTTTGACAAACGAAGCATCCCCTTTTTGATAACAGCACTTCTATTACCCTGCATTTTGATGGGCTTACATACCGCTGGCATTCGATTTAACGCCACTGAATCTATGCCGTTGGGAATTTATCATCTAAGTCCTAAAACAGATAACCTCAAGCCAGGGGACTGGGTGAGTCTTTGCTTACCTGATCACATTTATGAGCACTACAAACACCGCATTCCCAAAGGCTCTTGCAGCAATGGCAGCATGCCCCTCTTTAAAGAAATCCAGTCTATTGATGAGGATGGAGTCTTTGTTGTGGGGCATCATCCTGATAGCTTGGATAGTCGGGGGTATGGAAAAATGCCATTAGTTTCAACCAGAAGCAAAATAATATTAATTTTTGACTAATTGATGTAAACACGATTTTTAAAAGTACATACCTATATTGTAAGAATATGGTTCAATAAGTTTATACATACAATTATAGAATGAGGGATTAGACATTGTCCACTATAGATATCGGCAAAATATTTAATGCTGAGCCTAAAAGTATATTTGAGTTTTTAATGACAGATGGTCAAGGTTGTTATGTACCAGCATATCAAAGACCCTATTCATGGGATTTAGATAATATTAAAACCTTGTTAGAAAAAGCAACCAATGGTATCGAACATTTATTAGACTCGGACTCTACAATAAGCTTTTTGGGAACAATCATTGCCATTCACGATATCAAGCTTAAAACCGTCAATCCTGTTTACAAAGCGGATGTAGCTTCACGAGTGATGACTATTATTGATGGACAGCAAAGAATTTCTACCCTACTGATGATGAATATGATATTTCATAATGAATTAGAATTATTCATCTCACAATTCAAGGATAACGAGTTAGATTCCTTTAAGTGGCTATGTGATGAATGCCAAGTTTTATCAGCATCTATTGAAAAAACGTTCCTAATTGACAGAACTACAGGCCAGGGATGCTATCGATATTACCCTAGAATAATAAGAGCTCTTGAGGACGTTTGGTCAAAGGATTCGAAGAAAGCAAAATATAATAGTCCTATAGCAAAATTGACTTGGGACTACATCAATCATACAAAAAGTTCGAAACCTGTTAAACAATTTAAATATGCACCTATAGTAGAAAATGAAAAGACCTCGCATGAACCAATGATGTTCATATTTTCGAAGATTCAAAAACAAATTAAAACAATATGTAGGAAAGACTCCGAAGAACATGGATTTCCTAGTATTCTTCAAATAACTAAAAACCAAAGGTTCCAGGAATCGCTTTGGAAAGACTGTTTACCAAAAGAGATCATAAGTTATTTATTAGAAGAAATAGATACTAAACATTACAAACAATTTGTTCGAACCTTTCGTCTATTGATACTAAGCAAGTACATTAATGACCGGATGGCATTCACTATAGTTACAACTGAAAGCGAGAATGATGCCTTTGATATGTTTGAGGCTTTGAATACTACTGGGGAGCCTTTAACTGCATTTGAGACATTTAAACCTAAGGTCATAGAAGCTGAAGGTTTGGAAGAATACGAAAACTCCCCTTCGCATAAAAACATTAAGAATGTTGAACTCTATCTTAGTCGATTTAAAGAAGCAGATCGCAAGCAAAAAGCAACAGGGGAATTGTTGATTCCCTTCGCTTTAGCTCAATCTGGTGAAAAACTGAAATCTGGTTTGAATTCACAAAGACAGTATCTTTCTAAAGAATTTGACCGGTTTAAAGATTCCAAACCAGGTTTAGAGCCTAATACTAAATTGGACAACATGAGAGACTTTACTAATTTCTTAAGTAACTTGTCGAGCTTCATGCATCATACTTGGAATCCTAAAACCGACTCTTCAGATAATGCCTTGTTTAATCCATTAGCCATTAATGACAAAGAAGCCTCTATTTGTATCGAAGCTTTAAAGTCTTTAAACCATACCATTGTAATTGCCCCATTAGTGAGCTTTTATCATGAAGCAGTTAACTCTAGACCCCCTAGACTTCAACAGACTCAAGACTTCGTTCAAGCCCTCAAAGCAACTACGGCATTTTCTATGCTTTGGCGAGGTGCTAAAGGGGGCACCGAGAATATAGATGGCCATTATAGGGATATAATGAGAACTGGGTTTATCTCTCAGGAGATCCCTCCATTAGCAGTATCCCCCAAAGATTTGGAGAGTATCGTATCAGTTTCGAACTACAAACGCGCCTTAAGATTTTTATTAAAAACTGACAACGAAGATTACAATTGTAAAGAGGAATGGATTGAAAAAGCACATAAAACTCCAATCTATAAAGGTTCCAAGCATGTATCTAGATTTTTAGTCTTCGCAGCGTCTGATGATTGCATTTGCGATTCTCAATCTCCAGGACTAATAAAAAAGGGGCGTTCAGGTATTGCACCCTTAATGGATAGCGAGATCTGGAGAGACAATAAATACTTTTCAATTGAGCACATAGCTCCTCAAAATGGCCACGGGATATGGGAGCAAGATATTTATGATGATGAGGACTTAATTCACACACTGGGCAATTTGATACTACTGCCTATGATTGAGAATAACTTAGTTGGTAAAAGACCATGGGATGACAAGAGATTGCTCTATAGTGCTTTATCAGCAAATGATGAAACAGAGCTTGGTACGATTTTAGATGCCCTTAAGACAAAAGATCTAAACATTAGTGCAAAAGCTGAGCAAGTTTTATTAAATTCGAGTTTTTTAGGAATGTGCAAAAGCGTTTCACTTTATCCTGATTTATGGAACAAAGACTTTATTAATCGTCGTAGCAAGTTAATAGCATCATTAGCATGGGAAAGAATTTATCCTTGGTTAAAGTAGATCTATTTGTGGCAAGTTAAACAAGCTTTGGCCTGTCCATACAAATCATCAATATCAACGGGTTCATTATCCACCCTTAGTGGGTTTTGAACTCGTTTGTCTTTCTGTCGCTGAACTCTCTTTTCATGATCAGCTTTGATTTGTGCAAGTCGCTTGGGCTTAGAGAGTTCTTCTAGCGACTCCCCTTGACTCCACGTAAATGGAGATCCATTATCAACGGCTGTTTTTTCGTAATCCATGGCTTCTTGGAAGGCATCTGGGTGCTGCTCAAGTAAACGCGCCCACTCTATTTTTTGCTGAAAGAAGCAAAACGTGCATCCACTCCGAGTTCTCCAAGAGTAGTATTTAGGCATTCCTACGCCTGAGGCTTCAAGAATCTCCAAGACGCCTGCCTTATCAATTCCAACTTCTCTAAAGGGCAATTGTATTTTCAAGCGTTCATTTTTAGACGAATAGCCCTCACGATAATCTTCGTCTCCTCTAATGGCAACGTAGCTGTATACAGTATAACCATCCTCTAAAAAACCTTTAATCCAGTCCTCAAAAGGTTTTAGCTTCAGCTGTCTCGTACACCATCGAGTTTGAGCTGAAGGTAGAAAGTTATTGTATTGCTGAAGCCAAAAGTCAAAATCTCTATCAGGGTTTAAACGCAAAATAGGCTGACCTAAGAAGCCTTCTAAGCGTCCTAAAAATTCGTAGACTTCGGGCAGCTCTTTACCCGTATCTGTGAAGAAATAATCTATTTGTAGCTCAGGGTGATGCTGCCTCATATAGACTGCGAGGGCAGCACTATCCCGACCTCCAGATAAACCTAACACATGCTTTTCCATAGAACAGTATCCTTTGGACTATTTGCCCTTAAATTTACTTGTAACCCAAGTATATGAGGAGAAAGATAATAAACTAATTATAGGGATTGTAGACCATGCCCAGTGTTTGCTAAGCCAAGAAGAGGGCCAAAAATAAACAAATGCCAATACATATGAGGTAACTGCGACAACCAACAGAATGAATTGATACAGCTGCATCATACTGAATGGATATGGATTTACCCACTTGGATTCAGTGTAGTCTTGAATACAATTCAAATAGTGACTTAATACCGATGTAATTACTAATGAGCACAAGAATAAAGCAGTATTTATCAAGCTTGAAAATAGCACTAAGAAAAGAGGCAAACCTGTAGGAATAGTGGTACTGTTTAGCAAACAGTACCCTGCGGCTACCCAAATCCCTCCATTAACTGATAATGCTGTTAACGGAATTTTATGGAGTATTCCATCAATATGTCGTGCCTGCGTACAGTAGTACTCAAAGCGAGCCTGCTCTTTTTCTGGATTAATGGTACTGCACATTAGATCACACAATACTTTCTAATTCTCTAACATGAGATACAAATTCTTCGCCCTTTATCACTTTTGCACTAATCTCTGCCAACGCAGCTAGAATAACATGTTTATCTTGGCTATCAACACCGAGTAATGCGACATTAAGAGCACTGACCACGTTGGATACTAACGCTCTCTTAGAATCTGGGATATCAAACTCTTCGAGTATCGGTTGAGGAATCCCGTTCTGACCAATATAAACGGCAAGCGACTGTCTTTTATCGTCTCTTCCTTTAATGCGAGCAATTGTTTCAAGTTTCTTAAATCGCTCCGCTCGCTCTGCTAAACCGACCTGAGCTTTATCCCAATCTGTATCAATCAGATCCTTAGCAGGCTTCTCAACAATAAGGGCGATTAATGATTCCATATCTGCTAGCTCATTATTGAAAGTAGACAGCCTCGTTATAAAAGCCTCTAACTTTAGATCTCCACCGAGTCCCTTAATGTTCTTCGCTCGCTCTCTGAGCTCTTTCAAACCCTCTTCGGAAGGGAATGTCTGAACTTCACTTAAAAGCATTGCTGAGAGTCTTCCTAATGCGGTATTGTAAGCTACCGAGAGCTCTACAAGTCCATCATCAAGTTTATTGACTAGAACTTTAATATCTTCTTGGCTATCTAGGGAAAGCTCTTTATACATGGCTGGTATATCATTAAAAATAAATTTGTTAGGATCATTTGCACTTTTGAAAAGACTACGAATACGTCTAGCATTTTCAGACAAATTACTCATCGTCCGCAATGTCCATGGATGAAATCTATCAAATGTGCCTATAAGTGATCGAGCAATATTGATTGGCTCTTCATTGTGACTCAAGCTTGAAGGGTTAAGCTTCCTAGCAATATCTGCGAGTTCAGATAGAAGCAAACGTGAATTTTCAGTGAGAACCATCCATCTTAGTTGAATGGAGGATGGATCATTCGTTAAATAATCAACTTCTAAATCGCTAAATTCAGCCTGGAACATACCCTGCCTGTAAAAGGCTAAGTTACCACGTGTTGACATAATGAACGCAACGGCAAAAATGGGTAGCAATCCATCACGAACCCCATAAGGTTCCGCTTTCCAAATTTTATAGAGATCAGAAACGGGTACTACTTCATTTTCTCGCTCTTCTAGTAGAGCCCTGGCTTTTTCCCACATAGGGTG
>Ga0163144_10018663_pt1 | contig 14000 bp, 11 predicted proteins | sample OliLak19BULKMAT1_FD_123175 | JGI IMG/M metagenome (GOLD analysis project Ga0163144, IMG submission 123175) | Freshwater microbial mat bacterial communities from Lake Vanda, McMurdo Dry Valleys, Antarctica - Oligotrophic Lake LV.19.BULKMAT1 | ecosystem: Environmental > Aquatic > Freshwater >... | reverse complement strand
AGCACATTGACCTCACACCTCAGCGCGCTCCGGCGCTCCCGGTGCCGGCGGGCAGTGCGGGACAGTGTGACAAATTGCGCCCCAAACTCGCCGTCACGCTCACACGCGCGGAGCTGGTCCTCCACATCCCACAGCGCCCGGTTCACTGACGTCAGCGCTGCCGTCAGGGATTGCAGCTCACGGGTGGGTGGCACACCCGCGCACCAGGTGTGCAGCAGCGGTTCCAGCTCCGCCCGCACCTGCTTGACCTGCGCCAGATCCCTCAGCTTCTCCGTCTTCAGTTGCAGCATGGTGATCTTGTCCAGCAGCTCACCTGCGGAGATCTCCACCATCAAGCGCGTTCCACGTTGGGCCATGACCGTCCCCCCTGAGGCAGGCCCTTCCAACAACGCACGGCAGCGGTTTCTTGCACACTGATCCGTCCGGTGGCCCCGCTCAGAAGCGGAACAGGACCCGGCCAATGGCGCGCATGGGCCACGGGATGACGGCCACCATGCTGAGGAACCCAACCACGCTGAGGATGAGCAGCGTCTTGTAGCCTTTGGCGTCCTTGGCTTTGCGGAACCGGATGGCGCCCACGCGGGTGCACCCCCACGCCACCAGCATGAGGAAGATGTGTTCCACCGCCCAGAAGCGCAGGTTGGCGTCCTTCATGGCCGCGCCCATGTTGCTGAAGGCGGCCTGTGTCAGCGGGCTCAGCACGCCGTAGAGCAGCAGGCCAACGGCCGCCTGGATGTCAAAGATGACGGCGTTGATGCGGACCTTCTTCACATCTTCCGGCCTGGGTGCGCCGGCAGCCTTCAGACCCTGAACCGCGGTGATGATGACAACAATCCCGCCCAGGAACACAGCCCAGCGCAACCATGAGTGCAGCACCAGCATCACGTCATACATGCTCACCTCTTGTGGCGGGGCATACGGCGGAGCTGGATCCGTGGCAACCCGCAGAGTGCGGCATTCACCCGCACCGCTGCGGCATTCCTGCCGTCGTCACTCAGGCCAGCGAGGAGGCCGGGACGTCCTTCTCCTCACCACTCTTGAGGTCCTTGATGCGGATGAGGCCCTTCTCCCATTCAGACGGCGCCAGCAGGATGACCCGCAATGCACCCAGCCGGTCCGCGTGTTTGAACGCCCACTTGGGCTTCTTGTCTTCCAGGACCATGTCCACGCTGCGGCCCTGCGCACGCAGCTTTGCCGCAACCTCCATGGCGGGCCGGCGCAGCGTCTCACCCATGAAGAACACCACGTCATCCACGTTGGGAGTGAGCTGCGGCGTCAGCTTCTTGTCTGCCAGCAGCTCCATGATGACCACGTCACCAAAACCAAAGCCGCACGCGGGTGTGTCCGGGCCGCCAAACGTGGAGAGCAATCTGTCATACCGGCCGCCGCCGCAGATGGCCCGCAGCGTGGCCCCGCGGTCAAACGCCTCAAACACCACGCCAGTGTAATACGCCAGCCCGCGGACCACAGACGCATCAAACTGCAGCCAGTCCCGGAAGCCGTAGCTCTCCGCCAGCGCAAAGAGCTCGCGCAGCTCTTTGACGGCGTCATTGTCCTCACCAACAATCCTGGCCAGGTCTGCGATGTCCCGGAGTGACAAGGTCTCAATGATCTTGTCCACAACCACCGGTTGCAATCCCAGCGCGGCCAGGTCTGCTTCAATGGCGTCCCGCGGAACCTTGTCCAGCTTGTCCACCAGCACGCAGACCGGAGCAAAATTCTCCGGCGTCACGCCCAGCGGAAGCAGCACACTCTGCAGCACCTTGCGGCTGGAGACCTTGATGCCCACGTCTTTGCTGGTGAGGCCCAGGCGGCGCATCAGCATGGTGATGGCGCTGAGCAGTTCGGCTTCCGCGGTGACGCTGGGCACACCAAAGATGTCCATGTTCCACTGGAAGTGTTCCCGCTTGCGTCCGCGGGTCATGCGCTCATAGCGCCAGCACTGCGGAATAGAGAACCACTTGGCCGGGAGCGCCAGCGCCTGTCCCTTCTGCAGGATGAGCCGCGCCAGTGACGGCGTCATTTCCGGGCGCAGCGCCACCTTGCGGCCACCCTTGTCCTCAAAATTGTAGAGCTGCGCGGTGATTTCCTCACCGGCCTTGCGCACGTAGAGTTCCTCACTCTCCAGCGCCGGCGCGTCATACTCTTCAAAGCCGTGCAGCCGCGCCACCTCCCGGAAATGGGCAAACAGCCAGCTCCGCAGGCGCATGTCCTCAGGGAAAAAGTCACGGGTGCCGCGCGGCGGGGAGACGTCCATCATGGCAGGCTGTCCTTGCTGGCCGTGGGTGGCCTGCAGCAGCGCCGGTCTAGATGGCTGGGGACGTGGCGGGCAAGCGGGCTTTCACCCGCGCGCCAATCCCGTTGTGGACAAGAGTAAGCGCGCCCACAACGGCAAGGACAGCAACCAATGGCTGCTTTGCGCATTCAGTCAGCGCTCAGCCAGCCGGTACCAGCTTCAAGCGTTTCAGACGGGGCGCTTCTTGGGCGGCCGGCCACCACGCGGGGGCAACGGCTTGGCCAGGCCAATGTCCGGATCCGGCAGGCGCTCCACAAACGTGGTGCCCAGGTCCGTCAACGCCAGGTGGCCACCGCGCTGATGCAGCCAGCCTTTGAGCCGCGCCATCTTCACCGCCACAGCGGCGTTGCTGAACGGGGGCTGGCCACACGCTGCATTGAGACGGGAGATGTCCCGCGTGCGGAACTGCGGCATGCCCATGTGGGTGCCCGCAAAATACGCCAGGACCGCCACGCGGTCCGCGTTGGTGATGGGACGCTTGGCGGCCAGCATGGAGCGCAGAGCCTCCATGTTGCCACCGCCCACCGGGGCTGCTGCGCCACCAGCGGCCTGGGACCCGGCAGCGCCACCCGCGCGCGCGCGGTTCTTCTCAGAGAGTGGGTAGGGCAGATCCAGGGCGTCACAGATCCACGTGACCGCACGGAGCTGAGCCGGCTTGGGGAGGCCCGCCAACTGCTTGTGGAGGGCCTGCATGGATTTGAGCTCAGGATCAGGAGACTGGGTGGAAGCAGAGCGCTTGGCCAAGGGAATCTTCCTCTGTCGAACGCTGCGCCCGGTGTGGGGCAGCAACACGCGTGAAGCGGTGATCTGACGCGGGCACTTACCACTCAACCCTGCCTGTCAACGCAACACGTGTTGCGCCACCCCGGTTTCCAGCCGCGCCGCCAGCAACCGGGGATGGCACGCTCAGTGCCACCCAAGGGATGTGAACGCAACCCGAAACCTGCCCGACGGCCCCCAGCGCCTCCCCTCCCACCCCCGGATGACAACTTCCTGACGCCTGCGCCAGCGGCTCGGGAACCAGCCGCGGCGTGTGCTCCGCCGCGCAAATCCGGCCCCGGGAATACCTTCGCATTTCGTCCTGCCATCCCTTTCGCTCAACGTTCTTGTCAGATTCGCCGGGGGCCGGTCCCGGCGGAAGGGAGGCCCCAAAGGCGCGGCCGGAGGCGGTCCAGAGGCTTGATGTCGTTGCAGATTCGCCCAGGCGTCAGGGGCGTGACCGGCACCCTCCAGCCCGCCCCGGACATACCCCCAACAGGTAGAGGACCCGCTGCGCCGCATGATCGCAGACGGTTCGATGACGCAACGCGTCAATAATTCGGCACCAGGAGCCCGGCCATGGCCAGTCCCGTGCTGATCAGGAGGGTGGTGGTCTCCACCCGGGCCGCGGTGGATCTGGCCAGGTTGGTGCGCAACCGGCGCCCGGCCAGGTTGCCCGCCAGCACGGACAGCGTCAGCACGGCGCAGGGCAGCAGCAGTGTTGCGGGAAACAACCCGGTGGCGCCGTAGGCCAGGATCCGTCCCGCATGGATGGTCAGCGCGCCCGCCGCCGCCGTGGCCAGGTAGTGCTCACCCGTGAGGCCCGCGCCGGTCAGCAAGGGCGCCAGCAGCAGCCCCGCACCGCCGCCCGCACTGGCCAGCACACCAATGGACGCCGCGCCCGGCGTCACCAGCGCATGGGGTACCCGGACCTTCAGCCAGCCGGTGCCCACGGTGACAGCCAGGACCAGCAGCCCCAGCATGGTCCAGCGCAACACGCCCGGCGGCAGCAGCCCAACCACCGCGCCGCCCGCCATGGACCCCGGCAACGCCCCAAGGACCACCCGCCACGCCATGCCGTGGTCCAGCGTGGCCCGGTACAGCCACGCCCGGTGGAGATTGCCCGCCAGCAGCGCCGGTGTGGTGAGCGCCAACGCAGCGGCCGGCTCCATGAACAGGCTCAGCGCCAGCACCAGCAGCATGCCGCCGCCCAGCCCCGCCACCGTTGTCAGCATGCCCGCCACCACACCCAGCACCGGCACCATCACCATGGTTGCCTCCATGGAGGGTCAGGCTACGGAGGGGTGATCCATCTGGCCAATCGATTGTTCTGAGGGATGTGATAGAAATCCCTGATGTTGGATGAGCTCAGCCATTTCCTGCTGATTGTGGAGCACCGCACGTTCACCCGGGCCGCTCGCCACGCGCATCTGAGCCAGCCCGCGCTGAGCGCGTCCATTCAACGGCTGGAAGACGCCATGAAAGCGCGCCTGCTGCACCGGGGGCGGGACGGCGCCACCGCCACCGCGGCGGGTGAAGCGCTCATCCCGCGCGCGCGCGCTGCGTTGGCGGCAGTGGCAGACGGGCAACGTGCGGTGGCGGAAGTGATGGGTCTGCACGCGGGTGAGGTGCGTCTGGGCGCCGGCGCCACGGCGTGTACCTACCTGCTGCCCGCCACGCTGGTCCGCTTCCGGGCCGAGCACCCCAACGTACGTTTCCTGCTCCGGGAGTCCACGACGCAGGAAGTGCTGGTGGCGCTCAATGAAGGGTCTTTGGACCTGGGTGTGGTGACCCATCCAGAAGGTGAGCTGTGGATGGAAGATGAGCTCATCCTGGTGGCCGCGCCGCACAGCAACGCCAAGGAGGCCCCGTTCATCACGTTTGGCCCCGGAGCAACCACACGGCAGCTCTTTGACCGCCACTTCCCCGGGGCCCGCATCATCATGGAGCTGGGGAGTATTGCGGCAGTGAAAGGCAACGCGCGCGCGGGCATTGGGATGGCGCTGGTGAGCCGCTACGCCGTTGTCACGGACCTGAAGCTGGGGTTGCTGGTGGAGGTGCCGCACCGGGCCACACCCGTCAAACGCCAGCTCCATCTGGTCCACCGGGGCGTGGACCGCCTCCCGCCCGCCGCCGCCCGTTTGCGGGAGTTGCTGCTGGAATCCCGGGTGAAAAAGCCCAGGACCCGGTGACAGCAGCGCCCGCGTGCAGCATGCTTTGACGTCGAGGGAACTCCCAATGCGCGCCTTCTGTCCTTCCTGTCACCAGGACCAGCCCGCGGACGCTGCAACCGCGGTGTGCTCACGTTGCCAGACCGCGCTGGCGCTGGCCGGCCGGTACATTCTGACGTCGCCACTGCCCACGGGTCACGCGGCGGATGAGGTGGACGGCGCGTGCCCCATCCGTGTGGGCCTGGACCTCCAGACGCAGGACCGGGTGGCCATCCGGATTGCGTCCATTGACGCCGTCACCCGGTTGGAGCGGGAAGCCACCATCCTCAAAGGCCTGACGCTGCAGAACCTGCCGCGGGTGCTGACGCTGACGGACCTCCCCGGCGTGGGCCGGGCGCTCGTCATGACCCATCCGCTGGGCCGGACGCTGGAGCAGGCGCTGCAGGAAGGCCTGCGCTCCAATGGCGAGGGCGTTCGCGCACTGATGGACGGCCTGTTGCGCGTGCTGGTGCAGCTGCATGCGCTGTCTCCGCCGGTGTTCCACCGCAACCTCCATCCCGGCAGCATGTTCTGGGATCAGCCGGCGCAGGTTTCTGTCTGGGATTTTGCGCGCGCCACGGACACCGCGGATGACACCACGGCAGACCTGGTGTTGGCGCGTCCGGGGTATTTTCCCTCGCTGGAGCGGGTGCAGAACCCGGTGGAAGCGGAGCTCTACAGCGTGGGCGCCATTGCCATCCACGTGTTGTCCCGCACCCCGCCGGACCGCATTCCCGTCAAGGGTGGCGTCCCGCAATACCGCCCGCTGGTGCGGGTTGATGACGCGCTGGCAGAGTTCATTGACCGCCTCCTGTCCGCCGGTGGACGCCGCGCCTTCCACAGCGCCGCTGAAGCCCTGGAAGCGCTGCGGGCCATCCAGGGCCGCTCGGTGATGGGTGGTGCACCGGTGCTGGCGTTGTTTGGCCTGCTCATGCTGGGCGGCGCGGGTGGAGTGGTGTTCCTGCGCTCGCAGCCGGCGGTGGAACAGCCGCCGCATGTATTACATAAAATCAACGTTGTCACTCCAGAGCCGCCGCCGGATCCTCCGCCCCCGCCGCAGACCTCTGTCCCCGCGGAGCTGCAGCTGCGCGTCACCACCCAGCCCACCGGTGCGGAACTGTTCATTGATGGGCTCCACATCGGAAAAGCGCCGCTGGTAACTGCCGTGTTTGCGGAAAAAAGTGTGACAGTAGAGGCGCGGAAGCCTGGCTACATGTCTCAGAGCTCAACCGTGGTGATGCGGGAGAGGCAGGTGCTGAACCTGGTGCTGGCCCCCGTGCCGGTGAAGGCACCACCACCTCCGCCGGAGCCGGAACCGCAGCCCATCGTCGTCAAAAGTGATGACCGGCTGCAGCGGGAATTGCGGCGGCTGGTGGAGGCCAGAGAGGAGGAACTCACCGCGTGTCATACAGAAAACGTGGACCGGGTGCGTTTCCGGGTGGAGCTGGATCCCAAGGGTGCGCTCCAGCGGGTGGAGCCGGTGGGCGGATCACAATGGAAGACCACGGCGTGTGCCATGGCGGTGGTGAAGCGCATTTCATCCACGTCACTCAAAGGCGGAGGCATGTTGGCGGCAGATGTCTGGATTTACTTCCGGCCCAGCTTCAAGGTGGCGGTGTACTGACATGTTTCCTCTCCTGGTGGCGGTGTTGTGCGGCGCTGCGGAGAGCGCACCCCGTCCCATGCCCGTGCTGCAGGACATCATCCGCGCTTCCCCCGGCACCGTCACACCGCGAACGCGCCAGGACGCCGTGGCGGAGCTGGGAAGACACCAGAACGCCCGGGCCGCGGCCATCCTGGTCCCGCTGCTGGAGGATGAAGCACTGGGCCACGTGGCAGCGCGCACGTTCATGAAGTTGCAGGGCAGTGACGTTGAGAAATTTGCCGCGGACCGCCTCACGGACCCGTCACCGCACACGCGCGGCTGGATGGTGAAATGGCTGGGAGCCAACGGAGGTTTTGCGTTGTTGCCGGTGCTGGCGCAGCAGGCGCGGACGGAGACGGATACCAAGGTGAGCCAGGAGCTGATCCACGCCGTCAACCGCATGGCCCTGCGCAGCGGTGAACCACTCCACGTGCAGACCTTCCTTGCCATGCTGGACGACGAGAACCTGGCTCCCACCGCGCGGCAGCTGGTCTACACACTGCGGGACCCGCGCCACGCCCCGTTGCTGCACCACTTCCTGCAAAGCCCGGATGCACAGCTGCGCTCAGACATCATCCGCCGTCTGAGAACCATGAAGTCACCTGAAAGTGTCACTCCATTGATGCGCGTGGTGACGTCAGAAAAGGACCCGGCCCGGCGGCGCGCGGCCATGGAAGCCCTGGTGATGTGCGCGGACCTGAAGCGCCACGGTGAGGTGGCCAGCTTCCTTGCGCCCTTCCTGGACAATGACACGTCCGCGGATGCGGCGGCGTACGCGCTCTCCCGGTTGCGCCATCCGGATGCGGGTACGGTGATGTTGCGCGCGTTGACGCACCAACGTCCGGCGGTGCGCGGCCGCATGGCGCAGGCCTTGGGAGACATGGGGTATACGCCGTCTGCAGACGCGCTGGCCCGGCTGGCGTCGGAAGATGTGGAACAGAGTGTGCGCTACCAGGCGCTCAAGGCACTGGGCCGCGTGGCGGCTACTGAGGCGCATCTGAAGGTCATCACCGCGGGGCTGGGGCAGGGCGGATTTGGCAATGCGTCCATGGAGGCGCTTGCCCAGCTGCAGAATCCCGCCGTCACGCCGCATCTTTTCCCGCTGCTCAAACATCCGTCCCAGCATGTGCGGCGCGCGGTGTGCCGGCAGCTTGGTTCCTTGGCGGAGCCGGTCTCCTGGGTGCCGCTGCTGGACGCCGTAGAGGGGGATGAGAGTGGCCCGGTGAAAACCGAATGTGCCGAAGCATTGGCCCTGGCCGGCGGACCGGAAGCGCTGCCCCGCATGTTGCGCCTGATGGAGACGGGCAACGGTATGACCACCAGTGCGCTGTCCAAGAGCTGGATTGCCATTGACCGGACACAACGTCTGACGTCGCTGCTGGAGTTGCTGGGAAAGAAACACCCGCTGGCGCGCAGCCTGGTGAACGTGCTGGTCTCAGATCCCCATCCGGTGGATGAGACGGTGTTGCAGCGCCTGGCAGTGGACAAGGAACCGCAGGTCCGGCGGCAGGGATTGCTGGGCCTGGCTTCCATGCGCACGGAGAGCGCACGGGAGGCATTGTGCCGCGCACTGGCCAGGGACCCGGACGCACCTGCCCGCTCCACGGCGGCACACGGCCTGGAAAAATTTGCGGATTCAGTGGCCATGGAATGCCTGGTGACGGCGTTGGAAACGGTGGAGAAGCAGCGCTCACCGGGCTTGCAGGAATCCATACTGCGCTCACTTAAGAGTATGACAGGACAGCAGCTGGATGATCAGCCGGCGTCCTGGCGCGCGTGGCTGAAGGCGGGGCAGGGTGGTGGGGAGGGCGGGCTGGTGGGCGCGTTGTCCTCGGAAGATGCGCGGGTGCGGACGTTGGCCGCGCGCAGCCTGATCAGGCAGCACCTGGACCTGAAGAACGCAGTGCCGGTGGTGATGGAGCAGCTCCCCCGGGAAGTGAATGGTGAGGCGCGCCTGGCTTTTATTGAGCTGCTGGGCCGCAGCGGAGATGTGCGGGCCAAGGACCCGCTGTTGGCAGTTCTTGAGGGAAAACGCAGCATGCCGGAGCGTGTGGCCCTGGCGCGGGCATTGGATTCTCTGGGTGATGGCCGGGGCACGCTGACATTGATTGAGGAGCTGGACAGCAGCGAACCCCGCACGCGCACAGACGCGGTCACCGCACTCAGCCTCATCACCGGCGAGCCGCCTCATACCTCCGCCGCCTGGTGGAAGACGTGGTGGAAGACCTACGGCGAGCGCTACCGCCGATGACCACCAAGAACCCCACCTACCGCATCCGTGCCGCGGCCGCCCTCAGCGGGGTGAGAGAAGAGCTCATCCGCGCGTGGGAGCGCCGGTACGGTGTGCTCAGTCCGGTGCGTACGCCCGGCGGCTACCGCGTCTACACCCCGGAAGACATCCACGTGCTCCGCCGTCTCAAGGAGTTGACGGATAATGGTATTTCTATTTCTGAGGCGGCGCGGATGGTGCCGCAGCTCAAGACGGAGGGCCTGGGTGGATCACCCATCCAGCCGGCGCTTCCCGGGGAGATGGTGGACGCCCTGGAACGCTGGCGGGCCCGCGTGATGGCCGGCGCGGCGGCGCATGACCAGGCAGAAGTGGAGCAGGTCCTGGATGAAGCCTTCTCCATGCTTCCTCCGCTGCGGCTGCTGGACGGGCTCATCACGCCGTTGATGCGGGAGCTGGGTGACGCGTGGGAGCGCGGTGAGGTCAGCGTGGCGCAGGAGCACCTGGTGAGCCAGGTGGTGCGCGGGCGCGTGGGCAACATCCTGCATTCGGCGCCGCGCGGCTCCCGCCGTCACGTGGTGGCCGCGGGTTTTCCGGATGAGCAGCATGAGCTGGGGCTGATGACCACCGGCGTCCGCTTCCGTTTTGCCGGTTGGCGCGTGACGTCGCTGGGGCCGCGCATTCCGGCGGATGAACTGGAATCCGTGGTGCGCGCGGTGCGGCCCAACGCCATTGCGCTCTCCTGCGTTTTTGATCCCGGCAAGACCGTGTTCCGCGCACAGCTTGCGTCCATGGCGCGGTCCGCAGGACGTGGTGTGCTGCTCCTGGTAGGCGGCCGCGCGGCCGAACACCACGCCGCCGACGTGCAGGCGCTTGGCGGGCGCCTCCTCCTCACGCCCGAGCAGTGGCAGCAGGTGCTGGACTGATTACACTTTTGGATGACGCCGCTTGCGTGCCGTATGCGCAATCCCCTGGCCGTTGAGATCAATGTCCAGCTTGAGGATCTCCGCCGTCTGCGGCGTCATGGGCATACCGCGCGCGTCCAGCGTCCGGGTGAAGTGTTCCCGCAGCTGCGCCATACACCACCCATCCAATCCCTCATCAGTGACGTCAGAAACCACCGCGTCCTGCAGGATCTTGTCACTCACATCCAGGTGCATCAGGAGCTGCTGGGCTGCTTCCTGGAGCTCGGTGACCTGGCCAAAATGGGTGAGGTACGCGGAGCGCGCGCCGGATTCCGCAATCCGCCGCACGGCCGCGCGCGCCTCAGCGGGATCAAAATCAGTGGGGCTTGTGGACGGAAACGTGAACAATCCGTGGCTCTGCAGCACGGGATAACGCAGGCCAAACGCATCCCCGGTGAAGATCCCCTGGCTGCCGGAATCCAGCACGCAGAAATGGTGGTTGGCGTGTCCGCGCGTGTGCAGGAACTTCAGGCGGCGTGAGCCCCAGGTGAGCTCTTCATTGTCCTGCATGATGCGCACGCGGTGCTCCGGAACCGGCCCCACGTCACCATAGAGACGCGCAAACTCCGCATCCCCGTAGACCTTGCGTGCGCTGGCCACCAGTTTGGACGGATCAATAACGTGGGGCGCAGCGCGCGGATGGGCCAGCAGCGTGGCGTTGGGACAGGCCGCCATCAGCTGGGCACTGCCGCTGGCGTGATCCAGGTGCACATGCGTGATGATGACGTAATCCACCGCTTCCGGGGGCACGCCGGACTTCTCCAACGCCGCCATCAGGTGGCCGTGGGCGTGCGCCGTGTTGTTCTCCACAAAGGCCGCGCGGCCGTTCTCCACCAGGAGAAATGCCGCGGCAAACTGTGGTCCCAGGTACTGGCAATCAATGGTGACGGGAGCGGACATGCCGCGGTTCTAGTCCGCCCGTGGCGCGCTACGCCCCCCCCACCGCAGAACAGTCCGCCTCAAAACCCCAACCCCCCGGCAAACGTGGAGGATTTCTGGGTTGCATGACGCGTTGCGGCACGCTAGGTTGACCATTGTTCAATAGGGCCAACCGGCCCCAGCTGCTGGCCGCGCGCCACAAGGGAAGCAAACGCTCATGACTGCAACGCTTCACTACAAGAGCAACCTGCGTGATGTGTTCTTCAACCTGTTTGAGTTCCAGGACGTGGGCCGGACCACCCTTGGGAAGGGCAGCTTCACCTCCATGGATGAAGCAACCGCCCGGGACATGCTGACCAACCTGGAGAAGTTTGTCTCCAATGAGATGGCCGCATCCTTCACGGAGAGTGACCGCACGCCGCTGTCTTTGGACAAGGACGGCAACGTGAAGCTGCCGGAGGGCGTGAAGAAGTCCCTCAAGGCCTGGTTTGATCAGGAGTATGACAAATTGGAGCTGCCGGAGCACCTGGGCGGCTACGGCGCGCCCCCCTCCGTGGCGTGGGCGTCCTTTGAGATGGTGGTGGGCGCCAACCCGGTCAGCGCGTTCTACATGTTTGGCACGTTCATCAGCCGCGTCATCGACGAGCTGGGGACCCCGGCGCAGAAGAAGCGCTTTGTGGCCAACATCAATGAGAAGCGCTGGGGCGGCACCATGCAGCTCAGCGAGCCGCAGGCCGGCAGTGACGTGGGTGAAGGCCGCACCAAGGCCCGCCAGGTCAAGGATGACGTCTATGAGCTCACCGGCACCAAGTGCTGGATCACCAACGGTGATTATGACGCCACTGAGAACATTGTGCACCTGGTGCTGGCCCGCCCTGAGGGCGCCGGCCCCGGCACCAAAGGTCTTTCACTTTTTATTGTCCCCAAGTTCTGGGTCAATGAAGACGGCAGCCTGGGTGAGCGCAACGGCATTGTGTGCACCAACGTGGAAAAGAAGATGGGCATCAAGGGCAGCGCCACCTGCGTGATGTCCCTGGGTGAGAACACCCCGTGCAAGGGCCTGCTGGTGGGCAACGTCCACGACGGTATCCGCCAGATGTTCAAAGTGATTGAGCAGGCGCGTATGTCCATTGGCGTCAAGTCCATGAGCACCCTGTCCACCGCGTACGGCAACGCGCTGGCCTACGCCAAAGACCGCGTGCAGGGCCCGGACCTCACCAAGATCATGGAGAAGACCTCACCCCGCGTGCGCATCATCCAGCACCCGGATGTGCGGCGTATGCTGATGAGCATGAAAGCGCACTCAGAAGGCATGCGCGCGCTGGTGATGTGGAACGCGTCCCTGCAGGACCAGATTGAGCTCAAAGGTGGCCACGGAAAAGCGGGTGAGCTGGACAAGCTCAATGACCTGCTCCTCCCGCTGATCAAGGGCTACAACAGTGAGAAGGCGTATGAGCAGCTGCACTGGGGCCTGCAGGTCTTTGGCGGCGCCGGCTTCACGCAGGACTTCCCCATGGAGCAGTACATCCGTGATCAGAAGATTGACACGCTGTACGAGGGCACCACCCACATCCAGGCGCTTGACCTCATCTTCCGCAAGATTGTGCGTGACGGCGGACAGACGCTGCAGGGCCTGATGGCGCAGGTGCAGAAGACCATTGATGAGAAGGAAGGCGGAGACGCGCTGGCACCGGAGCGCACCAGCCTGGAGAAGACGCTGGGGCAGTTCCAGGGCATCCTGGGCGTCATGCTCCCGCGCATGCAGGAGAACCTCTACCACGTGGGTCTGCACGCCAACCGCATCCTGTATTCGCTGGCGGAGACGGTGATTGGCTGGCTGCTCATCCGCCAGGCGGCACTGGCGCTGCGCAAGCTGCCGGAGTCCAAGGACGCCAAGGACAAAGCGTTCTATGAGGGCAAAGTGGCTTCCGCGCGCTTCTTTGCACGGGAAGTGCTGCCCAACGTGGCGCTGCACAAGAAGGTCATTGAAGGTGGTGACCTGGGATTGATGGAGCTGGCGGAAGAGTCCTTCTGAACCGCTGGTTTCCGCCGTCACACCAGACCCTCTCCCGGCGCGTAGGCTGGGAGGGGGTTTTCTATTTTTCTTCTTTGCTGGTCAGCATCTGCAGCAGGTGCTCCGTGCCCAGCAGGTTCAGCTCCACCGCGCCAAACGCCACGCGGCTGCCGTTCTGCAGGTCCGCGGTGCCCTTCTCCGTCAGCCTCACGCCGTTCACAAAGGTCCCGTTGGCGCTGCCCTCATCCGCCAGCACCACCTTCTTGGCTTCCACCATCAGGCGCGCGTGCAGCTTGCTCACCCCACTCAGCGGAATCACCACGTCATTGCTGGGCGAGCGGCCAACCCGCACCGTGGAGCTGACCAGACCGGTCACACCTTTGCGCTTGAGCGGCCAGTAGATCATGGCCATGGAGAGCCCGGCCTGCTTGAGCGCGCTGGGGTTGGGAAACATCTGCACGCGGGTCCGGAAGGACCACTTGTTCTCCAAATCCACCGGCAGGTTGCCCACCAGCACCCACGGCCCCACTTCACCCAGGAGCTGGGTCACCGTGGTCTGGCGGGTCTTGAGGCGCCCGTGCAGCTCCGCCACCTGAAGCATGTCATCAGACACGGCTTTCCCCTCCTTGCGAGCTCCTGCGTCCTGCATCCCCCAGCTCATGGGCGCTCCCGGTTGTCCGTCAGGTCTGTGCAATCTGGATCGTCGGGATAGTCCGTCAAACCGTCCATGTCATTGTCCCTGCCATCATCACACTGCGCCATCCCTTGCTCATTGTTGTCTGTGGCGCTGGAACAGCCGGGGTCTTCTGCCACATCCGTGGCCCCGTCCTGGTCATCATCCACGCCGTTGTCACAGGCGTTGGTGCCCAACTCACTGGTGTCCGCGGCGCTGGTGCACCCGGGGTCCAGTGTTCCCGAGGTCCGGAAATCCGTGAGGCCATCCAGGTCATTGTCCACGCCGTCATCACAGGCGGCGCAGGAGGCGTCCGGGCAGCGCTCGCTGTT
>Ga0163144_10018662_pt1 | contig 14000 bp, 14 predicted proteins | sample OliLak19BULKMAT1_FD_123175 | JGI IMG/M metagenome (GOLD analysis project Ga0163144, IMG submission 123175) | Freshwater microbial mat bacterial communities from Lake Vanda, McMurdo Dry Valleys, Antarctica - Oligotrophic Lake LV.19.BULKMAT1 | ecosystem: Environmental > Aquatic > Freshwater >... | reverse complement strand
TTTTGGGTCACGACCAAAAATGCATCCAAGCAACTTCGAGATTCAGCAGATGCTGGAGTTACCGCGAGGGCCAAGAATAGGGCTAAAAGCCAAATCCCCAAAAACTGCAGGTTCTTCCTAAAGCGATCCATCTTAAGTATCTAGAAAGCAAAGGACGTACCAGCTCAAACCCTATTTAAAGCCCAGATGAGCCCTCCTAAGCGTCTAAGCTTTTTACGACTAACCTTTTTTCTACGCTCCTAGGTCTAATGGGAGAGAAAAGGAACGGTTTATGAAAAACACGAAAGTTAAAAAAATCATGGCCAAAATCGCACTTGGAACTCTGGTTAGTATTTTGGGAGCTTGTTCATCTTCACAAGGTCTTCGAGATAAGATCGGAGCGCAAGACTCAAACAACCACAATAAAGTTATGATTCAGGTGGTTTCTCGTTAATCAACGGGGTTGCAGCTTTATCTTATTTCAAGCAATCGCCGACAGCGCTCTTCGCTCAAAACTTCGCTTCTCAGGACATCTTCTAAACGCAATATAGTCACACTATCAGCACGTCCCGATTTAAGATGGGATTCCATAATCTGGAGCGACGACTCCGAATATAAATCACCCGCCAAAGCATTTTCAATACCTAAAGGCACGCCGATTTGGAAGGCCAAATTGGAAAAGGCACGCACGAGAGTTTCAGCTCTTGAAAAAGGCGCAATAGAATCAGAAGTGGCCGCTGCTGTGATGTAAACTCTCACTCTCATCGCAGGGCTCTCATCGAGAACATCTCGCACAGTCGCAAAGAGACGGGCATAGCCCAGCCCCAAGTCTTCCGACTTCCACGAAACCGCAGCATCACGTGGGTCCAGTAGACCATTCATCAATTCGGCATAACGAGTGGAATGCCAATGCACTCCCGGAATTTTCAAAGCGATAACATGCTGGCCTTTAAAAACCTCATAGGCGGCCAGCATCACGCGCTCTAAATGATCCATGAGAGACTGGTGATACCAACTCAAAACATCCTGACTCATTTCACTCAAGACACCGACAGATGAATCAAGATCGCTATTGAGTGACTCAACCAATCCCGACAAAGAAATATTCTCTAGTGAAGAATAGTCAGTTTCCCAAGAGCGGTTCAACATTCCAAGACTGGAAGTGTATCGTGTTTCTAAAAACTCTCTAAACTCGCTGTCCGCCCGAGGACCTAAGCCCTGAAAGAGGCCACGGTCAGGATAACGAACACGTTCATGAGCGCCGTCGTGAGCGTGATAAGCAGGATAATGCAATTCGCCTGAAGGCCCGAGTCCAAGTCCCAGCTCAAGCGCTTGAGGGCCTTCTGCTGAACTGAGATAACGTTCACTGAAGGCTTCCCAAAACTTTCTATAACAAGGAATCACAAGCGCATCAGCGTAGTGAGCCACATAGTCCTGATTGCGATTCTGAGTTTCGCTCACGTAGTGGGTGTCTTCACCTAGAGACCAAACCCATTCGGGCAAAGGAATGTTGCAATTGTCTCCGACATTGCCGCCGCAAGCATGGGTCGAAAGAATGGGTATCCAGTTCAGCTGTGTCTCACTGAGAACTTCAAGAACTCGATCGTAGTAAGCCCAATCAAAAGATTCGGGACCAGCTTTTTGAACAAGCCCCCACCAAACATCAACACTGACAGCAGTAAAACCTTTTTGTTTAGCCTTCAGCAAATCAACACGGAATTCATTCCAAGCTGAGCTGTTGATGGGATCCGCCGGATTTTCCGGATTTCCCACAAGTAGAGGAGCCATAACTGCCATGGCTTATGAGTAGGCCGTGGAGCGCTCCCATACAAGCGATTAGTGCGAGCAGATAGGCTTATTTACGTAAGCGTTGACTCAAGTTGATGGCAAGCTTTCGGAGCACGTGGATGTGGGCCTCTGGATTTTCTCCCAAAAATGCATAGAGCTGAGTGAAGGGCACTCTCCAAAGACTAGCGGGGGTTTTGCACAATATGGTGGCACTCGCGGGAATGCCTTCAAGCCAGCTTTGTTCGCCAAACATGTCACCCACTTTGAGCTCGCCTACCCGCTGACCGCCGACCTGCACTTCGAGTTGACCCTCTTCAAGAATCCACAAGTTCGTGTGAGCCAAGCCTTGAGTCACAAGACTCTCGCCACGCTGCTTTTTTTCCAATTTCATTCCTTGAGCGAGCGCCGTCTTTTCTTCAGGCATCATTTCTCCAAAGAGCCATGTGTTTGATAAAACTTCTACGGCAGAACTCACAGAGCCACCTTTGCTTTAAAATCAGAAATGCGTTTTGCGTGAGAGTCGAGATCCCATCCTTCGATACGCGACATTGATCGTAAATGAATTTTGCTCTCAGTAGGAATCCATTGAATTTCAAAATCTTCAATCGTGCCGAACAAGCCCGATTTGATTTCGAGATGCATGTAGCTTTCATTGTCGCTCAGGACTTTGGAATTAAGCCATCTGCGTGCGATAGCGCGCGCCCGCTGCCAAGCCTCTACATCTTTACCACCTTGATAAACTAAGGAATCAACGCGGTTTTTGGGATCATGCGCGGTTGATGAGATACAAGCTCGGTCTGAGGGACAATCTTTAAGCTGATTGTTTGCAAATCCCACATCAGCTTTAGCTTTTAAGCTCATTTGCGCAAGTGTCCATTGACGATAGCCCATGACCCCGGAGGCCGCGATCAGAAGCGCCAACATTGAAAGAAGGAACTTTTTCATTGAGATTATTCTACACCTAAATTCGAGGAAAACTTCGTCGGAATAGTAACATTGCAGCAGACAAGACCAACAATGAGCCCATCGAGAGATAAATGCCTTCTTTGTAACCTATCATTCCGCGTGTCATAAAATATAGAAGCAAGGTGCTAACGCCCCAATCACACAAACGTCCAACAAAGAGCTCTAATCCCATAATTTCTGGAAGCTCATGGGCAGAACAAATCTTTCGACGCAGACTCTGAGTCACTGTCGCATTGGCTCCATTGCAAATTCCTCCCAAAGCCAAAACAAGCAAAGCCCAATAAAAACTATGTAAATTTATGAAGGCCAATCGAGTTAAAGCGAGCAGAGCAAAGCCAAAAACCGCCACCGTGGCATCTTGCCTCTGAGACCACCAGCCCTTTTGGCTTCGTAAGAGACTTGTCGAAATGAGCGACCCCACACCAATAGCAATATAAACCCACGCTGAATTAAGCAGATCGATTTTGTAATAGTCAGCAATCACTACGAACAAAACGTAATTGAAGATTCCAATAGGAATCCACATTCCTACAGAACGAATAAGGAAAAGAGAAAGCATTTCGGGACGACGCCAAATGTATTCCAAGGGACGAAAAATGCGGAAGCGTCGAGTTTCGAAATCATGTCCCACTTTTCGACAAAGCCAAGCTGCTACAAAAAAAGTGAGGGCATCAAAAACCAGAGGAATGTGAACCCCAAGTTTACGGATAAAAACATAACTCAAAAGAGGCCCGAGAATTTGAGCACTATAAAACCCTTGAAGGAGTTGCGCCTGAAAACCTCGCTGAACTGTAGCCTTGGCCATAGCTTGGGCAGCCACTCCATCCTCAATAATGCGAGAGCGCGCTTCACGAGCCGACTCAAAAAACTGCTTGAGGATAGTTTGGACAAATAGAATACCCAAAATACAAAAAGCCGCACCTTGAGAGGGATAAAGCGAAAGAACAAAGAGTCCCGCGATAAGAACTCCGGAAAAGAACTGACTCCAGATTAAGAGAGTGCGAAAACCAAACCAAGATGCGACTCGTGGGAAAAAGGCTCCACCGAGGGCCACACCTAGTGTTTTTACGGCCACCGTATAGGCCGCAAGAGCTGTGCTTTTTGAGATATCTTGAACTATGAGGAGCACAGCAAAGTAGCTGATGAAATCGCCCAGAGACGTAGCAAACGTCACTCTAGCGAGGAGACGATTCTCCTCTTCAGCCCTTAACTCTTGCATTGGCCTCGTCTATAGCGAGGACCACGACCTTCTACAATTCTTTTTGTGAAAGAACCTTAGTAAAACCTACAAATAGCAAAGGAACAAGCGATTCATCGGTGCCGGGAGCGGCTGTGGATTGAACCCAACGCTTGAAGGCTTCCATTTGTTCATGGACCCTCTTGGCCACCGTAGGGGTCACAAGCTGCATCGCTTGAGCAAAAACCTGCTGGTCATTGCCTTCACGAGACAAGAAGAGATCGACGTGGCGTCGAATGTATTCAGAGCCTTTGGAAACCTCACGAGGGCCTGCATTTTCGTAAGCAGGGATGCGGTAAAGGTTACGACTTGGCAGAATATGAGTCTCGTTCATCGTTAAAAGATCTAGCTCAATCATGCGCTTGAGCTTGGCTTCAGCAATGCGTTCGGCATATTTGATCTCTAATCCCTCGTAGAGCATCACACGCTTGTGGAAGCGCATGGCATCAGGGTTTTCGATGAGGAAGTCGAGCTGCTCTTCGGAGTAGAACATTCGTTTGCGATCGGATTCCCAGATATTTTCCTTCTGCGAATTGATCTCAGGCAATAAATAATTTGTTAAATAATCGACCAAGTCCTTAGCTCGCGCATCGGTCTCGAGAACTGATTTAAAGTAGGCGATCACAAGAGCCTTACGATCCGAAGGTACGCTTTCAGCAAACACTGCGGCCAAAAGCTTCTCAGAGGGAGGATACTTGCCCGATTCGATCTGTTGGAAATGGCGAAGCGAAATGCCGAGACGCTCTTCTCCCCCCAGAGCTTCGTAGTGCTCTTTGGATGATTTGAGGTTTTTTTGCCCGCGACGTTCTCTGAGGAATGCTCCGAAATTCATAGTGTTCTATACATACATACGCAAAAAATTTGCGTCAACATAATTTTTTTGCACTTTTTTGTTGACCCCCCTATTCAAATTAGCCATAAGCACATCTGTCCCGAGAAGGACTCCCCCCCGATAGGTTCCCCCAAACCTGACTTTAATTCCGCCAAGTGGGCGGGCTTCCGCAAGGAGGTCCGCCCACAAATTTTTTGAGGATTCAGTCCTGGCGATTCATAAGCTCTCTCTTAAATCTTTGGCTGGGTGGATGTTCCCCCAGCCATGACCTAAGAAAGATTCTTCCAAATTTATGCCCCGCAAACTCAATCGATCTATCGGGAAGCATTGAAATCACAGTTTTATCTTTTAAAAATTTAAATTCGATGGTGTCTCCGTCGGAAACAGCATGGATTGTAGAAAGAAAAACCTGTAGATCTTTAGAGAGAATTTCGCAATCAGAGGCACAGTTCGAGTCATAGGTTTCTTGAAACCCCTCACGAATATCCTCTTCCGATATATTACGAAGAAAACGCATACGAGCGAATTTAGTTTCTATGGAGTCGATAATTTCTTCAGAACTGTAGCTTGGGTCTCTTACAAAAAGAGTGACTTCATAAATACTAAAAATAAATCTACGATGAACGGATCGACCCAGAAGCAACAAGACCTCGCGACCTACAGGAAGAAGATCTTGACTCCGTCTCATGGCTCCTGAGGGCAAGGGCCTGGAGCAAACATGAAACGAGAAGGAACAAAGAAGTATCCCCAATAATAGATCGACTTTTTTCAAATCTGACTTCTCCTGAGCCAAACACGCTGGGCCTATACCAGCCTCTTGACCCAAATATTCATATCTTCATAACAACCGTAAATGTCGCAGTTGTTAATAAGACGTCCCATGAACTCATAGTTCAGACGATGAAAGACATTGTTCATTCCATAACTTCGTCCACGAGCCATGGTGTAAGCGCAAATGTAATTCTTCTTGCGCAACTCTTCTTCCAAAAGATTGATCAATGTCGACATGAGTCCTTTTCCACGTTGGTCCTTGCGAGTTGCACAATCAGTAATCTCGGCCGCCTTTTGAGTTCGATTCAATTCGGCACTCGCTGCGGCTATAATTTCACCTTTAGAATTGAGAGCGACTCCAAAAAGAGAATGCTTCTGGAAAACACTTCTCATAAAATCTTCATGCAACAATGGAGAAGGATAAGTTTCAAAGATTTCACGATAAAGCTCAATCAGCTTGGGAATATCATCGAGAACTGCGAGCCGCATTTCGATGCCTTCTAAAGAAGCGATAGGCGTAGGATGCACTTCTGTGCTTGGCGGAGCCAGAAGTATTTTTTCGATCAACTCAATCTCGCTCATCAAGGACATAGAAGTGAGGCGTTCTTGTGAACGGAAACGACTCACAATATAAGCATGCTCGCCTTTGAGATAATATTTAAGCACGGCTTCAAGCACATACCCATGACTAAGAAACTGTCGCCAGTCTTTCTCAGACGCCATAACAATAATTTTATCGAAATTATTTTTCTCGGCGAGCCAATGAATCTTGTTCACCATTTTTTCGAGATCTGGTCCTTCGTAACTCGACACTTTCACTCTCTGATTAAAATGGTCTAGAAAAAGTTCGGCTTCGAAATCGATTCCCGAGATTTGATGCTCCAAACCAAAAACTTCGCCGTAAGCCGTCACAATAATGCCCTCATCGAGAACAATCTCAACTCGGCCCATTTGGCTACGTTCTTTTAAAGGTTTCGGTTTGATGTCGGGCACCCAATCGGCGGCAGGCACGTTGTTCGTTTTACCCTGTTTCACGTCATTGGAGTCCATAGTACGAGGAAAACATGAATAACCCCTAGAGTAAAGGCTTCTCCTGTGTGATATATGTCCCAGGCACTACGCATGACTTACGTATCTCCGCATTATTCCGACCTCTTAACCGAAGAAAAATTTTTAAACGCGCTTGAACATTATTGCCGAATTCGATCCGGCACTTCGAACATTTACGGGGTCAATGAAGCCCAAAACTACCTCATTCGATTCCTTGAACCTTTGGGTTTCATTCCCGAGCTCATCACCAATTTAGATGAAAGAAATTCGGGAGAGCTTCTCGTTGCAAGGCGTATGATTGATGCGAAATTGCCCACAGTTCTTTTTATCTCCCATGCCGACACACTTGATGGGAACGAACTCGATCAAAACAGATATTCGCTTCTTTTGACTGATAAAAAAATTGTTGGACAAGGTGTGCTCGACGACAAAGCTTCACAGTTTGTGGCCTTACGTGGATTGGCTCACTTTTTGTCGGAAGCCAACACACACATCAACCTGATCTTTGTTTCTTCGCCCAACGAGGAACTAGGCTCTTACGGGTTTCAAGAAGTTTTCAATCAACTCTCTCTTGAAGCGGACATCGTTCTTGGTTTTGAACCCGCTCTTGAAGGAAAAGATCTGGTTGTCGCGAGACGAGGCAATCGCTGGTACGACCTCGAAGTAACGGGCAGAGAAGCTCATGCGGGACGCGGCCACAAAACGGGTGTCAATGCGGCTCACGAACTCTCGATACTCATCTCAAAACTCCACAAACTCACCAACTACAATAAAGACATCACCGTCAACATCGGTGAAATCAAAACCTCATCACAAACCTATAATGTGGTGTGCGGACGAGCCTTTGCCAAAGTGGACACTCGATTCTCCACACTCAAAGATCGAGAAGAACTTCACAAAAAAATTCTTAAGGTCTTCAGCCGCCCTCACCTGCGTGCTTTTTCCGACAAACAACCCTGCGAAGTTCAGTGGAAAATTGTCGACGACTGCCCCCCTCTCCATAGCGACAAGCCATCGAGGAAGTGGGCGGAACTCTATGCCAATACGGTCGGCGAAATCGAATCAAGAAAAATTGAACTGCGCACTTCTGGAGGAGGAGCAGACGTGTGCTACTTCAACCGGAAAGGACTCATTGTGATTGACGGTTTAGGTGCCTGTGGAGAGGCGATGCATCGCTCAGACGAATACGTTCAGATTGAAAGTCTTTGGAGCCGATCACTCGCGCTCAAGGAATTTCTTTTAAAATTCCAAGCGACCTTCTAAGAGCGCTGAGAGTGATTTAGTGGCCGGAATCTTATCGAGAAATAGCTTAAGCACCACAGTCAACGGAACCGACAGGAACGCCCCCGGAATTCCCCAAACAAAGCCCCAAAAGACCAAAAAGAACATCACAGTTACGGGATGTAAATTAAGGCTCCTGCCCAACATCTTCGGTTCCATAATGTTGCCTATGTAAAATTGAGCTAAGCCCGCCACACCCACAAAAACCCAAAACTCCACTCCAAATCCGAACTGCAACCAAATCACTGGCAATGGCAAGAGAACCGCAAGAATGGATCCCAAACTTGGAATGTAATTCAGTGCGTAAGTTAGGAGGGTGAACAAGAGAGTCATCTCCACGCCTAGTATCCACAAAGTGAGTCCTACTATCGCAGCAGTTAAAAATGAAAGTAAACTTTTAACCCAGATATAACGGGAAATTCCTTTTTGAATTTCTACAACAACGGGGGGCCATTTCTCAGAGCGGCTTTTTCCCAAAAACAAAAAAACGACGTAGATACTCACCAAAGCGACATAGGAAACCAAATCAAGAATATTACTCGTAAGAAGGTGACCCCAATCAAGAATTCTTGCGCTATCAATTTGTTTAAAAATATCTTCCAGATGGATCTCAAAATTCCAACGAGCTAAAAGGTCCTGAACCAAACGAACAGTTTCTTCAATACGGGCACGATACAAATTCGCTTCTCTTGAAAAATTACGAATCGAAACAAACGTAAAGAGTCCTGCCAACACCATAAGGGAGCTATAGACCAAGCCCGTGCTGATCAGCGCTGCCCAGCGCGCGAATTTCCAACGACGCACCAAAAAATCAATAACCGGAAGCGCCAAAGCATAAATCAACAATGCCAAAACTAGCGGAAGCAAAACCCCTTGAGCGACTTGAACAGCATAGGTTCCAAAGATGAGAGCAAGAAGAATGGTTGCAACTTGAGATAACTGACTAAGACTCATTTTTTCAAACTTCCTATTAGCCACTCGTCAACATTCCCGAAGCCACACCGGTCACCGTGAGCCTCAACAAGTTTTCGTCACTCTCCTCGAGCGCGATGTCTTGGAGAATATTCAGTGGGAAAATCATTGTCTTGCGAAGTCGAATGCTTTCACTAAGCCAAGGTCTAAACCAAAGCGGCTGTCGCTGTCCAATCCATTCGGCATGAAGCTTTCGAGTAGCCGCAACATTTGTTTGAAATTCATTCTTCCAAGGCTCAAGATGCTTTTTAGGCTCGGGATCCAATCGATCAAAACTTAAAAACCAAGGCGCCAATTCGATCTTCGCCAAACTAAATCCCAAGTGCTTAATGTATGTGGTGAGAAGAGGATCTTTCAATGCTTGTTTTTTAAAGAGACTCTGTTCCTTTAGATCTAATGATTTCCATGCGGCCACAACACCCCACCACTCGGGGAAGAGAACTCTTGCTTGCGTCCAATACAACACCCACGGAATCGCCCTCAAATCCTGCACCTTCGAAAGTCCTTTTCGTTTGGCGGGACGAGAACCAATCTTTAAAGTATGCAAAAAGGGATAAAGAGTTGTCTTTTCCACTCCTTGAAGAAAAAACTCGGAAGCCACTTTAGCTTCGTAAACGTTAGCATTGGCTTGAGCGAATTTGCTGAGAACCTGATCCAACTCTTTAGAACGTTTCCAATTATTAACGCTTTGTTTTTTAAGACCTCGGCAGGATTCATCGATCTTGGAAAGATAGCGCAGCAAATGTTCTTGGCTTGCAAAGTTACGTGCCACCATTTCACCCTGAATCGTCACCTTGAATATCTTGCGTGCTGAAGGTGGCCACCAAGCCATCTGCTCATCGACGGGACCACCACCGCGAGCAATAGACCCCCCCGTTCCATGAAAGAAAACAGGACGGAGTTTCCTTTTTAAAAGCAGTCTCTCCAACGAGTTCATAGCCTCCGAGATGAGAACACGACTCGCAAAAACTCCAGATTCCTTTGCCGAATCCGAGTACCCCAACATCACCTCATAGCGGCCTCGCCATATGGAGTTCAAACTCTTCAAATAACTCGGAGATAGATCAAGAAAACGAGAAATAATTTGTGAGGCGTTTTCCAAAGCATCTCGAGTTTCCAAGAGAGGAACAATAGGAAGCCAAAGCTCTCCATCAAAGGCTTTACGTTGCAACTGTTCGGCATAAGCCAGATCGTGCTCATCACGAACCATGCTAATCACCCAGCTTTGAACATAGTGACGGATTCCAGCTCCCGGACAAATTTGTCGGAGCGATTTAAGCATATTAAATATCGACAGTTCCAAATCAGATTCACCCAGACGCAAGCTTGGAGCCTTAGCCAAGGCCTCAATCACATCGCTCGATTCACGAAACTCAAGAGGTACAAGCCACATCGGAAACAAACACTTCACCTGTGTGAGTCGACGCAAACAAGGCACTTCAAAATTAAGTCGTTTTTGCGAATCAAGATAAAGACGTTCCACATCAGCTTGAAAACGTAGAACACGTCCCTCATCACCCTCGCTCACCCGCTCCAAATCGCGAGTACGAGCCTTAAGAGATTCAATTTCTCGCCGCCATTCAGAATCCACACCACGTAAAAGTTCCCAAGCTTCATCAATGCACTTTCTTACAAAACGCAAAACTTCTTTACGTGAGAGAGAAAGTGAATCTCTCATAACGGATTCATTCACTCCGGGATGACCGTCCTTGTCACCACCCACCCATGCTCTAAAACGAACACGTTCCCGCAACTCTTTTCGATCCACTAGACATTTGATCAAGTCTTCATCCAGGATCCAACGATATAAGTGTTCGGCCTCATCCTGAGGAGTGGGTTTTTCAAGAGGCGCCAAAGGAGTTTTGAGGAGAATACGAACCAAAAAGCGAATTTCATCCTCCACACTTGCATAATCTTTTTCGAGTGCTTTTTTGAGGAGTTTTTGGAGCTGTCGAAACAATCGAACGGTGGCTGGATTGCGAGCTTCTGTAGGGTGAGCCGTAACAACAAAGACAATTTCCTCTGCCCCACCGAAATTCCACTCCCGCGATTCGAGCCGAAAACTACGGTAAGCATTTTCGCAAACGTTTGTAAGCTCCATCAAAAGAGCGAATGATTGAGCTAACTCGAAACGGCGCTCTTTAGAATCAGATTTAAATTTCTTCCGCCAAGTTCGGAGATCTTTAAGGGTCGTCTCAACATTTTTACTGCGAAGAATTGCCATGGACTTTCTTGCAGCTTCAACTTCTTGATAGCAACTTTTTCCAAAGCAAGTTTGAATTTCCTGTCCCAAGATTGAAGTGGTTTTACGGACAAGAGCACGGAGTTCTGAGGGCAAGTCTTTGGTCATGTCGGGCATTATATGTGAAAATGCCCTGAGCCACAATGAAGGCTCAAGGCATTAATAAACTAAAACTTATTCTTGAACTGCAAGCTTGAGCTCAAGATCAATGTCGTTCTTAATGAGTTTGTCACCAAGCATCGCCACATCAAAGAAGGCGTCGGAGTTGTATTTAACGTCGAACTTAGAACGATCAAACTTCAGAGTTCCCACTAGAAACTTTTGCTTTTTCTCTTCTTCCATTTTCAACAGCACAGACTTGTCATGAGTCTTGTCTTTTATGGTCAATTTGCCATCAACCTTATAAGAACCGTCTTTTTGCTTGGTGATACTGCTCGTTTTGAAACTCGCAACTGGATGTTTTTCAACGTTGAAAAAATCTGCACCCTTAAGGTGTCCATTCAACTTATCAGCCCACTCACCTTCAAGGTCCTTAGCTTGGATGGAATTCAAGTCGATCACAACTTCTCCTGATTTAGGTTCTTTTTTTTCAAACTTCAATTCAGCCGACTTAATTTGAACATGACCCCAATGTGATTTGCCGACTCCATAGCCAGTCCATTTCACAATACTTTCACTCGTATCAATCTTTTGAGCCATCGCATCTGTAGAAATGCTCAAGCCCAAAACCGCTGCCAACCCCAATGTTAATGTCATTATTTTTTTCATTTTCAATTCCTCTATTATCATCATTCGTTTAAAACGAAGTTTTGGTTACAAATTCTCAAAATTTCTCTTCAGAAAACAAAGAGTATAAATTCACTTTCCGACTTTGAGGCAAGATTAACGCTGATTGCATCTTCTAGGGCAATAGCGTCTCCTGCTTTTAAGTCTTTTCCTTCGACACGAAGCTCTCCGGAGATCAGCTGCAACCAGTATGTATTTTCTGTTTGCGTTTTCCACTCCAAAGCCTCACCCGCCTTCGCGCGCTTGGCCCACACTTCAACTTCCTGTCGAGGTTCCAAAGCCAAAGAGGGATCCGTTCTTGCCCCAGCCTCAGTTAAGGCCTCGGCAATACTCACCTCTCCCTTTTCAGACTTCAGAATTCGTGTCCACAGCCCACTCTTTAGAGACTCCGTGACAGATTGCTGCTGATAGCGAGGAGGCAATCCTCGCTGATTGGGCTGAATCCAGATCTGCAGCAAATGAACATTCTCTGAGTCTGAAGCATTGAACTCACTATGAACAATTCCATGACCTGCGCTCATCAACTGAATGTCACCTGACTCAATAGTTCCCTCTGAACCTGTGCTGTCCTTGTGTTGAAGAGCTCCTTTGACGGGATAAGTTAAAATTTCCATGTCCTGATGAGGATGCGGTGGAAAACCACCTCCCCCCTTGATCCAATCCTCATTGATCACACGCAAACTCAAAAACCCCATGTTTGAGGGATCGTAATAACCCCCAAACGAAAAGCTATGAGCCGAATCCAGCCATTCGAATCGATTGCGGCCACGCTCCTCACTTCTTCTGATTTTGATTTTTGTTGTTTCCATGAAAACCAATATGAGCCTCTATTAAAGAAATATAAATTATCATTTTATTATAAATTTGATAGATTAAAGTTATGAACATAGAACAACTCATTGTTTTTAATAAGATTGCAGCCCTAGGAACCATGCGCTCTGCGGCAGAAGAACTCCACAAAAGCCAACCTGCACTCTCTGTATCACTCAAAAAACTAGAGGAGGAAATTGGGTTTGAGCTTTTCGACCGAAGTCTCTACCGTCCGCAGCTCACCGAAAAAGGAAATCTCTTTCTTCAACGTAGCAAAGGCCTCCTTGAAAGTTTTCACGACCTTGAAAGCTATGCGCGCGATTTGAGCGGAAACCACGAAACTCATCTCCGAGTCGCTATTGATTCAGCAGCTCCCTTTGAGGCGCTTCTTCCTCGTATTCAAAATTGCGTTTCATCCTATCCCACTCTAGAACTCGAATTCACTTTTGGAGTGTTGACCCAATGTGTAGATGCCCTCCTCGGTGGGAAAGTCGATATAGCGATAGGTCCGCTCCTAAACTCGGAAGAAAATCTTGAATCAAAAATCCTACTGAGCCGCCTTCTGATTTGCAGCGTTCATAAAAAACACTGCATCGACGGGAAAGAGCCCTCCCTCAAACAACTCAAAAATTTGCCCAACATCATTGTAGGCTCGGGAAGAAAAGAGAGTTCCGTCGGAGTTTCAAAAGTAAAAGGAGGCAAGAAATTTCACGTTTCCAATCATGCCGTTGAAGAACAACTCATTCTTGCAGGTGTGGGATGGGGACGAATTTCCGAGGAACGTCTCAACGAAAGCCCTTACTCCGACCGTCTCATCGCCCTGAGCCATCCGGAACTCGCTCCAGTTAAACTTGATATTTGTCTATTATGGAAAAAGGATAAAGCCTTGGGGCCCATAGCTCGTAAGGTCAAAGACGATCTCAGCAGCTTCTGCCGAGGCAACACTCAAAACCAATTGTAGTTGAAGGAAATGCTCACGCGGTCTTTTTTAGAAGTGTGTGCAGGGACTTCATGACGAAGCCAACTCTCAAACAAAACCACGTTGCCGTCCTTAGGACTCAATTCATAGAATCTCTGACTGCGTGGCGAATCTGGCCCAATGCGTGGAACACTTCCCATAAACAAAGACAAGCGAGGATCTTCAAACTTTAAAACGCTCGCTTTCGATTTTTTGTCAGACTCAACATCGACATAGAAAGTGCCGCTAATCGAAGACAACGGATGAATGTGTCCTGAATGAACCACTTGAGCAGGCATGACATTGACCCACATTTGAGTCATTTCGA
>Ga0163144_10018659_pt1 | contig 14001 bp, 7 predicted proteins | sample OliLak19BULKMAT1_FD_123175 | JGI IMG/M metagenome (GOLD analysis project Ga0163144, IMG submission 123175) | Freshwater microbial mat bacterial communities from Lake Vanda, McMurdo Dry Valleys, Antarctica - Oligotrophic Lake LV.19.BULKMAT1 | ecosystem: Environmental > Aquatic > Freshwater > Lake... | reverse complement strand
GTGGCGAGCAACTCGGTTACGTCGAGACCAAATACGTGTCGATCGCGGCCGCGATCGCGCTGCCACGCGAGCACTTTCATCTTCGCGACGCCAAACGCCCAACGCCGAAAATCCTCCCCGCTGCCGTAATCGCCAAACTTTCCCCAAAGCACAACGGCCACCTCCTGCATGACATCGTTCGCGTCGCTCAGCGTCGGTACCAGCGACCGCACAAACGCGCGCACGGCTGGAGCATGCTCCGTGAACAGCCGGAGAAATTCATCATGACGTACGTCGTCCGCGGGGGTCATCTACCCTGATACATTCCGCCTTCCCTTCAAATTGGACGAACTAATTATAGAAAGCGCTGCACGGGGAGAAAGCGGACATTACTGCTAGGAAACTACTGCTAGGAAACTGGATCTTCCGGGGTCGGGTCGGGAGGGGTTAGCAGGCGATGAACGGCAATTCAGGCGTAGCCAAGTCGAGGCGTAAATTATCGATGAGCTGCAGCAGCTTGGCTTCGTGCGCAGGCAGACGTTCATCGTTGGCGTCGGCCTCGCCCTGCAGCCAGAGCGCACCGCGGAGTCGCGCCTGCGCCGGAGCACCGGCGGCGACCGCGAGTTTCGCGCGGCGTACGGCGTCCTCGTAAAGTTTCGCCCCCTTTTGCCAGAGAGCAATCGGTGAACCGCCGACCGCGCAGGGAATCAAACCGACGCGGACCCTCGGGTCGCGAGCGGCAACCGCAGTGGCAAACGCGAGGCCGGGGCCGACGCCGGCGTTGTCCGCGCCCGCGAACGTTTGCGCGCTGCCGACGAGATGCAGCGGGTGTCGCGCGACATACCACGCGTCGTCCTTCAGGTGCAGCATCACGATCCGCGGATCGCGGCTGGGCTCCGCGGGCATGACGCCACGTCCCTTCATGTTCGACTGGCCGATGAGGAGAAAGAGATCGAGGCGATCGAAGCCCGCGGGGAGGCGCGCGATCTCGACGGGAGCCAAGGGCGGCTTGGCCGGCGGGGGTGTCTGCACGCGCGCATTTTTCGTCGCGGCGGTTTTCGCCGCCTGCGCCAAGGCGAGGGGACTGCAGGCGAGCAGCCCGAGGCTGGCCGCGGTGCCGGTCAGCCATTGCCGGCGGGTGGATCGGTTGGGGCCTTCAGGTTGCGGGGGCATGAACGGGGTTACTTGGGTACGATGCCGGGCCAGACATACGCTTGGAGCAATACCATAACGCCGACCAGCAGCGCGAGCGCGATGCTCGGCCGAAAAAGCACTTCTCACCGGAGTGCGCACGCTCTCGCATCTGGCGGCGGATTTCCTCGCCGGGGGAGCGATGAAGTCGGGAGCGGCGGTTTCTGTCACCGCGCCAAGTCAATCACCGTAAAATTGGCGGCGTTGATTTACCTGGGACCGCGGCCTTCCGTGGCCGCATGCAGAAGCGGGGTGAACTCACCGACGCCTTAAAATCGAAGCCGCTGAAAGGTGGAGCGGGTTGTCCCTACCCCGCTTTTGAACCTAAATTCCTCAGCAGAGTTAACCACTGATGAGCGCTAATAAACACTGATCAAATAGATCCAAATCGATCAGATGGAACTCCCCATTTCACTCACCGGGTGAACCGCATCCCTCTCGAGAGTATGATTGCATCAGTGAGGATCAGTGAAAATAAGTGGTTCAACTGCGTTTTTCAGGTTGAATGGTCCCCTCAGCCGGAACCATGCGGGACCAGCCGCTCCACCTCGATTGCATTACTCCGCGGCGACGCGCAGGATTCCCTTCATCAGCGCCGCATGGCCGGGGAAGCTGCAGATGAAATCGTAATCGCCGGGCTTGGTTGGCGCGGTGAAGAAAATCCGGTCGGTGGCTTCGGGTTGGAGTACCGCGGTGTGGACGATCACGGCGGCGCTGTCGGGCACGTAGTTTTTGGCCGGACCTTCGATTCCGAGCGCGAGCGCGGCGGTGCCAACCTCCTGCCCGCGACCCGGCGCACAAAGGACAAAGTTGTGCAGCATGTCGTCGCCGTTGCGAAACACGATTTGCACGCGCGCCCCGGTCTTCACCTTGAGAAAGGTCTGATCGAATTGCAGGCCGGGACGCGTGCTGATGAGGAGGGTGACGTCGCCTTGCGCGTCCGGCCAATCGGTTGGTGGGCTCGTCGGATGCTTGGCCGTGGGCACGGACGCCACGGGCGAAACGGGCGCGACACAGAGCTCGGCATCCGCGGGGTCGATCGGGATAATGCGCGCGCCGTCCGGGAATTGGTTGAGCGTGTAGTAGGCGGTGGGGTGAAGCAGTGGGTCGCCGCTTGCACTGCGGAGGCCATTCGCCGCGATTTCATGGATGTAGCCCTGGCGCAGGCAGCCGGCGGCGAGTCGCACGCTGAGGCCGTCGGCCGAGACCTGAATTCTCCGCACCGGACACGTCAGCCGGTTGATCGGCGGGCTGCCATAGGTCTTGTGGTACAGATAATTGAAACCCGCGACGCGATAGCTGGCCGGATCTTCCGCTCTGGTCCGGTCGACCGGCGTGGTGAACGTGAGGACGAAGCCATCGGGCTGCGCCGTGATCGTCTTGATTTCAAACGGCGTCTCGCCCGTCCAGCCCAGGCGCTCAAGCCCTTCGTTCTTCGGCCCCACCGAGCCCCAGCCGCGGTTGGTCTCGCCCACGAAGAGCGAGCCGTCCTCGCCGTGGGCGAGGCGCAGAATGCCGCTCTGGAAGCCTTCGCGAAACGGATAGGCCGCGCCCTGCCAGACGCCCTTCACCTGCTCGAGGGAAACGCGCATGATTTTGCTCTGCCCCTGGTCGGCCACGTAGAATTGACCCGCGAACGGCCCAAACCGGCCGCCCGTCGTGTCTTCCTGAATACCGGAGGTGGAGATGCCGAAGATCGTGTGGGGCAGCCAGACGGTGGGCAGACGCAGGCTGGGAATCGAGGCCGCGACCTCAACCATCGGCTTCTCGAAACTGGAGATGTCATCGAGCGCAAGGGTCACCGGCGAATCGGGGAGCTTGCTCCACGCCAGCGACGCGGGATGGCCCATGAAATCACCGGGCCGAACTTCCGTGATGCGACCGGAGCCCGACCACTCGCCCTGGTTTTCCGTGTACAGCCAGGTGCCTTGCGACGTGAGCAGGAAACCCGCCGGCGAACGCAGTCCGGCCGCGATGGGGATCAGTTTTCCCTCGGGCGTGATCTCGATCATCCAGCCTCGCCAGGGCACCGGAGATTGCGTGCCGCCGCCGAAAGCGACGTTGAGGGTGACGCGGAGATTGCCGTTGGGCGCGAGCACCGGGCCGAACGCATACTCATGGTAGTTGCCCGAAATCGGGAGTGGTGCGATCGTCTCGTAGCGATCGGCGCGGCCGTCGGCGTCGGTATCGACGAGGCGGGTGACTTCATGACGCTGGACCACGTAATAGCCGCCTTGCGGCGCGGCGATGATCCCGAGGGGTTCGTGCAGGCCGGACGCGAACACCGAATAGCGCGGCTGCGGCACGCGGTCGTAGGCACCATCGACCCAGTAAACGCGGCCCCGTCGGGTCGTGACGAGCAGGCGTTTCCCGGCCACGGGCAGAATCCCGCTGACCTCGAGGAACAAATCGTCCGGTGTGGGAAGTGTGATCCGCGACCAATAGCGCTCTTCCTGGCGCACCAACTCGTCGGACGGCGCGGCGAAGCGCTCGGCGCGGGACGCCTGCTGGCCGAATCCGGCTGAACCTAGCAGGAGTGAAAACGTGGCGGCGGCGCAGCCGTGGAGAATGCGTTTCATAGGGCGGATTACCAGGCGAGCGAGTAAGTGATCGGCTGACTCAGCGCCGCGTTCGTCACGGGAATCACCAGCAACTGAAAGTCGCCGTCGGATCGGATTTCGGGCGCCGCGGGTAGCGGGTTGGGGAGATCCAGGTAGTAGTCGCGGTCACCGACCACGAAGCCTGACGCGTTAGGCTGCGGGGCAATTCGGTGGGCGCGGGCGAGCAGCACGAAGGTGGTCGGGCCCGTCGGGATCGTTCCGGTAAATGTCAAGGAGCGCGTGAGTGTGCGGCGGTCCGCCGGCGCGATCCGGTCACGAATCGAAAGGGTTCCAAATTTCGACAGAAAAACCGGCTGTCCGTCGCGCTCGACGGCGTATCCGTTTGAGACGGACAGCGGATCCGGCTCGGTCGGCCACGGGCTGTTTCCGGCGCCGTCGATCCGGGCCACGGTCGGACGGGCGTTCAAGGTCAGGGCGGGGCCGGTGGGCTTGGCCCATTGGTTGGCGCTGCGCCCTTCCCACATTTCCCCCGCGTCGATGAACCCGCCCCGCCACGCCCGCAACAGTGCGCCGGTCGACAAGTCATACGCGTAATGGACGCCGGCGGGATGTCCGACGGAGATGGCGTAAAGCCGTTTCACCGGTTCGTAGGGCACGAACCCGCGCTGCAGCACGATGGTGTCGCTCACGTCGACAGGAATAGAGATGATGTTCGCGGGCTGCTTGGCGGCCTTGCCAGCCGGTTGTTTTCCTTTGGCCTTGGCCGCCGGGCCGGCAACCGCGGCAGCGGGTGACGGTGGGTTGGCTTTCATGCCTCGAATCGCGACCGCGCCTCGCGTAGCGGTGAGAACGAGGGCGCCCGTGGGGGCGTCGTTGGGAAAAATCGCGCCCGGCGCGGGAGTATCCGCGGCCACGTTGACGTGAATGGGGAAGCTGTTCAGGACCACCCGCACGAAGCGCGCGGGAGCGGTCTTGCGGCCGGCGGAGTCAAATTGCGGCGCTCGGAATTCCACCCGCAGGCGTTGCCAGAGGCCGGGCGCGCGCGTGGCGTCGGCGAGCGGGGCGACCCCGGCTGATCCGGTGTTGAGGTTAAGGGGATAACGACCCTGCAGCCACACCGTCGCCTCAGCCTTGGGGCCGAGGAGAAATTCGAGTTCGAGCTCGAGATCCCCGAATTCCGTTGGGGTGATGAGCGGCTCGGCCGCCGTGGCGGCGGAGTTCGCCACCAGCAGACCCGTGCCGGCCCGCAGGTTGAACGGCGCATCGCGGCGGGGATCGCCGTTCAATTCTCCCGCGACTTGCCAGCCGTTCGACGCGGCTCGAAAGGCCTCCCGGTGGTCGAACGAACCGCTGGGAGGCGGGGTCGGTGACTGGGCCCACAACGTCGAAACCGCGCCAGCCAGAATAACGAAACGACCTGGGGCGGTCTGAGCGCGGGAGGCGGCCAAGGCGCCAAAGAGGATGGCTGCGAAGTGGAGGTGCGGACAGCGGAGGCAGGGCATACTGGAGTCGGTCAAGAGGGGCCCGGGCGTCGTTCGCCCGCGATGAAGGCGGGCCAAAACGAATGGAAAGTAAGCGCCGGGAGGGGCGCTTAGAACGTGAAGGTGTTCGTGAGGATGAACGAGCGCGGCTGCTTGGCCGCGCTGCTGACGAAGATCCCATCCGGATTCGAGCGCTGATGGATGAGATCGGTATTATCGAGCAGATTGCGCACGTTCAGCTGCACGCGCCAGGTCGTTTTCAGCCGTTCGATTTTGCGGCTGTAACCCATGAAACCGTCGAACGTCACAAGCGGAGACCCGAAGGTGGGCTGATTCAGATCGGGCGTCAGCAAGGTGGCGGGCTCGAGCACGCCGGGAATTGCAAACGAATTCCTGCCGCCCTGATCGGTCCATTTGTAACCGGAAATCAGCGCGCTTCGCCAATTGTAGTTGGCGCCGATGAATGCGCCTTTCAACCACCCGGTGGAGAAGCCATACCGGACCGTGATGTTGGCCCGGTATTTGCGCAGGTTCTGCACCTCGCGGCCTTCCTGCTTCAGAATGAAATCATAGTTTTGAATCACGAGCCGCGCTGCATCCAGAGCGGTGATACGCGCACCGGTGGACGGCGCCACCGTCAATTCATTGCGCCAAGCCGGATCGAGCCAAACCGGCAGGCGATCCCGGATGAAGGAAAAATACTCGGTTGCGATGTTGGTTTCACTGGCTTGGTTCTTGGCCCCGCTCACGGCGATCCGCCAGTTCGGAGTCGGGTTGCCCACCAACGTCAGTTCGTAGCCTCTCGCCTTACTATCGGAGATCACGTCGTAGCGATCAAGAATTTCGGCCGTGGCACTTTCGTCCGGCTGGAGGGTGCTGAGCAGGCTGTCTTGCAGCCCGCGGTATTTATCCGCGAAAATGTTGCGTCCGCGTGCCGCCGCCTGACGGAGCGCATTATGTTCGAGATTCATCGAGTCGTGCCGAATCTGGCGTCCGAAGCCCGAAACCGCCGAAAGCGGATTGGGAACGCGCATGTTCGAGACATTCCCCTCGGCGGCGTTCTCGTATTTCGAAAGGCGCAAGCTGAGTCGCTCCTTCAATAGTTGCAGAGAGAAGCCGTATTCTTTGCCCCGACCGATGCCCATGCGAGCGATCGTACCGTTGGGATTCAGCCGGACGAGGCTGGGGACCTGCTCACTATTCGACTCAGTATAGAAGGCCGAGGCCCAGTCCGTGGGATGCACAATAATGCTCTTCTGGGTGGTGACGGGCGTTCGTTCGTTCAAACGGCGCCACTGGGGATCGCGCGCGATCACGGGGATATCACGGCGCAGGTCGCCGGCACTTTCGTAGATGGTGACATCGTCCTCACGACGACCGTAGGTGAGTCCCACGCGGTTGCCAAAGAAGAAGCCCTGCCAGGACAACACGCGAGAATCTACGACGGATCGATTCACGAAGGCCGCCACACTTGAACCCGCGGGGTCGAAGGCTTGAATCTGCAAACCGGAAACTCCCGGTACGTTGATCACCCCTTCCTGCAACGGATCGAACGGCAATCGGATCGCGAGGTTTTTGCGGTCCGTGGGATCGACGTAGTAAGTCGTGAAAAGGCCCTCGATCTGGCCGGGGGCCCGGTTCAGGACCTTGTAGTCCGAGCGTCCATTGTAGAATTCCGTGTCGTTACGATCAAAGAGCGTGGCGATCCGATGCCGGCCCAGGCGATTCCTCCAGCCTTGACCCTTTTCCAGGTTGAGTTCGTACGAGAGCGAAACGCGCGCCTGCTCTTTCACTGACCGATTGCGTCCGGCGCGGGCAACCGGGCTCTGCATGAAGTAGCGGCCGAAATTGGGGTTCGGCGTGACGCGGTCCTGCAGGAAGGTGTTGGCATCAACAAAAAGCTCGGTGTTAACCAGCGGGAGAAAGCGGGAGTACCGCTGGATGTAGGTTTCGCGGTTGTAGCCGACTTCCACGAAGAAATTCCGGAATGGATTGAACTCGCCGATGACGCCCGTGATCGAGGTCGCCGCCTTCATCTGGTTGGAATTGCCCGTGTAGTTCACGTCGGTGGGGTAGATCGCCGGGTTGGTGATGCTGGATTCCATCGCATAGGGGGCCGCGAGGAGAGTGTCGTAGCCACGCGACTGCGACATGTTGGTGCGCGAGCCGTAGGTCGGTGCAAACGAACCGGCGCCGTCGAAGGCATAGAAAAAGGTGTTGGCGGGATAGGCCAGGAATACGCCGGTTCGCGCAGGCAGGGCCGTGGGCGGCGTGGCATTGTTATAGGCGGGGCGCCCCGCTTCGATCCATGGCGTCACATGGTCCTGCAACAAGGACTCGAGCGCCGCCTGCAGATGGAAGGTCGAGCGCTCATAATAGGCGCGGAGCGAGACCGTCTTGAACGGTTGGTACGTGGCCGTGACGTAGCGCCGGTCCGACCGATCGAACGCATCGTCCCGCCAGTCCTCTGTGCGGTTGCGCAGGGCCACTGCGCGCAACGCGAGAACGTCTTTACCGATGATGGGCTGATTCAGATCAACGACGATTCGCGAGCTGCCGGCGTCGTCGAAGCGCAACTCCACGGAGCGGAATGCCCGGGCAGCGCTGGCCCGCTTGAACGTCGTGTCGATCGTGCCGCCGGGCTGGGCATTGCCGAAGAGAATTGAGTTCGGCCCGCTCGCGAAGGTGAAGCGTTCGGTATTGTACGAATCGATGGGTACAACGGTATCGAAGAAATCGTGCGCGCGATTGGGTGAGCCGATGCCGCGGGTGCGTCCGCCGATGGACGTCCCGGGACCGCCGATCGGGTATTCGGTGGAATACGCCCCGCCGATTCCCGGGGCCGTGACATCGACCATTTCTCCATCGCTCTCCGTGTTGAGGGAATAGAACAAAGCGCTGTTCAAATCCGTGATCCCGAGGTCCTGCATGAACTCGGGAGTCATCACGGTGATCTGTCCGGCGATATCACGCAGGGAGGAATTGAGCCGGGTGCCAGCCAGCGTCGAGGTCGCCTGGTAGCCGGTGTCACGCTTCACATCGACCGTGAAGGGCGAGAGGACGAGGGCCTGTTCGCCGCCCGAGCCAGGTGCGGTTGCCGTTCCTGGAGGGGTAACCTGGGCGGGAGCTGAGGTGGTTATCATGGTTGCCACCAGAGTGAGCCGGACGTAGGCGCCGGCGGAGGCGGGGACGCGCAAGAGAGCGAGGAGGGTTTTAGGCATGGGAAGTTAGGGAAAGGGGAATAGCCTCAGGGAGCTGATTTTTTCTGTGGCGTCGGCGGGACGACGTTCGTGACGGATTGGCCAAGCAGGAGGGGCTCGCCGAAAACCGTCTGCGCATCACGCTGCTGTTGCATCCACGCCTCGAGCTCGGCGCGGAGGGCGGCGAGGCGGGGACCGTGGCGCGGGTCGGCGGCGAGATTGCGCAATTCGTGCGGGTCGGCGTTGAGATCGTAAAGCTCCTCCGCGGGATGTTCGAGGTAGCGTTTTACGACGGCGGCGGCGGCGGGATTGGTTTTCGCAGCCGCGACCCAGGTGTCCCAGAAAAGCGGACGATGCGGACCGGTGGCGCGGGACATGTGGGTGTGGTATTGAAATTCCGGATGCAGGTTGCGGATGTATTTCCACTCGCGCGTGCGGACGCTGCGGATGGGATAAACGCAATACTGGCCGTCACCGCTGTGGGTGCTGAAGACACGATCGCGATGCGTTGTAGCGGTGCCGCGGAGCAGGCCGGCGAAGGATTTGCCGTCGAGGCCCGCTGGGACCTGGCCACCGGCCAACTCGATGAACGTCGGCAGCAGATCGGGCCAGCAGACGATCGCATCGTTGAGGGTGGCGGCTTGCAGGTGGCCTGGCCAAGCGATGATCAGCGGCACCCGGATGCCCGCGTCGTACAGCGTCCACTTGGCAAACGGCAGCGCCGCGCCGTGGTCGGCCGTGTAGATGAAGAGTGTGTCCGCGGAGAGCTTCTCGCGGGCGAGAGCACGGACTTCGCCGAGCAGCGCATCGGCTTTGGTGACATCGGTGAGGTAGCGGGCGCGTTCGGAGCGCGCCACGGGATCGTCGAAGTGCGTCGGCGGGATTTGCACCGCCGCCGGGTCGTAGGTGATATCGGTGCTCCAGACCGTGTGCGGGTGGCGGGTGCCGACGAACAGGCAGAGCGGTCTCGTAGCGTCGCGGGTAGACAGAAACTTCGCGACGGCAGCCGTATCCTCGAAGCCGGGATTCGGCCCCTCGAAGTGGTCGAAGCCATGGTCATTGCCCTGGCCGCCATGCGCAACTTTTCCAATCGCGACGACCTCGTAGCCGAGCGCACGGAGCGTGGGGGGGAGCGACGCGATGTCCGGGTTCTTGCGACGGTGATTGGGCTCCGCGCCGTTACGTGCGGGCCAGAGGCCCGTGAGCATGGCCGTGCGGCTTGGACCGCAGGAAGGCGAGGCGACAAATGCGTGGGTGAACTTCACGCCGTCGGCGGCGAGTTTGGCCATGTTCGGCGTGCGCGCCTCAGTTGAACCGTACGCCTGTGAGTCGAGCACGCTGTGATCGTCGGAGATGAAGACGACAATGTTCGGGCGAGGCGTTTGCTTATCGGCCGCAATGAGCGTCGGGCCGAGGACCGTCGGCAGCAGGAGGCAAAGGAGGAAGTGGATTCTGTTCATTGGGGTCAGCGGTTGCGATCCAACCGGGAGATTTTTCGGGGTTTGAGCCGACGCCGCACTCGAGGCGGAAAATCGGTTGGCAGGCCGAGCGCGCCGCGGAAGACGTAGTTGTTACGGGGCTTGGGAGGACTTCTTTTTTCCCGGGCCGGGGGCGGGGGCTGGAGCGGGGAAGACCTGAGCCCGGGCGGCCCATTCGTCCCAAAAGGCGATAAGTTTTTTAAGATCGTCGGGTCGCGTGGCCGCCAGATCGTGGCTCTCCGCGCGATCGCCGGCGAGGTCGTAGAGTTCCCATTGACCCCGGCCCCGGCGGTCATGCAGCCCGGGCGGGGCGAACACCGCCTTGAGGTCACCGCGGCGTACGCTCTTGTATCCATATTGTTCCCACGCAAAGATCCGCGGTGCCGGTGCCGGCGGTGAACCCAGCAGAACCGGCAGGAGACTACGCCCCTCGAGCGGCGGAGTCGGCCGAGCATGGTTCGTCCGGGGATACGGGGCGCCACTGACGGCGAGCGCCGTGGGCATGATGTCGGTGATATAGCCGGGAGTCGGATCGATTGAACCCTGCTTGGCCTTGAGGCCCGCGGGCCAGTGGACGATCAGTGGCGTGGCTATGCCGCCTTCATAGAGCTGCGATTTGAAGTTGCGGAAGGGCGTGTTGGAGGCGTTGGCCCAGCCGGTGCCGTAGGAGACGGGGCCGGAAAAGGCCGGGTCGTTGATGCGTTCAGCGGGCTGGCCGCCGCGGTCGGTGTAGGGCTCGGCGCAGCCGCCGTTGTCGGAGAGAAAAATCAGGAGGGTGTTCTCGAGTTGGCCCTGTTCGCGGAGGGTCGCGACGAGACGGCCGATGTTCCAGTCCATGCGATGGACCTGCGCCGCGTAAACGGCCATGCGGTACTCAAGGTCGGTTTGCTCGGCGGGCGTGAGTTCCTCCCAAGCGCGCGCACCGGCGTCACGCGGAGAAAGCGGGGCATCGGCCGCGAAGAGGCCGAGGGATTTTTGGCGCGCGTGACGCGCCGCGCGGAGGGAGTCCCAACCGGCCCGGTATTGACCCGTGAATTTCGCGATGTCCGCCGGCCGGGCGTGGAGCGGCCAGTGGGGAGCGGTGAAAGCAAGGTAGAGGAAAAAAGGCGTGGACGACGCGTGTTCGCGGACGGTCTGGATCGCGAAGTCGGTGAACGCGTCGGTCGTGTAGTAGTCGGGATCGGTGGGTGGGGGTAACTGCCGGTTGTCGAGGGTCAGTCCGCGGTCTCCGACGGGCTTGAAGTAACTCGAGACTCCGGTGAGCAGACCGTAGAAGCGGTCAAATCCGCGTTGGAGTGGCCACTTGGACGGGTCGCGCTGACCGAGGTGCCATTTGCCCGCCATGTAAGTACGGTAGCCCGCCGGACGGAGCGCCTCCGCGAGCGTCACGCTGTTCGGCGCGAGGTAGCTGAGGTAACCGGCAGGGTGTTGCGTGGTGAGGTCGGACGCTTCCTCGGCGAGGCGCCCCATTCCGGCCTGATGCGGATGCACGCCGGTGAGGAGTGCAGCGCGGGTGGGGGAGCAGCGGGCTGTGTTATAGAACTGCGTGAAGCGCAATCCGCCGGCGGCCAGCGCGTCAAGGTTGGGCGTGGGGATTTCGGAGCCGTAGGAGCCGATATCGGAGAATCCCATGTCGTCGGCGAGGATCAGCACGATGTTGGGGCGCACGAGGTTGCCGCCGGCGGCGCGGAGTGGGCCGGCGGAGAGCGCGCCGACGAGGACAACAACGACGCAGGTGGTCACACGGAATTTCCGCGGGCGGAACATGGGAGTATAGGGCAGGGTTGGCCGGGAGTCGGCGAAACTACGCCCACCTTACAGCGGGGGACGGCGCCGCGCTATTGTCCGATTGGACAATGGATGTTCGTCCCGCTACTGCGGGATTTCTGATGAACACTCCTGTTGCTCGTCACAAGTCCCGCCGCCGCGGGTGGGGTGATCCAGTCAACGCGGGCTTCGCCATGACAGAAGGGTGAGTTCATGACATCTTTCCATCCAGGTGCTCGGACTTGATTTGGAGTCTCGCCGTGACGGTCGACCCAGCGTTCAGGTCTTCAGCAAACCGCGTTCGAACCCGCGCGCCACCGCCTCGGCGCGGTCGGCCGCCTGTAATTTTGCGAGCAGTGCGCCGACGTGTGCCTTGGCGGTGCGTTCCGAAATGCCGAGGAGGCGGCCGATCTCGGCGTTCGTGAAACCTTGGCGCACGAGTCCCAGCACTTCCATTTCCCGCCGTGAAACGGTTGCGGTTTCGCTTTCTGCCGCCATTTGCGCCGCGACGGCTTGACCGATTACCCGCTCGCCGGCGTGCACCGCGCGGATGGCGGCGACCAGTTCGGCGCGGCGCACCGTCTTGGTCACATAGCCGCACGCCCCGGCGGCCAAGGCGTGGCGGACATCCTCCGGCGCTTCCGACGAGGTGAGCATCAGCACGCGCGCTGTGGAGAACTCCGTTCGCAATCGCTGCAAGGTCTCGATGCCGTCAATTCCCGGCATGCTGAGGTCGAGCAGCATCACGTCCGCGGGGTGGTCACGCCAGGCTTTGAGCGCTGCTTCGCCGTCGTCCGCCTCCGCGACGACCAGCAGGCCGGCATCGAAATTCAGCACATTGGCCAGGCCGGCGCGCAGCAGGGCGTGGTCGTCGACCAAAATCAGGCGAATGGGAGCGGGTATAATCACGGCGAACGGAGGCAGAACGAAGTTATCACCCTAGCTCACGCGGCTGCCGCCCGGCAATTGGACGATCGGCCAATTCGGTACGGGTCAGGCGAGGGCTTCATCGTACGCGCGCAGTGGGATTTCAAGCTGGACGAGCGTGCCGAAGCCTGGCGCGCTTTCGATCCGCAGCGTGCCGCCGAGTCGCTCAATGCGCTCGTGCATGCCGACGAGTCCGAAATGGCCCTGGGCTGCACCCACCTGCGTTCCGGGCGTGAAACCGATCCCGTCGTCGCGCACGGTCACGACGATCCAATCCGTTTTCTCGGCTGGCCGCGCGTCAAGGATGATGGTTTTCGGGCGGCCGTGCTTGAGCGCGTTGTGGAGCGCTTCCTGCGCGGCGAGAATCAAGTTGCCGGCCACGAAATCGGGCACATGGGCGAGCGCGCCGGCAATGCGTAGGTCGATTTTCACTTCGTGCCCGGCGCCCGCGCGCTCCACGAGGGCGTGCAACGCATCCGGCAGCGCGAGACCGTGGAGGGGCAAACTCCGCAGGGCCCACACCGAGCCGCGCAACTCGTCCACGGCGTGGTCGAGCATGCGACGCGCGACGGGCAGGTGCACCGCGGGTTTGCCCGTTTCGGATGCAGCGGCGGCCTCCGCTTCGCAGGCTTCCATTTGAAAGCCGATGCCGCCCAGCGTCTGCAGCAGCGTGTCATGCAAATTGGCCGCCAGCCGGTTGCGTTCGCGCAGCGTCGCTTTAAACTCAATCGCGGCATCGCGGCGCGCCCGCATCTCCGTGGCGAGCAACTGCGTTTTCTTTTGAACCTGTCGGCGCAATTGCCCGGCCCACAGCAACGCCGCGCCCAGCGCGATCGCCACGAAGGCCACGGCGCCCAGCAAACGCGCGGGCGTCCACCACGAGGGCGCTTTTATGACCTCCACGTCCGCCGCACTCTGGAGCACGACGTCCAGCCGGCTTGGCATCTGTGTCCGGCGGGAGCCTTCGACCGGGGTATATTCCAATTGGACCAAACCCGTGATCGCGAGCTCGCTGCCGGGGATGAGCGCGTCCAATGCCTCCGGCGCCTCCGCATGCAGAATGGCGGACACGATGGTGTCCTTGTGCTCGAGCGTGAGACGGCGCAGCGGTTGACGCGGGTCCGCGGCCGCTTGCACGGCGAGCAATTTGGCCGGGAAGCGAATCCGGTGACCGTCGAAGTCGTGCGGTTTGGCCAGTTGGCCGGTCGTCATCGCGGTGATGTTCAGCGAGATGATTTCCTCCGGTCCGATGTCCATGGGCTCGGGCACGGTGCCCACGCCGATCTTGCGGACCTGCGCTTCGGTGAGCGTACCGATGTTGCGCGAGAGGTCGACGAAACCAGAAGCCTCGACGAGATGGCCGGCTGCAAACCCTTCCGTCGCGCGCGTCTCCACCCGCACCGCGCTGTTACCGTCC
>Ga0163144_10018658_pt1 | contig 14001 bp, 10 predicted proteins | sample OliLak19BULKMAT1_FD_123175 | JGI IMG/M metagenome (GOLD analysis project Ga0163144, IMG submission 123175) | Freshwater microbial mat bacterial communities from Lake Vanda, McMurdo Dry Valleys, Antarctica - Oligotrophic Lake LV.19.BULKMAT1 | ecosystem: Environmental > Aquatic > Freshwater >... | reverse complement strand
CGAACTATCGCGGCAGCACCGGCCGGGGCGTCGAGTTTTCGATGCTGGGCCAGGCCAAGGCGGGCAAGGAAGAGTTCGACGATCTCGTGGACGGCGTCGATCACCTCGTCGGCACGGGCCTTGTCGATGCCAAGAAAGTCGGCATCACGGGCGGATCGTACGGCGGCTACGCGACGGCCTGGGGCGCCACCTATTATTCCGATCGCTACGCCGCCGGCGTCATGTTCGTCGGCATCAGCGACAACGTTTCGAAAGTGGGCACGACCGACATCCCCTGGGAGATGTACCTCGTCCACCATCGCAAATGGCTCTGGGAAGATTGGGACTACTTCCTCAAGGCGAGCCCGATCTACTACACGGATCGCCACAAAACGCCGCTGCTCATCATGCACGGCAAAAACGATCCGCGCGTCCATCCGTCGCAATCGCTCGAACTTTTCCGCAACCTCAAGCTGCGCGGCAAAGCGCCCGTCCGACTCGTGCTCTATCCCGGTGAAGGCCACGGCAACCGCCGAGCGGCCAGCCGGTACGACTACAACCTGCGCCTGCTCCAGTGGATGTCGCACTACTTGAAAGGGCCCGGCGGCGCGCCGCCCGCGCCGACCATCGACTACAGTCTGCCGACGAAGAACGCCAAGACGTCCACGGGTTGGCAACGCCCGCCGCTGCGCGATCTCGCCGACTTCGCCAGCGCGGCGACGGAATCCTCGCCCTGGATCGGTCGCGGATGTCCGTGCTGCATCGGCGCGTGGTGACTCTTCCATTTACAACGAAGTTTCTGATGGCCGCGAGCGAAGGATTGGCTCGACTGCGTACACGCACCGGGGACGAAAAGGGGCGAGGCATGACTAAAAACGTGCCTGACCCCCTTTTATCCTCAAAGGTAATCTTATTCGCGTGGCCGGTCTGATGCAGCGCCTGGATCGGCGTCCGGTGCCTCGCCGGACACTGCGAACCCTGGCCCTGGATCGAACGGTTGCCACCCCGCCCCGAGCGCCCGCCGAATCGCTGAAGCCACCTGCGACGGAATGACGGAAACGACCGGTGAGCCCCACACCTGCGCGACTTTTGGGTGGCGATGCCGGAAATGGATGGACAGCACTGAACCCCGGCGGTCCTCGGCTTGAACCGTCACAGTAAAGCCCGTGTTGCCGTCCCAATCGTACCGCGTCGGGCGACGCGGGGCACGCCAACGGAACGCGACGCGATCGACTACGATACGCCGAGAACCTATCTTCCGCATCGCCATCGGTACGCCCTCCTCCGCCAAATTTATTTTTAGCGTGCGCTAGCGCACGCCATCATAGAAATGCGCGCTCGAACAAATAAGGCTGCGCGCGATAGCAAGTTGTCATCGCACTAGATTCCGGATCACGCGTCAAGAAAATAAAGAGCGTTTTTCCCTTGCAACATGATAATGCTCATGCGTACATCGCAGGGCGAGGAGGTTTCCTTTCCGGCACAACGCTTTTTTGGGGGGGTCGAAGGCGTCATGTTGGCGGTTGGCGAAAGGAGACATAAGGCACTCCCGGACGTGAAGGGGAATCAACCATTCCGGCCGGCCGATTACGGCGTCGGTGGCCCGGTGAGCGAGGCCACCAAATCGGCGGGCGTGAAGATTGGTATGGGCGAACTCCTGAAGCCGCGCGGATCGCGGGTCACGATCGCATCCACGCCTGCCTGAACCGCGCAGGCGATCTGAAGATCATCCTCGAAATCGGGGCCGGAAAATGCTTGGGCGGCAAGCAAAGTTGCCTGGTCAATCGGGGCTATTTCCAACGTGCTCAAGCAAGCCTGTACGACCGTTTGCGCTGTCGTCATACCCGCGTGTCTGCGAACAACGTAGAAGATCGTGGGGACGGCAAATGCCGCAACAAGGGCCTTGATTTGGCCCTGCCGATGTGCATCCCAGATGACGGCCATGTCCGCCGCCCAGGGAAGGCGATTCAAGAACAGATCCAACAGGACGCTGGTGTCCAGAAGATATTGCGTCATCCGTACTTTTCTACCCGCCGTTCCTGAATCCATCGATTGACGGTATCATCGTCGGGCGGCGAACCGGCGCCGGCCGCGATGCCGCGAACTTGCTCCGCCGGTACGCCGCGTTGCCGTGCCGGTTTATCCGGGATGACGACAATGACCTCGACCTTGGCCCCCTCGGGCAACGGCGAACTGGGCACGACGACGCCGTTCGTCACGATGCCGGTGATTGTGGTGGACATGAATCGATACCTGCCTTTCGTGGCATATCATAACCTCTCGTTCGCGCCAACGGTAGGCCGCTTCAGGCAGGGTCGCGAAAAGGGGGGACGCAGATCGATTCACCCACGCCTGCTTCACAGGATGGCGGCCCCGGTCAACTTCAGCCGATTGTTAGCCGCGGCATAGCCACCTCGGACTCGATCCCCTGAATGGACTCCAGTCCCGATCGTTACCTTCTCGGCTCATATCGCATCGCCACCGCCCCGGAGCCGAACTCCAAACGGCTCACGAGCCTCAAGTCGACCCACTTCGATAGCCCCGCGAACAACGTCGACCCGTGGCCCGACGCCCTGGTTCGGCGGCTATGCGGACTGGTGCGATGCAAGTAACTTGCGAATTTCAGGCAACAGAGCAGCGGGCACCGTGATGACCGCTTGATCGTCCCCATCCGCCGTTGCAGCCTCATCGGCCGCGATCCATTCTTCGTCCGTTCGCGCATCCAATTCCGAGAGCAATCGCTTGACGCGCTGCTCATCCCAGCCATCCGGAAGTTTGTTATCGCTCATCGTCCACGCTTCCTTTTTCGCCGTCGGTATGCCTTCAGTTGCTTGCCCGCGAGCGGATAAGCCGTAATTACAAACACGATTTCGTAAGAGCGGCCGCTACTCGTGAGGCTTCCTCAACGAACGGAGCGATCCACCCGGAAAACGGGCATCTCTCCCCGGTGTAGTAATGTTTCGGACCACGATCCGAACCGCAGTCGCAAAGGACATAAAGCGTCTTCATTCCTCACCCGATGCTCGCGCGAAAGCAAGGCGGCGAACGTTCAGGCTAAGTTGCCGGGACCGCCTTGGAAGGCGTGGCCCCTGGAGAAGCGGACTGGCGGCCCAGGTCAGCTTCAGCCGTTGGTTCGGCGGGTTTAACCAGCGATACCAGGCGCGACCCAAGCGCTGTTTGCCGCTTTCGCATGTCGGCGAACATGGCATGAATGTCGTAGTCGAAGCGCGCCGCGAGTTCTTCTCGGATTCGATGTACCTCTGCGACAATCGGATCTTCCCACATGGCTCAACCTCCCATGAGTGCTTCAGGCGTGCATATGATCGGCATTCGAAAACCCAACCCTTGGCACACCGATTCCATTTTCCGCATGATTTGTGCGTTGGCCAGGTGCTTGCAGTTCCATGTTAGCAGATAATCGACTCCATGGAATGCCGCGACTGCGACATGCGCTGCATCACGCCCTGCCAAAGGCGGCAGCGCGCCGCTCGCTAGGATGGCCTGGGTAAGGGACTCGGCGCCGGGAGTCAGATCGAGTCCCTCCAAGGCGCTAATCACGGCGAGTCTTTTCTGAGCCTCCGCCGGATCACCCGCCGATGACTCGTCGATGACCACTTGGGAAACGTAGCACCGGAACTGGTCTCGCCGATCGGTCCACCAGTCCTGTGTCGTTTTCTGATGAGCCGCCACTAGCAGATCACCGCTTGCCCGAGCGACCAAGTAGCTGATGAACGATGTTTCCAGATAAACCGATTCCATGCTGATCCTTCACGCCGCTGACTTCTACGCCAACCAAATTTCCGCGCCGATTTCAATATCTTCCTTATTTACGCCGCGAGGAAGAGAAAAATCAAACGGACGCTCGGGATTAGGGCCGCCGCCAATCGGGATACCCGCGATCGTACTGTGATAAACAGATCCATCTGACCGACGAAATTCGATGGCGTCGCCGATTCGCAGTACCGCGGGAAGATTATTCCATCTGCAATCCGTGGCCACAATGATTAGCCCGGACTCAAAGGCAAAGACGTCAGCAACTCGGAACAATCGTTGGGCCATAAATTTTGCCGAACACGGAATTGCACGCTCTAGCAAGGCTGCGCGCGATAGCAAATTGTCATCACACTAGATGCCGGTTCACGCGTCAAGAAAAAAAATGAGCGTTTTTCCCGTGAACTCGGAAATGGGACGTGGCTCGATTCGTCGACGCTTCACCTACGAATTCGCCGCGCCCGAGATCCTCAATGGTAGCACTGAAACCACCCCCGACTTTAGCCGATGATCTCCTTGATCACTTCCCCGTGAACATCCGTCAGCCGGAAATCGCGGCCCGCGTAACGATAGGTCAGGCGGGTGTGATCCAGGCCGAGCAAATGCAGCATGGTGGCGTGCAGGTCGTGGACGTGCATGCGGCGTTCGACGGCGGCGAAGCCGAATTCGTCGGTCGCGCCGTGGACGTAGCCGCCGCGCACGCCGCCGCCGGCGAGCCACATCGAGAAGCCGTAATGATTGTGGTCGCGGCCGCTCAATGCCGGCAGTTCGGCGACCGGGGTGCGTCCGAACTCGCCACCCCACAAGACGAGCGTGCTGTCGAACAAACCACGGGCCTTGAGATCGGTGAGAAACGCCGCGATGGCCTGATCCCAATCGCGGGCCAGATTGCGGTGATTTCGCTCCAGACCGTCGTGATTGTCCCAGGGTTGACCGGCGCCGCTCCAAACCTGGATGAAACGCACGCCGCGTTCCAGGAGTCGGCGCGTGATCAGTAGTTGTCGGCCATGAGTGGTGTTGCCATAGCGTTCGCGCAACGCCAACGGTTCCCGATTGAAATCAAAGGCGTCGGTCGCTTCGGATTGCATGCGGTAGGCGAGTTCGAAGGTTTGCAGTCGTGCTTCCAGTTGCGCGTCGCCGGGCCGGGCGTCGAGGTGCATCTCGTTCATGCGCCGGACGAGATCGAGTTGGCGGCGTTGCTCGTTGGAAGTCATCGACTCATTGCGAATGTTCTCAATGAGCCGGCGGACGTCGGTGTGTTGTGTGTCGACATAGGTTCCTTGGTAGGTGCCGGGCAGAAATGACGAACGCCAGTTTTGGGTGGCGACGATGGGATAGCCGCCGGGACACATGGCGATGAAGCCGGGCAGGTTTTGGTTCTCCGAGCCAAGACCATAGTTGATCCACGCGCCCATGCTGGGGCGGGACAGTCGGCCGTCGCCGCAATTCATCATCATGAGCGACGGTTCGTGATTGGGAACGTCGGCGTACATGGAACGGATGACAGCCATGTCGTCGATGTGAGCGGCGGCGGTGCGGGAGAAGAGTTCGCTGACTTCGATGCCGCTGTCGCCATAGCGGCGAAACTCGAAGGGCGAGCGCATGGCCGCCCCGGTCTTGCGTTCGGTGCGCAGGTTGGCGCGGGGCAAGGGCCGGCCGTGATACTTTGACAGCATCGGCTTGGGATCGAAGGTGTCGACATGCGAGGGGCCGCCGTTCATGAACAGATGCACGACACGCTGGGCACGGGCCGTGAAGTGCGGGCGACGCGGGGCCAGGGGTTGCACGGGCGCGGCGTCCGCGGCGGGAGTCAGCAATCCTTCGGAATGGAGCAGACCGGCCAGGCCGAGCATGCCGAAGCCCATGCCGCCGCGGCGCAGTAGTTCCCGTCGCGATATCCCGTTCGGTGGTGTCATGGCGTTTGTTTTCATTTTAGATCAAAGAGTGAATTCACGATTCTGAATCGGCGGGGGGGACGCTAAGCCGCAAGCGGCGTGGCGGTGATACTCAATCCACGAACACGAACTCGTTCGCCAGCAGCAGGGCTTGCGCGTACCGATCCCACATCGCTGCGTTCGGCATTGCGCCAAGGTACTCCAGCGCGAGGTCGACTTCAGCCTTTGTCGACGGTCGGCCATACGCAAGCAGGAACATCCGCCCAATTTTGGCGCGATTCTCCTTTTCGCTCGCAATGTCTTTTCGTCGAACGAGGTGCTTGGCGTTCTCGATGATAAACGGATGATTCATCATGAAGAGCGACTGCGGCGGCACGGTGGTGATGTCGCGGCCTGGGCTGGTGGCGTCGGGGTTGGGGAAGTCGAAGGTGCGATACACCGTCGGCAAGTTGAGCCGATCCAAGAAGCCGTACATCGTGCGACGCGTCACCGACGGCGACGTGATGTTTTTTACGGACGCGCCGCCGACTTTGCGGTCGAGACGGCCGGAGACGGCGAGAACGGCATCGCGCATCGACTCGAAATCGAGCCGACGCCGGTTCATTTTCCAGAGGAGATGATTCTCCGGGTCGACGGCCTTGCAGTCTTCGCGATCGAAACTTCGCTGTCGGTAGGTCGAGGAAAGCATAATGAGCTTGTGCATTTTCTTGATCGACCAGCCGTTGTCGACGAAGACGGTAGCGAGATGGTCGAGCAATTCGGGGTGGGAAGGCGTCTCGCCGCGCAAGCCGAAATCGCTGGGAGTGCGCACGAGTCCGGCGCCGAAATGATGCAACCAAATGCGATTGACCATCACCCGCGCGGTGAGGGGGTTGGCGGGATCGATGACAGCGCGGGCGAGTTCCAGTCGGCCGCTGCCGTCCTTGAACGGCGCTCGGCTTTCGCGACTCAGCGCGCCAAGAAACTGACGCGGGACGACTTCGCCTAAGTTGTTGGGGTTGCCGCGCAGGAACACGCGCGGCTCGCCCGGCGTGGGACGATCTTCGAGAACCATGGCGCGCGGCGGCGCGCCGGGTCCGCTCGATCGCCATTTTTCCAAATCGCCGCGAAGTTTTTGCAGCGTTGCTTGCGAGGGACGATCCGGCAGGAGCGAGAGATCGCCGTAGGGGAGCATGGCGACATCGGGCGGCGCGTCGGGACCATAGAAAACGGCACGCAACTCCTCCTCGCTCGGATCGTCCATGCGACCCTTTTTGATGGATGTTTCCCGCCATTTCTTGTCGATGTCGTGGAGTACGGTCGCGTAGATTTTTGCCAGTTCGACCATCGTCTTGGGAGGGGCATTCTTCAGCGCCTGGGCCAGAAGCGGGCTGCTTGATTTCGCCTTGTCGCCGGAAAGCTGAGTCAGCGCGGCAGACCAACCGGCCATGTCCTTTTCGGGAACGGCGGCGAGCGTGTTCCAGATCGTCCAGACCGGATCGCGCGACTTCGCTTTGCGGGCGAGATACGCCTGCCAGCGGATGATCATGGTCGGATTCAGGTCGTTGCCGTCGGCGATGAGCATGAAGTCTTCGGTGTTGGGCTGATCGCGCAGGGCATGCGCCGCGACAAGGTAATTCGCGACACGCTTGCGAGATCCATCAACGAGTGCGGCATGTTTCGCCTTCACGAAATCGGTGAGCTTCGCCTCCTTCGAGATCAATTCCTTGGCGAATTTGTCGTATTCGTCCGTCTTGGGCGCCGGTTCAAACAGCGGCGCGACCGTCGGCTCCGCGCAACTGGCGAAGACGCCGTAGAGGGAGTAGTAATCCTTGCTCGGCACGGGGTCAAATTTATGATCGTGGCAGCGGGCGCAAGTGACCGTCAAGCCGAGTAGGCCACGCGTCACGACGTCGATGCGATCATCGATGATGTCGTGTTGATTGTTCATGAAACGCCCGCCCAGCGTCAAAAACCCAAGGGCTTGGAGAGAACGTCGGTCGTCCTTCAAATCGAGTCGGTCAGCGGCGAGTTGTTCGAGGACGAATTGGTTGTAGGGTTTGTCTTCATTGAAGGAACGGATCACATACTCGCGAAACGTGTAGGCCCAGGGAAACTCAGCTTGTTCAAAGAAAACGTATCCCTTCGTATCGGCGTAACGGGCGACGTCGAGCCAGTGCCGGCCCCAGCGCTCGCCATAATGGGGCGATGCCAACAAGCGATCAATGAGTTTCTCATAGGCAGTGTCAGACAGGTCGGCTTCGAAGTCGCGCACCTCCTCCGGCGTCGGCGGCAAGCCGAGAAGGTCGAAGGTCGCGCGACGAATCAAGACCCTGCGGTCCGCTTCGGGCGACGGGGTTAAGCCTTTCGCCTCTAGTTGCGCGAGCACGAACGCATCGATCGCATTCTTCGGCCAAGCACGGTTTTTTACTTTCGGCGGCGCGGGGCGGCGCACTTGTTGGAAGGCCCAATGGCGTTTCCAATCGTCATCGGATTTGGCGGGCGTTTTCGCGACATCCTTCGACTTGGGCCAGGGAGCGCCCATTTTGATCCACGCCGTCAAGTCCGCGATGGCTTGGGGAGACAGCTTGCCCTTGGGCGGCATTTTGCGCCCGCCCTCGTGACGAATGGCGTGCAGCAGGGTACTTTTTTCCGGGTGCTTCAAGTCGATGACCGCGCCTTCGTCGCTGCCGTCCAAGAGCGTTTTGCGCGAATCGAGGCGCAGGCCGAACATCTGCTTCTTCGGACCATGGCAAGAGAAACAATGTTCTGCGAGCACGGGGCGGATGCGGCGCTCGAAAAAGTCCGCTTGAACCGGTGTGATTGGCTGGAAGGCGTTCGCGGAATTCGCCCAGGCAAACAACCAAAATACCGTCACGGATATGCGTATCATGCCGCCCCCCCCGATCCTGTTCGTTCATCAATGGATCATGCCGCTCGGTCCGTTGTTTGCAGTCCGTCACGCCAGCATATCGCATTTGCCGGTATTCACATCTTTTTTCGCGACGAATCGGATCGCGGCGCATACTGCACGGCGAGCCGGCAACGTCTCTCCCCGGAGCCGCATAGGCCAGGCCCGACTCGATTATAGAATCCAGCAGGGATTTTATAAAATAGTCCTGGACATGCCCGCCTCATTCGTTAAACTAGAGATGGAAGTAATCCCGCCCGAATGAGCCAACTGCGGCTATCCGACAATCTCATTCTCGTACGCAAGAGATATGAAACTCAACCACGGCCAACGCCGACAAGCTCTGGCGCAGTCGCTCCTGACGGAGGTCTTTCAGGGCAAGTTGCGCGCGGGCCAGCATCTGATCGGGCAGGAATTGGCGGATCGCTTCGGCGTGAGCCAAACTCCGATCCGCGAGGCGCTGATCGAATTGCATGGCGTCGGTATCATCGATTTGCTTCCCAATCGCGGGGCGGTCGTGCGGCAGGTGACGGCCAAGGACGTGCGCGATATTTTGCAGGTCCGCAAGGCGCTCGAATGCGAAGCGGTGCGCAGCGCCTGTGGAAGAATCGATCCCGAAGAATTGCACGAGTTGGCGGACCAGCTGCGCGAGTTGATGCAGGTTTCGATGCCGTCGCTGCAGCCCTTCATTCAAAAAGCGCGCGCGGTCGACAGCCGGCTGCATGATTTGATCGCGCATTCCTGTGGCAACGAATTCTTGACGCGGGAACTCAATCGCCTGAAGATTCTATTTCGCGCTTTTCGCGACGTCGCCTATTCGCGGCGCAAAGCGCGTGTCGGTTGTCAACGCCTCGTCGAAGAGGCGGGGGAGCATCTCGCCATTGTCGAAGGGTTGCGCGCGGGCGACGGAAAGGCCGCGGCGCGGGCGATGGCATTACACCTGCGCTCCGGCGTCAAATACTGGAGCCGGATCATGCCGGACGCTAAATCACTTACCACACCCTCTTCGAACGGTCATGCCAAAAAGGGGCCACGATGAAATCTCTTCAACAATCCACGGCTCGTCGTGAGTGCGGACTTCTTGTCGCGGCGCTCGCCCTGTTTGCGGCGCCCGCGATTCAGGCACAGGATCGCCTGGAATACAACCGCGACATTCGGCCGATTCTGTCGCAAAACTGCTTCGCCTGCCACGGCCCGGACAGCGCGTCCCGCAAGGCTCGCCTTCGTCTGGACGTGCGTGAGGAAGCTGTCGCCGCCGACGCGATCGTGCCGGGCAAGCCTATGGAAAGCTTGCTCGTCCAACGCATCTTTGAAAAAGAACCCAGCAAGTTGATGCCGCCGCCGAAGGTTCACAAGAAGCTGACCGAAGCGGAGAAGGACAAACTGAAACGCTGGGTTGCCTCAGGCGCGGAGTATCAGCCTCATTGGTCGCTCTTGGCCGTGAAGCGGCCGAGCGTGCCGAAGGTGAAGGCCGAGAAATCGGTTCGCAATCCGATTGATGCGTTCATCTTGGCCGAGCTTGAGAAAGTCGGCCTGACGCCTTCCCCCGAAGCGGACCGGCGCACCTTGGCGCGGCGCCTTAGCCTCGACCTGATCGGCCTGCCGCCGGAACCAGCGGAGGTTGAAGCATTCGTTAACGACAAGGCGCAGGATGCTTATGAGAAGTATGTCGACAAGCTGCTCGCCTCGCCGCATTGGGGCGAACATCGCGGCCGCTATTGGCTCGATTACGCCCGCTACGCCGACACGCACGGCATCCATTTCGACAACTATCGCGAGATTTGGTCCTATCGCGATTGGGTCATCAACGCCTTCAACAAGAACATGCCGTTTGACCGGTTCACGATCGAGCAACTCGCCGGCGACCTGCTGCCCAATCGAACGATCGATCAACAGGTGGCGACCGGTTTCAATCGCTGCAACATCACCACCAATGAAGGCGGCGCGATCTCGGAAGAGTACCTCGTGCTTTACAACCGCGATCGCACGGAAACCATCGCGCAGGTTTGGCTTGGTCTCACCGCAGGCTGCGCGGTCTGTCATGACCACAAATTCGACCCGTTTTCGGCTCGCGATTTTTACGCCATGGCCGCCTTTTTCAACAACACAACGCAGAACGCGATGGACGGGAACATTGCGAACACGCCGCCGATCATCTTCGTGCCCAAGTCCGAGGATCGGCCTCGCTGGGAGTTGCTTTCCAAGCAAATCGAAACGCTCAAGGCCGAATCGCAGAAGCGAAAAGACGCCTCGAAAAAGGATTTCGAAGGCTGGGCCGAGAAAGCGACCGCCGCCGGTTTGTCGGAGTACGTTCCGACGCAGGGGCTGACCTTTCACGCTCCGTTGGCTGAAGGCAAGGGCAATGTCCATCAAGTTACGGTGCAGGGTAAGCCACGCTCGATCACCGCGGCAACGGGATACGACTGGGTCGCGGGATTAGGATCGCGCAAGGCCGTCGCCGTCAAGCCCGGCGCCGCCATCGAAATTCCCGACGCGGGTGATTTCGATACGAAGCAAGCCTTCACCGCCTCCGCGTGGGTCAAGATTCCCCGTCGTGGCAATGCCGGCGCCATCGTGGCTCGCATGGAATCGCCCTCGGGGAAGCATCGAGGCTGGGATCTATGGATGGAAAACGATAAAGTCGGCATGCACATCATCAACGCCTGGCCCGAAGACGCTCTCAAGGTCACGAGCAAGATGCCGTTGCAACCCAATAAATGGTATCACATCCTCGCCGCCTACGACGGCTCCGCCAAAGCCGCGGGCGTGAAGGTGTATCTCGACGGCGTGCTTCAACCCGTGGACGTGTTCACCGACAAGCTCAAGGGCAGCATCAAGACGAAGGTTCCCTTTAAGATCGGCCAACGCAACGCGGAGGATCGGCTCAAGGATGTCGCGCTCCAAGACGTTCGCATTTACGAACGCGCCTTGGGCAGCAAAGACGTGGCCATGTTAGCGAAGAACAGCCGAGTCCAAGAACTCCTCGCCAAGCCCGCCGGCAAACGCGACGCGAAGGAGAAAGACGAGTTGTTCGATTGGTGGCTCGCCGCGATGGATGGGCCGTACCAAAAGCTGCAAGTCGATCTGGCGAAAATGCAGCAAGAGGAAGTGCAGCTTCGCTCCAAGGGGACGATCGCCCATGTGACGCAAGAGAAGGACGGCGAGCCGATCGCCTACATCCTCAACCGCGGCGATTACGACAAGCGTGGCGACAAAGTGGCAGCTCAAACGCCGAAAGCACTGCCGCCTATGGCGAAGGAACTTCCCCATAATCGCCTTGGGTTCGCGAAGTGGCTGCTTGAGCCGGAGAATCCGCTGACGACACGCGTCACCGTGAATCGCTTTTGGCAGGAAATCTTCGGCAACGGAATCGTGCGTACCTCAGGCGACTTCGGCGTCATGGGGGAACTGCCGTCGCATCCCGAGTTGCTCAACTGGCTCGCGGTCGAGTTTCGCGAGAAGAATTGGGACATGAAGACGTTCTTCAAAATGATGGTCACGTCCGCGACCTATCGCCAGGCCGCGACAGTCACTCCCGACCGCAAGGAGAAGGATCCCAGCAACACGCTCCTTTCGCGGGCGCCGCGTTATCGCATGGACGCGGAGATGATTCGCGATTATGCCCTGTCGGTCAGCGGTCTGCTGGTGCCGAAGATCGGCGGGCCGAGCGTGAAGCCCTATATGCCGGAAGGCGTCTGGGAGGCGGTCGCGATGATCGGCAGCAACACGCGCGACTATCGCAGGGACACGGGCGAGAAACTTTATCGCCGCGGCATGTATACGTTCTGGAAGCGTGCCGCGCCTCCCGCGATGCTGGACGTCTTCAACGCGCCGAACCGGGAAACCTGTGCGGTCAAGCGCGAACGCACGAACACGCCGCTGCAGGCGTTGGCGACTTTGAACGACGTGCAGTTCGTCGAAGCCGCCCGGCACCTCGCCCAGAAAACGCTCAAGGAAGCGGGCAAGTCGGATGACGAACGTATGCAGTACATGGCCCAGCGCTTGCTTTCTCGGCCATTCCGCGGCGCGGAAATTCCGGTGGTCCGCGAAGTCCTCTCCAAGTTGCAAACACACTATCGCGCCAACGTGGGCGAGGCACGCAAGCTCATCACCGTGGGCGAATCGGTCCCCGACGCGGCGCTTGATCCAGCCGAACTGGCGGCCTGGACCATGGTCGCCAACCAGTTGTTCAACCTTGATGAGGTGCTTTGCAAGTAATTATCGCGCAACACGGACGCTAAGCCGCAAGCGGCAGTATCGAGCGACACAAACCACTCATGGAGATTAGCCATGGAATTTCTCAATAACAGCCTGTTCCAAAACTGGGTTAAGGGCGAGACGCGCAGACAATTCTTCTCGCGCGGCAAGAACGCCCTCGGCATGGCCGCCTTGGCGTCGCTGATGGGCGCGGAGAAGAGCGGTGGGCAGGAACGCGGCGCCGCCATCCCGGGCCGTATGCCGACACATCATCTGCCCAAGGCGCGCAACGTCATCTATCTGCACATGGTCGGAGGTCCCGCGCAGATGGATCTCTACGATCACAAACCAGTCATGCGCGAATGGTACGACCGCGATCTTCCCGACTCCGTCCGCATGGGCCAGCGACTCACCACCATGACCAGCGGGCAAGCGCGTTTTCCAATCGCGCCGTCCAAGTACCGTTTCGCTCGGCATGGCAAGTCGGGTATGTGGGTGAGCGAATTGTTGCCGAATACGGCGCGCATGGTCGACGACATGTGCTTCATCCGCAGCATGCACACCGAGGCGATCAACCACGAGCCGGCCATCACCTACATGCAGACGGGCAATCAGGTGACGGGCCGACCGTGCCTGGGCGCCTGGCTTTCCTATGGCCTGGGCTCGCTCAACAGCAATCTGCCCGCCTTCGTCGTGATGGTTGCTCGCCCCACCAACCAGGAACAGGTGCAGGCGATCTCCGGGCGCCTGTGGCAATCCGGCTTCCTGCCGGGCGAACATGCCGGCGTTTCCTTCCGCACCGCGGGCGACCCGATTCTCTTCCTCAACAATCCCGCGGGCGTCTCCGACGGCGTTCGCCGCACCACGCTCGACGGCCTGCGCCGCCTCAACGAGATGAACCTCGCCCAGGTCGGCGACGAGGAGACGAACACGCGGATTCAGCAATACGAGATGGCCTTCCGCATGCAGCACAGCGTGCCGGATTTGACCGCGATCAACAGCGAGCCCGAGTCTACCTTCCGGCTTTATGGCGAGGAAGCGCGAAACCCCGGCAGCTTCGCCAACACGGTCCTCCTGGCACGCCGCATGGTCGAACGCGGCGTCCGTTTCGTGCAGATTTATCACAACAACTGGGATACTCACGGCAACGTCGCTGGCCGACTGCCCATGCAGTGCCGCGACGTCGATCAAGCCTGCTATGGACTGGTGCAGGATCTGAAGGCGAAGGGCCTGTTCGATTCGACGCTGATCATCTGGGGCGGCGAGTTT
>Ga0163144_10018657_pt1 | contig 14002 bp, 14 predicted proteins | sample OliLak19BULKMAT1_FD_123175 | JGI IMG/M metagenome (GOLD analysis project Ga0163144, IMG submission 123175) | Freshwater microbial mat bacterial communities from Lake Vanda, McMurdo Dry Valleys, Antarctica - Oligotrophic Lake LV.19.BULKMAT1 | ecosystem: Environmental > Aquatic > Freshwater >... | reverse complement strand
GGCGACGTCTACCCCGGCGTGAACGGCCCCGCAGTCCCCGCCGGCGGACGCGTGAAATTGGTGCATCACTCGGTACGGTGCTATGTAGCATAGGCAGGCTATAGGTTGTAGGCTGTAGGCCGTAGGCGAGAGGTTTCTCCTCGCCTACGGCCTACTTCGTTTCCATCCAGAATTGGTTTCCATCCAGAATTGGAATTGATATCACTGCCATGGCGGCCTCGCGCTCCAACGTTTCGATCATTGGCATTGGCGACGACGGGCTCGACGGTGCGTCGGAAGCGGTCCGTAGAATCATCAGCGAAGCCGATCTGCTGGTCGGCAACGACCGCGTGTTGGCGCTGGTCCCCGGCAACGTGACGGAGCGGTTGGTGCTGGGCGCCGACGTGGAATCGGCCGCCGATCGCATCGCCGCCGAGCATGGCCGCGTCGCGGTGCTGGTTTCGGGCGACCCGCTGTTTTACGGCCTGGCCCGCTACCTCTGCGACCGCGTCGGCATCGACCGCTGCGAGATCGTCCCGCACGTGAGCAGCATGCAGCTCGCCTTCGCGCGGGTGAAGGAGAGTTGGGACGACGCCTATCTCACGAACTTGGCGAATCATTCGCTCGAAGCGGTTGTCGAGCGGATTCGCACGGCCGACAAAGTCGGGCTGTTCACGACCGACGAGAACGGCCCCGACGCCGTGGCACGGGCTTTGGGTCGGCGGAAGATCGACTACTTTACCGCCTATGTGTGCGAGAACCTCGGCGCCCGCAACGAGCGCGTCACCCGCGGGACGCTCGCCGACATCGCCGGACAGAAGTTCGACCTGCTCAACGTGATGATCCTCGTCCGCAGCGGCGATGTTCCCGATCGGCCGCGCGACGCCTCGGTGCGTAGCTTGTTCGGCAATCCTGACGAAGCGTTCATTCAGTCGAAGCCAAAGCATGGTTTGCTGACCCCGGCCGAAGTCCGCGCCGTGGCCCTTGCTCAAATGGCCCTCTCGCCGCGCAGCATCGTCTGGGACGTCGGCGCCGGCAGCGGCTCGGTGAGCGTCGAAGCCGCGCTCCTGGCGCCGGCGGGGCAAGTCTTCGCGATCGAGCAAGACGCCGAAGACGTCGATCTGATCCGCGAGAACGCCGATCGCTTCGCGGCGGAAAACGTGACGCCCGTCGTCGGCCGCGCTCCTGAGGTGTGGGCCGACCTTCCCGATCCCGACGCCGTCTTCATGGAGGGGAGCGGCCGCGAGATTGCTCGCTTGGCGGAACTTGCATTTGAACGCCTCAAACCGGGCGGCCGCTTAGTCGCCAGCGTGGCGAGCATCGAAGGCTTGTACGAAGTCAAGGCGATTCTCACGGCGGCAACGTCGGACGTGAATGTCTGGATGCTCAACGTCTCCCGCGGCACCGATCAACTCCAACGCCTACGGCTCAACTCGCTCAATCCCGCGTTCCTGGTCGCGGCGACGAAGACAACCTAAACCAGCGAGCCGGAGGCTTTATGCCTCCGGTATTACGCTCAGCGCTTCGTTGCCTCGACCGCAGGCTGTACGCTCCCAGCACCAGGCAACTCCAATCCAATCAGCTTCAGCCCGGCAATAATCAACACCGCCGCCAGCAGCCGCTTGATCGCGGGCGCCGAGAACCGCCGGCTTCCCAAGTAGGAGCCGACGCTCCCCCCGATGAGGGCGGTGATCAGCAGCACCAGCGCGAAGCTCGGAATGGACCGCGTCGCCGTGACGTTGCCGAGCAGCCCGGCGATCGAGTTCACCAAGATAAACACGACCGACGTCGCGGCCGCGGTTTTCGTCGTCGCCCACCGCATGACGATCATCAACGGCGTGAGAAAGATCCCGCCGCCAGTGCCGGTGAGCCCCGAGAGCAATCCCAACACGCCGCCGACAACGAGCGAGACGCCCCGCGACGGCGCCTTCACGTCGGTGGCGTCTTTCGGATCGTAAAGAAATCGCGCTGCCGAGAAGAGAAGCACGATCCCCACGGCGATCTTGAACAAGTGCGCCGGCAAATTGAGATATCCGCCGGCGAACGCCATCGGCACGGAGAAGATCGCAAACGGCCAAAACAACTCCCAGCGAAAATGCCCCGCGCGCCAAAACTGCCAGGCGCCGATCGACGCGACAAGGATGTTCAGCAGAAGCGCCGTCGGCTTGATCTCCGCCGGCGCCAGGCCGAACAGCGTCATCACCGCGATGTAGCCCGACGCGCCGGCGTGCCCGACCGACGAATAGAGAAACGCGATCAGCAGAATGCCGGCGGCGAGCCAGGGGAGTTGATCGGGCGGCATGCTGCATTACTCGTCGCGATGGACCGTGGCGGGCGAGAACGCTGGCAAGCAGACGGCGACATACTCGGCCCCGTCAGCGCCGGGGCTGCTATAGCGAACCCACTTCCCAGGTTCACTGATGATCGCTTGCCCCGCTTCAACGTCAAAAATGCGCTCGCGCGTTTCGACTCGCAGCGTGCCCCGCAGCACCAGCGTGTACTCGCCGAACTCCGGCGTCTGTCCCGGTTCGCTCCACCCGGACGGGCTGACCATCCGGGCGACGCTCAATGCGGTTGTCTGGGAATTGACTCGGCCGACGAATTCTTCAATCACTTTCGGCGGCTCGCCATGGGCGTGAATTCGCGTCGGCGTTTCGATAAGTCGTGACATCGTTCTTTCTCACTTCTGGTCGTGGCGTTGTTGGAGCGGTAGTCGCGAGGTCGTCGTCCCCTCCCGCTATCGGCGAGGAGTTTTCGACTTGCGATCCTTGGAGCCCTTCGCCGCCGGATGCTTCTTGGGCGGCCCGTGCGCCGCCGTCCCCGCGCGGCGGGCCTTGGCTGCATTCTCCGCTTGTCCCGTCATCTCGTACAGAAACCGGCTCGGCACCGTCTCCTTCGGCTTCCCCCACTTTCGCCGCGTCAGTGCGAACGACAGAGTCAGCTTTTCCTGCGCCCGCGTGACGCCGACGTAACAGAGCCGCCGCTCCTCGTCGATCTGCGAGTCGTCGGGCATCTCCAGCGTCCGCTTGTGAGGCAAGATCCCCTCTTCCATGCCGACCATATAGACGTACGGAAACTCCAGCCCCTTCGCCGAATGGAGCGTCATCAACGCAATTGCGTTTTTCTGCAGTTGGTCTTCCTTGTCGTCGCGATTGTCGGAGCCGCCGAGCGCCACGTCGTCGAGAAACTCGCGCAGCAGCGACGGCTCGGCGCCCTCTTGCTCTTTCTTCGCTTTGCGACCCTTAATATGCGCAGCGCCGGCGTTGATCAGTTCTTCAATCGAGGCGGTGCGAGCTTCGCGCTCCATCGGATCGGGATAGAGTCGGTCGAGTTCGCGACGGTATTGAACCCGATCGACGACGGCGTCGACGAGCTTATCGATCGGCGCCCCGCGGTCGGCAATCTCTCGCAACTCGCGGATGAGCGTCAAAAACTTGCCGATGGACGTTGCGCTGGGGCCGCCGCCGCTCGCCGTCTCACGCAGCACGTTCCACATCGGTTCGCCGCGGTTGACGGCTTCCGCCAGCAACTGCTTCACCGTCGCGTTGCCGATGCCGCGCGGCGGCGTGTTGATGATCCGCAGCAGCGCCGTCTCGTCGGTCGGGTTTTCAATCGTTTTCAGGTAGGCGAGCAAATCGCGAACTTCCTTGCGATCGAAGAACGATTGCCCGCCGACCAGGATGTAGGGCAAGCGCACCCGCCGCAACTCGGTTTCAAACGCCCGCGGCTGTTCGTTCGTCCGGCAGAGAATCGCAAAGTCGTTGGCCTTCACTCCCGGCTGCGTCAGTTGCATCTGAATGTCGCCGACGATCCGCTCCGCCTCTTGCGTTTCGTCCGGCAGCTGCATGATCGCCGGCCGCTGGCCCGCTCCGCGCGCCGGTCGCAAAATCTTGTCGTGCCGCTTCTTGTTGAACGCGATCAGGGTATTGGCATATTCCAGGATCGCCCCTGCCGAGCGATAGTTCTCCTCGAGCCGCACGACCATGGCGTCGGGCCAATCTTCCTTGAACCGCAGAATGTGCTCCACCTCGGCGCCGCGCCAGCCGTAAATCGATTGATCGTCGTCGCCCACAACGCACAAGTTGCGGTGCGCCATGGCGAGCGCTTTGACGATGCGGTACTGGCTGCCGTTGGTGTCCTGATATTCGTCGACCAGCACATGATCGAATTGCCCCGCCTCCTCGCGGCGAATCGCGGGGTGGTTGACGAACAGTTCTTCGGTACAGAGCAACAGGTCATCGAAGTCGACCATCCCGCGGGCCTTCAGGCTGCTCTGGTAACGCCGGTAGCCAGCGGCGGCCAGATGCTCGCGATCACTGGCGGCGACCGAGGCCGCTTGAGCGGGCTGCAGCGAACGGCTCTTCCAGCCGCTGATAATCGCCAGCAAGTCGCCGGGCCGGAGCGAATCTTCCGGCACGCGAATCTCGCGCAAGGCCGCGCGGGCGAGCGATTCCTGGTCGCCGCGGTCGCAGATGGCAAACTGCGGCGGATAGCCCAACTTCACAATATGCCGGCGCAGCACCTTGACGCAGAGGGCGTGAAACGTCGAAATCTGCGGACGGACCTTCGGTTTCTTGGGCTTCCCTTTCCCCTTGCCGCCCGTACTCAGCAGCGCCATCGCCCGCTCTTGCATCTCCCCGGCCGCCTTCCGCGTGAAGGTGACGGCGAGGATCCGATCGGGCTTGATGCGGTGCCGGATGAGGTTGGCGATGCGATGCGTCACCACGCGCGTCTTGCCGGTCCCGGCGCCCGCCAGCACCAGCAGCGGGCCGCTGAGCGTCTCGACGGCGGCGTGTTGAGCAGGATTCAGTCCGTGAGCCATCGGGCATCCAAGCAGGCGGGCGAGAAACTAGGCGGGCTGCGGCACCCCAACAATGTCTCCGTTGAAAGCGCGACTCGCCAGTCTAGCCTCCGCGGCACAGTCTAAAAGAACCGCGAACGGAAAAAGATTAACCGCCAAGGACGCCAAGGACGCCAAGGACAAGACGGTTGAATTGAACCACGACGGGCACGACGGATGTCTGTTAAAGAAAGTAAGAACCGCGAATCACGCGAATCTGCGCGAATAGGCACTTATTACACCATCTCTTATTCGCGTCCATTCGTGTGATTCGCGGTTAATTCTCCCCGCATTTCCTTGGCGCTCTTGGCGTCCTTGGCGGTTCAATCAAAAAGCTTGCAAATCTGACAGTCATCACTGCCCGCAACGCTAGCCTTGACGCAAGTCGTTTGATGGCCTTACACTTCGGGTTTGGAGGCGGCTTCTAGCGGCTGGCGTTTCGCCCGGCAGCAGCGCGCCTCGGCTTCGCAACTGCCCACCGCCTACTGCCCACTCATTTCTCCATATTCATGAATACCGAACGACGACACGAGCTCGAAAACAACGCCCTCGCCCACGGAATCACCACCTGGAGCGAGAAGCTACGCCCCTATGTGTCGCTGCTGTTGGCGGTGATCGCGGCGCTCCTCGTGATCTTCATTGTGGCTTCGTTCTGGAACAAGTATCAGGCCGACCGGAATGCAGCGGCTTGGCATGAACTTGAACTCGCTCTGTTCGAAGGCGACGGCGAAGCGCGCAGCTTGCAGCGCTTGGCCAACAGCGAGGAATACCAGGGAACGGAAATGCAGGAGTGGGCCTACATGTCGTGGGCCGATCGCCAATTGCGTCTCGCTTCGGAGCTGTACCTCCGTGACCGTGAAGAGGCCAAGAAGCGGCTCACCAGCGTCGAAGGAGTCTACGAACAATACGCCGACAACGCCTCCAGTTCTGAACTCAGAAATCGGGCTCGTCTCGGCCTGGCCCGCGTGAGCGAGATGCAGGGTGATCTGGCTGAAGCGAAGGCCCAATACGCCTTAGTCGATGGAGCGCTGGCGCTGCTGGCCGAAGAGCGGATCAAGCAACTTGAATCCAAGCCGGCGACGGAGACTGTCGCGTGGCTCACCACGGTCGAGTTGCCGAAGCGGACGCCCCCGACGGGCCCCGGCGTTCCTGGCGCGCGCCCCGGCTTTGAAGCGACTCCGCCGGCTCCTGATGCGAAGAGCGGTTTGAACTTTGACTCGACGCAGTCGCTGGAGCAGATCCTTGGCGGCATTCAGGACGCCGAAGACGATAAGCGGTACGAAGGCGAAGCGCAGCCAGCTGAAGGCGAAGCGACGACCCCTGCCGTCGCGGCGCCGGCTGAAGGCGCGACGCCACCGGCAGTCGAAACGCCCGCCCTCCCCGCCGCAACCTCGCCTGCCGAGGAATCAATCCCCGGCGAAGCTGGCGCGCCTGCTGCTGAAAAGCCGGCGGAGCAATGAGTTCGGCCGCAGGCGACGGCGAGAATGGCGAAGACGAAGCTTGGGACGACGAGGTCGCGCCCCCTAGCTCGTTGATTGACCTGCCGGAACTGTTCACGCTCGTCGTCGACGACGAGGCGAGCGGCCAACGGCTCGACGCCTATCTGGCGGCCGCCATTGCAGGCGTGAGCCGTGCCCGGATTCGCCGCTCGATCGACGGCGGCATGGCATCGATCAATGGGGAGCAGCAGAAGGCCTCCCATCGCGTCGTTGCCGGCGATCGCCTCGAGGTTCGCATCCCGAAGAGCGTCGACGCCCCGCTCCCCGAGCCGATTCCGCTCGACCTGCTTTACGAAGACGATGTGCTCGCCGTCGTCAACAAGCCCGCGGGCATGGTCGTTCATCCGGCCAAGGGGCATTGGGCGGGGACGCTCGTCGCCGCGCTCGTCTATCGCTTCGATCAACAACTGAGCGGCGTCGGCGGACAGGTTCGTCCTGGCATCGTCCACCGGCTCGACCGTGAGACGAGCGGCGTCATCGTCGTGGCGAAGAACGACGCCGCCCACGAGGCCCTCGCCCGACAGTTCCACGATCGACTGGTGCAGAAAGAATACGTGGCGATCGTCTCGGGTCGGCTCGACCGCGACGCCGATCGCGTGAACGAACCGATCGGCCATCACCCGACCCATCGCGAAAAGATGGCGGTGCGGCCTGATCATCCCGACAGCCGGCCGGCGGAAACCTTTTTCGAAGTCATGGAACGGTTCCCCGGCTTCGCGTTGGTGCGGGCGCGCCCCAAGACGGGACGGACCCACCAGATTCGCGTCCACCTCGCGCACCTCCGCTGCCCGGTGCTGTGCGACAAGCAGTACGGCAGCCGCTCGCGGATCACGCTCGGCGAGATGCGGCAGGTCACGCGTCAGAAGCGCCTGGGGGGCGACGCCTCCGACGACAAGGTGTTGCTAACGCGGCACGCGCTCCATGCGCACCGGCTGACCTTTGCACATCCCCTCACTGGCCAATCGCTCACAGTCGAAGCGCCGCTGCCGGCCGACATGGCGGGCGTGCTGGAAGTGTTGCGAAGCGGCGGCCAGTCGTGATAGAACGGTCGTCGTCGCGATCCTCCAGCCGCGGCTAATCCGCCGAAATCAGGAGAAGCGAGGTGGGCATGCTCAAGGAATTCAAAGAGTTCGCGATGCGCGGCAATGTGATCGACCTCGCGGTCGGTATTGTCATCGGCGCCGCATTTACGAAAATCGTGAACGCGTTGGTTAGCGGCGTGTTTACGCCGATCACGGCATATCTTTCTGGCAACACCGACGTGTCGGACATGACCTATCCGCTGCCGGAATTGGTCGCGGGCCAGAAGCCGGCGGAGATTGGCTGGGGCTCCGTGGTGCAAGCCACTGTTGAGTTCATTATCGTGGCGTTTGCCTTGTTCCTGGTCGTCAAGATTATGAACAAGCTCAAGCGACAGGAGCCGCCGCCGCCAAAGGCTCCCTCGGAGGAGGTCCTGCTCCTTCGCGAAATCCGCGACTCGCTGAACAAGCGTTAACAATTGGAACGCTCGAAGGGGTCGGGAACCTTTTGCCACTGGAGACGCTCCATTCAAAGCAAACTCGCCAGTGGCAAAAGGTTCCCGACCCCCTCTTCGCCTCCAAGCCATTGGGCGTTACCCCTCATCTCTCCTCCCTCCTCTCAGTGACCTCTGTGGTTCATACATTTCACGCAACCATTTGAATAGATTCCGCGGTCACGCCCCGCACGCCATTTAACGCACATTTTTTCGCTTTTCTCAGCATTGTCATAAAATCAGCCCCAATAGACGCCGGGGGGCATGATGGTAAAATGGCCCACTTGCGAAGCTCAAGACCTCTTGAGCGCGGTGCGAATTCAATAACGGAAGCGAACAATGCCAGAAGCCGACGTCAGCAAGAAGGACAAGAACTACTACACGGATGTGCCGCAGCAGACCCCGGGCTACTTCTTGAAGGGAAGCGGTAATCTCGATTGGGGCATGAAGCACCGCCTCGCGCAGACCTTCAATCCGAAGACCGGCCGCACCGTGATGCTCGCCTTCGATCACGGTTACTTCCAAGGTCCGACCACCGGCCTGGAACGCATTGATCAAACGATCGTCCCGCTCGCCCCGATGTGCGACGCCCTGTTCTGCACGCGCGGCATCGTGCGGTCGATGATTCCGCCAGACATTCAGAAGCCCGTCTTCCTGCGTGCCAGCGGCGGCCCGAGCATCCTCAAGGAACTCTCCGACGAACAGATCGCGATGGACATCGAGGACGCGATCCGGCTCAACGCGGCCGGCATCGGCATCCAGGTCTTCATCGGCGGCGAGCACGAAACCCGCTCCGTCCACAACATGACGAAGCTCGTCGACATGGGGATGCGTTACGGCATCCCGGTGATGGCCGTCACCGCCGTCGGCAAGGATATGGTTCGCGACGCCCAATACTTCCGGCTCGCCTGCCGCATGTGTGCGGAGCTTGGCGCCCACGTCGTGAAGACCTACTTCGTCGCTGACGGATTCGAAACCGTCACCTCGTCCTGCCCGGTGCCGATCGTGATGGCCGGCGGCAAGAAGTTGCCCGAACTCGACGCGCTCACCATGGCCTACAACGCCGTCCAGCAAGGCGCCGCGGGCGTCGACATGGGTCGCAACATCTTCCAGTCCGACGCCCCCAAGGCGATGATGACCGCCGTCAACAAGGTCGTTCATGAAAACATGAAGCCGGCCGAAGCGCTGCAACTGTTCGAATCGCTGAAGGCGGACTCGAAGTGAGCCAGTCAGCGGTGATCGACCAACTCCGTTCGGCGCCTCCGAAACTGAGCGTCGGCATTTTAGCCGCCGACGCGATGGATTACGGGGCCGGGGTCAAGCTGCTTGAGCAGTTCGGCGTGCTATTGCACCTCGACGTGATGGATGGCCGCGTTTGGCCGAACATCACCGCCGGGGCGCCCGTGCTCGCCGGACTGCGCACCAGCTTGCTGAAAGACGTTCATCTGCTGATCGAAGAGCCCGAGAAACACGTCGCCGCGTTCGCCAAGGCGGGCGCCGACGTGATCTCGTTCTCCGTCGAGCATTGCGGAGACGTTTCCGCGACGCTCGATCTGATCGGCCAGCAGACAAATGCCAACGACCCGGTGCGTGGCATCGTCCGCGGCGTCTCGCTCGATCCGGGGACTTCCGTCGACGTGCTGCGGCCGATCGCCGATAAGGTTGACCTCGTCACCTTGCTCGCCGTCGGGCCGGAGACGGGCAAGCAGAGCTTCATCGCCGAATTGCCTGCGAAGATAGCGGCGGTTCGGGCTCTCAACGAACGAATCGTCATCTTCGTCGACGGCGCCGTGACGAAGGACAACATTGGCGAACTTGCGGCGATGGGCCCCCACGGCATCGTCACCGGCAGCGCGGCGTTCGCCGGCAATCCCGCCGAGAATATTCAGTTCATGCTGGAGCAAATCAGTGGATAGGGTTTTAAGCGGCAAAGTCGCGGTCGTCACCGGCGCCGCCGGCGCCATTGGCTACGGCATTTGCGAAGTCCTACTGGAAAATGGCGCCACGCTTGTCGCTACCGATCTGGCCGGCGAGAAGCTTGACGCCTTCGCGAAGGATCTCGACGCCCTCGCTCCAGGCCAGTCGATCGGCCTGCCGATGGATGTCACCAGCCCCGAGGCCGTCGGCGCCGCACTCGACGAGATCTACGCCAAGTTCGGCCGGCTCGATGTCATGATTCACAACGCGGGGATCGCGTACGTGTCGAAGATCGTCGACATGGACGTCGCCCGCTTCCAGTTGCTCGAGAAAGTGAACGTCGACGGCACGCTGGTTGTCCTCAAGGAAACCGGCACGCGAATGATCGAGAAAGCGGCCGGCGGCGACATCGTCATCATGTCGACGAAGAACGTCCCCTCGCCGAGCGCCGGCTTCGGCGCCTACAGCGCGACGAAGGCCGCCTGCCACCAACTCGGCCGCATCGCGAGCGTCGAGTTCGCCCCGCACGACATCCGCGTCAACATGATCGCCCCCGACGCCGTCTTCTCCGAAGGGAAGTACAAGTCTGGCCTCTGGGACCTCGTCGGCGAAGACCGCATGAAGTCGCGCGGCGTCAGCGAGGCTGAGTTGCACGAGTATTACCGCAACCGCAACCTGCTGAAGGCCTCCGTCACCGGCCGCCACGTCGGCAACGCGGTCCTCTACTTCGTCTCGCGCCAAAGCCCCACCACTGGCGCCACGATCCCCGTCGACGGCGGTTTGCCCGACGCGACGCCGCGTTAGTTCTTGGCCGCGAGTACCAAGTACAGGGTGGCACGCTCAGAGGTACTCCGATGGGCGTGGTTGCCGCCTAGAAGGATTCGCCACGCCCTGCGGAGTACCTTAGGGCGTGCCACCCAACTGGGCTACGCTAGTCGTTACATCGGCGCATCCGACGGCGGCGACACCACCACGTCGCCAAAGATTGCCCCCATCAAATCGCGCGTCCCGAGCGTCCGCGGGGTGACCAACAGTTCGCCCGCCTCAAAGCCCGCGATCTCGCCCATGTGCTTGGCCAGCGCCGCGACGCGGCCGAAGACGTGTTCCTTCTCCTTCGAGAACTGCGTCGCATAGCACCGCACGGCCGCCAGCTTCTTCTCGAGCGTCGCGCTGATGTCGGAAATGAGATGCCCCGCGCCCGCCAGCGGCGTCGCCGAGTAAAACGCCAGAGTGTAGTAGAGCTGTGCCGCAATCTTGTGCGGCGGCAGATTCTCGAACTGGTCGTCCCATTTGGTAAGGCGCGCGTAAAAAATCGCCGCGTCGGTGATCTGCATCGCCTGCCAATGATCCGGGGAGGCCATCGGCGTCTTCTCGCCGAAGCCGATCACCAGCTTCGGCCGATAACGCCGCAGCTCGATCGCCAGCGCCACGCGGTTGTCATAGGTATCGAACAACTTGCGATTCGAAAGCTGCAGCACGATCCGCTTGTGAATCCCAAGCGCCGCCGCCGCCGCCCGCGCTTCTTCGAGTCTCGCTTCAGGCCCCGGCGAATTCGGCGTCGGCTCGCCGTCGGTGAGATCGATAATCCCGACGCGATGCCCTTGCTCGGCCAGCCGCGCGAGCGTCCCGCCGCAGGCGATCTCCACGTCGTCGGGGTGGGCGCCGACGGCAATCACATCGAGTTGTTCCGGTAGTTCAACGACGTTCGACATGATGTTCGCCTTTGCTCTGTTCGATGGCTTCGTTAACGCTGCCGAGAATTATAAACCGCCAAGGACGCCAAGGACGCCAAGGGAAGAGAAGGAAGTTGTAGCCGTGATGAGCCCGGATAAATGCAGAACCGCGAATCACGCGAATTGACGCGAATGGCGAACGAAGAAAACGTTTGCCGTATTCCATTCGCGCAGATTCGCGTAATTCGCGGTCAAATCTCCCCGCCTTTCCTGGGCGCTCTTGGCGTCCTTGGCGGTTGCCTTTGAAATCTCAAATCTCAAATCTCGCTACCGCAGCGAGTCCCGCAGCTTCTCCGCCACGCGATCGGCAATCCGCTCAATAAACGCCTCTTCGTCCAACGGCGCCGCGCTGCTCTTGGGCCATTCCGTCGCCGCCCGCGACCACGCCGGCGTCCCGAAGGCCCCGACGTGTACGCCACTTTCCGCCCACGCTTCGCGAAAAATATCATCAGCGAAAATATCGGCGCCGGCGTAGCTCGGATCATGCCGCGGATCGTCGAAGCCAAACCGCTTCTTCAGCGCCAGTAACTCCCAACCCTGCTCGGCCGAAAGATACTCCACGCGACCCACCTGCTTCGCCAGAATCAGAATCCGGCAATAGGCATCGAGAATTTCGGTCCACCAGTAGGCTCGCTCGACGCTTTCGCCGTAGCTCACCGTGCCGTGATTGGCGAGCACCATCACGTTGCTGTTCGCGACGAACGGCAGAATCGTCTCCGCGAATTCCTTCCCCCCCGGCGTTGCGTACTTCGCGATCGGCACGTTGCCGAGAAAGACTTCCACCTCCGGCAACACGCACGACGGAATCGCCTCGCGGGCCACGGCAAACGCCGTCGCATGGGGCGGGTGGCAATGGACGACGCTCTTCACGTCGGGCCGCGCCTTCATGATCTCCAAGTGGAGCAGCGCCTCGCTCGACCGTTTCCGATCTCCGGCAAGCTGATTCCCTTCCATGTCGATCAGCGCGATGTCGGCCGGCTTCATGAAGCCCTTGGTGACCATCGTCGGCGTGCAGAGGACTTCGTTCTCGCTGATGCGATAGGTGATGTTGCCGTCGTTCGCCGCCGCGAACCCCCGCTTGTACAGCCGGTCGCCGATGTCGCAGATCTCTTGCTTGTATTGTTCGATGTCGGACATAGAAACTTTCGTAGGCCGGGACAACGTCCCGCCTGATGTGGTGTATGCTCTCGCGCTGCAGGTGGGACGTTGTCCCAGCCTACGGTTAATCGTCAATCATCGCCCCGCGTCGCGCGGAGGCGACAATCCGCACGCGCCGCCCTTCGAGCTTGATCTTACCCGCCGCCAGCAGCTTGAGCACATGCGGATAGGCCTCTTTTTCAGCCTCAAACACCCGCGCGGCCAGCGAGTCGGCCGTATCATCATCGAACACCGGCACCGGCTGCTGCCAAATGATCGGCCCCGCGTCGTACTCGTTGTCGACAAAGTGAGCCGTCACGCCGGTCACCTTGGCGCCATACTCCAGCACCGCCTCGTGGACGCGATGGCCATACATCCCATGCCCGCAGAACGCGGGAATCAGTGAGGGGTGAATGTTCACCACGCGGCCCGCGAAGTCGTCGGGCACCGGCGCGAGCTTCAAGAACCCCGCCATCGCGACGACGTCAACTTCCGCCGCGCGACACGCCGCGAAGATCGCATCGCCATACGCCTGAGCCGACGTAAAATTCTTGCGAACGAGTACTTCCGTCGGCAAGGCCGCGTCGACGGCGTATTGCAATCCGCCGGCCGTCGGGCTGCTCGAAATCACGAGTCGCACATCGACCGGCAGACTCCCCTCGGCGGCCAGCTCGAGAAAGTTCTTCAGCGTCCGCCCGCTGCCAGAGATCAGCACGGCGATTTTCAATGGAGGGCGAGATTCAGGCATGGCAAGCGTCAGACGCGGGTCACCGCGAATTCAGGATGGTCAGGATTGGCGACGAGGCGTCGATTGCGGCAATCGGCCAAGAGGTCGAGCTTTTCAAGAATCGTCTGCCCGATCATCACTTCGTCCCCTAAGACGAGCGCTTCATCGGCCGTCGATCGTCCCATGATCTCAAACAGCATTGAAAAAGTCAGCCCGACGCTTTCCGAACGGCCGTCCGCATAACGCGCCACCTCGGTGCTGCGGATTTGCACGCCGAGGATATCGACGACGCTTTGCGGAATCACCGAACGCACGGCGCCGGTGTCGACGATGGCCTCGACGGTGACGCTGCGAATCTGATCCGGTGCAATCAACTTGGCCGCGGCGTTGGCTTCGTCGATGCCGTTGGTGAGTTTCACCTGAACTCGAATCTCCCCCATGGATTGCTCGCTATTGAGAAACAGCTGGCGGTGACGCGGGCTGGCGACAAGTCGAACTGACATGGCATAGCTCCTGAGCATCGATTCCGCATGGTTAAACTGCTGTTTTAATTATACGAGAAATAGGGACGAGGCGCCGACTCACTATTGAACCCTGCGCGGAGAAAGAACCCTACTGTCTGGCTGAAAGCTGACGGCTGATAGCTGACAGCCCGAT
>Ga0163144_10018656_pt1 | contig 14003 bp, 14 predicted proteins | sample OliLak19BULKMAT1_FD_123175 | JGI IMG/M metagenome (GOLD analysis project Ga0163144, IMG submission 123175) | Freshwater microbial mat bacterial communities from Lake Vanda, McMurdo Dry Valleys, Antarctica - Oligotrophic Lake LV.19.BULKMAT1 | ecosystem: Environmental > Aquatic > Freshwater >... | reverse complement strand
TGCACCACCGGGTCGCCGACCTTGAGCTCGGAGAGGTCCTTGATCAGCGCGTTGACGTCGCTCGTCGGCTCCTGGCGGCGGCGCCGGCGCGCGCCCGGCGTCATCGCGAACAGCTCGGTCTCGGTGACGAACTCGAGCGTCGCCGCGTCGCCCTCGGCGCGGTGCCAGGCGAAGCCCTGCGCCAGCGGCGCGACCGCGATCGCGAAGCGCTCGTCGCCCGCCTCGAAGGCGGCGAGCGAGGCCACCGCCGGCGGCTCGATCCGGCTGTCGCGCAGCAGCTCGAGCAGGCTCTCGCGCCGGCCTTCGCTCTCGGCCACGATCAGGACGCGGTGCGGCGTCGCCGCCACGTGGTCCTGCAGCCGCCGCAGCGGTTCCGGCGCGCCCCGGTCGACGCTCAGGTCGGGAAGAGGCCGGGCCCATGCGTCGGCGGTGTCGGCGCCGCGCACCGCGAGCTGCGCATGCCGGTTGCAGCGGGAGAAGAAGTCTTCGGGCTTCAGGAACAGCAGCTCGGGGGCGAGCAGCGGCCGCTCCGGATCGTGCTGGAGGAAGCGGTGGCGCTCGCGGGTATCGGTCCAGAAGCGCTGCAGCGCGGCGTCAACCTCGCCGTGCAGCGCCAGCGTCGCCGCCCCGCCGAGATAGTCGAAGACGGTCGCGGTCTCGTCGAAGAAGAGCGGCAGGAAGTACTCGATGCCCGCGGTCGCCAGGCCCGCGCCGACGTCCTTGTAGAGCCGCGCCCTGGTCGGATCGCCCTCCATCCGCTCGCGCCAGCGGGAGCGGAAGGCAGCCCGCGCCGTCTCGTCCATCGGGAACTCGCGGCCAGGGAGCAGCCGCACCTCGGGCACCGGGTAGAGGCTGCGCTGGCTGTCGGGGTCGAAGGTGCGGATCGAGTCGATCTCGTCGCCGAACAGGTCGACGCGATAGGGCACCGCCGAGCCCATCGGGAACAGGTCGATCAGGCCGCCGCGGACCGCGTACTCGCCCGGCGAGACGACCTGGCTGACGTGGCTGTAGCCGGCGAGCGTGAGCTGGGCCTTGAGCCCGGCCTCGTCGAGCCGCTGCCTGGTTCGAAACTCGAAGGTGTAGGCGGCAAGGAAGCTCGGCGGCGCCAGGCGCACGAGCGCCGTGGTCGCCGGCATCAGCACGACGTCGACCTCGCCGCGGCCGATCTTCCACAGCGTCGCCAGCCGCTCGGAGATCAGGTCCTCGTGCGGCGAGAAGGTGTCGTAGGGCAGTGTTTCCCAGTCGGGAAAGACGGCGATCCGCAGCTCGGGCTCGAAGAAGCCGATCTCCTCGGCCAGCCGGCCGGCGTCGGCCGGGTCGGCGGTGAACAGGGCGGTGGTGGACCTGGCGGCGTGCTGCTTCCTCGCGAAGCGGGCCAGCAGCAGGGCATCGGCGGAGCCGGTCGGGCGGGGCAGGGCGAAGCGCTTGCCGGGGGCGATGTCGGGGAGCTGCATGAAGGCGCCGAATGCGGCGCGTGCGAGAAAGGTCTCGATTTTACGGACCGGCCCCCGCTTATGCTTGCGGTCCGTCGACGCCAGCCCCGATGCCGTCCCCACCGCCGCCCGCCCTTCGCTGCTTCGCGCTCGTCCCTTGCGCCGGCTCCGGCACCCGCGCCGGCTCGCCGGTGCCCAAGCAGTACGTCGAGATCGACGGCGCGCCGATGGTGGCGCACACGCTCGCGGCTCTTGCCGGCGTCGCCCGCCTGCGGCTGGTGTTGGTCGCGCTCGCGCCGGGCGACGAGGAGTTCGAGCGCCGGGTCGACCTGCCGGCCGGCAGGCGCTTTGCCGTAGCGCGCTGCGGCGGGGGCTCGCGCGCCGAGACCGTCGCCGCGGGGCTGGTTCAGCTCGCCCGGCTCGGCGCCCGGCGCGACGACTGGGTGCTGGTGCACGACGCGGCGCGTTGCCTCGTCCGGCCCGAGTGGATCGACCGGCTGATCGACGTCTGCGCCGACGATCCGGTCGGCGGCCTGCTGGCGATGCCGGTGGCCGACACGCTCAAGCGCGAGGTGGCCGGGCGGGTGTCGACCACGCTGCCGCGCGACGGCGTCTGGCAGGCGCAGACGCCGCAGATGTTCCGCCTCGGCCCGCTCGCCGACGCGCTCGACAACGCCGGGCCGAACGCCACCGACGAGGCGAGCGCGATCGAATGGCAAGGTCTGTCGCCGCGGCTGGTGCCGGGCTCGTCGGAGAACTTCAAGATCACCCAGCCCGAGGATTTCGCGCTCGCCGAGGCCGTGCTCCGCTCGCGCCGAACGGAGCTCGCATGAAGCCGCGCGGGCCCACGTGGCGGGTCGGCGAAGGCTGGGACACGCACGCCCTGGTCACGGGTCGCAAGCTGATCCTGGGCGGCGTGGAGATCGCGCACACCCACGGGCTTGCGGGGCACTCGGACGCCGACGCGCTCTGTCACGCGGTCACCGACGCGCTGTTCGGCGCCGCCGCGCTCGGCGACATCGGCCATCACTTTCCCGACACCGACGCGCAGTACCGCGGCGCCGATTCGCTGGCCCTGCTCTCCGAAGCCGGCCGGCGCGTCAAGGGCGCGGGCTGGCAGATCGGCAACGTCGACGCGACCGTGATCGCCCAGGCGCCCAAGCTCGCGCCGCACATCGTCGCCATGCGCCAGCGCATCGCCGGCGCGCTAGGTGTCGCGATCGATCAGGTCAGCGTCAAGGCGAAGACCGCCGAGGGCATGGGCCCGGTCGGCCGCGGCGAATCGATGGAAGCGAGGGCGGTCTGCACGATCTGGCGTACGATTTGAAGCGCCTCTGCAGATTCGAACGAGCAACCCGGATATGACCCGAACGCACTCCGAGGAGGACCGGAAAGACGGCGCGCCCGCCAAGGGACCGGGCAGCTTGTCGCGCGTGGTCGAGACCCACCGTGACCTGAAGCAGCGCCGTCGATGACACGCTCGGTCGGCGATCGGAATCGGAGCGAGCTCATCCTCGATTTCGCCGAGGCATGGCGGCGCGGCCGGGTCTTGGACAGGATGCTGCGCACCCTCCAACCGCGGCCGCCGCGAGGTGTCCGGCGTGCTCCGCACGACGTTTTCAACGCAATCGACGATGCGCGACAGCTTGAACAAGCCCGACTGCTGAACAAGCGATGAGCGAACAACCGGCCGACGCGCTGCTCGATCTCCTGAGGCGCTTTCAGGCCGAAGGTGTGGCGTATGTGCTGGTCGGCGGACACGCGGTGCGCCTCAACGGCTTTGCCCGCAACACCGAAGACATCGATGTGCTCCTGCCTTCGTCGTTGGAGAACGGCAGGAAAGTCATCCGTGCACTCGCCTACCTCAAATCGAGCGCCGAGCTTCGTCCGGAGTGGTTCGTGACGCCGGCCGATGCGCCTGAGAACATCCGCGTCGCCGACGAGCTTCTGATCGATCTGCTCTTCGCCGCCAATGGCGAGACCTACGAAAGCCTGCAGCCGAACGTGCGTACGCTCGAGCTCGACGGCGTCGAGATCAGGACACTCGACATCGACGGCCTGCTCAAGACCAAGACCGACTACCGGCCGAAGGACCGTATCGATCGCGAAGTGCTCTTGAAGCTGAAGCAGCAGCTCGACTAAGCCTTCTTCAATCGCACATGGGCCAGCAGCCCGCCCTCGGTGGCGTTGGCGAGCTCGAACGCGCCTCCCATGCGCTGCACCGCCTTCTCGACGATCGCCAGCCCGAGGCCGGCCCCCGTGGCCGCGGTGCGGGCCGCGTCGCCGCGGAAGAACGGCGTCGTCAGCTGGTCGAGCTTCTTCGGATCGACGCCCTGGCCGGAGTCGCGCACCGTGATGATCACCCACAGGCCCGTGCGCGCGTAGCTCACCACCACCCGGGCGATGCCGGTGTCGGTCGATCGGCCGTAGCGGCGGGCGTTCTCGAACAGGTTCTGGAACACCCGGCCGAGCTCGACGTCGTCGGCCAGCACCAGGGTGTCGATCGCGACCTTGGAGGTGATGCGGATCTGGCTGGTGTCGCGAAACGCCGCCGCCTCGCGCTCGACGATCGCCGCGACGTTGACCGGCACCAGCCGCACCTCGCCCGGCCGGGCGTAGTCCATGAACTTGTCGATGATGGCGTCGAGCTGGTCGATGTCCATCGCCATGTTGGCCTTGGCCTCTTCGTCCTTGACGCTCATCTCGGCCTCGAGCCGCAGGCGCGAGAGCGGCGTGCGCAGGTCGTGCGAGATGCCGGCGAGCATGACGGCGCGGTCCTGCTCCACCTTGGCGAGCTCGCGCGCCATCCGGTTGAAGCCCATGTTCACCTGGCGGATCTCGCTCGTCATCGTCGTCTCGTCGAGGCGCGAGTCGTACTCGCCCTCGCGGATCCGGCTGGCGGCGAACGACAGGTCCTTCAGTGGCCGGTTGATCAGGCGGGCGATGGCGGCCGAGCCGAGCACGGTGGCGAGCAGGGCGATCGAAGTCCAGAGCAGGATGGTGCTGGTCGACATCGGACCGATCCGGGTCGGGTCGACCTTCAGCCAGTAGTTGTCGCGGGCGATCGAGAAGCCCACCCACAGGCCCGAGGCTCCGTTCATCGAGCTCGCGACCACGGTGTCGGGGCCGAGCTGGTCGCGCAGCTCGCGCTCGATCACGCGCTGGAAGCGGTCGATCTCGAACGGCTCCCACTTGTCGGTCGGCTCGCGCGGCGTCAGCTTCACCGATTCGAGCGTCGACACGCTCTTGATGATGGCGATGCGGTTGATGCCGTCGGTGGCGAGCAGGGCCGAGCGGGTGAGGTTGACGAGGCTGGCGATCTGCTGCGCCGCCTGCACCGCGCGCGGCTCGAACTCGAGCGCGCGGAAGGTCTGGACCCAGGCGAACACGCCGCCGGCGAGCAGCAGGGCAAGCAGGAAGAAGGTGCGCCAGAACAGGCTGAGCGCGACGAACTTCTTCGCCGGCTTCGCTTTCGGCGGGCTCAGCCGTTCGGAAAGGGGCGTCCTGGAGCCGGGTCGTTTGGAGCGGGTCGCCATCCCCGGCTGTGACTCAGAGCGGACCCGGCCGGGCGCCGGGCCGCCCCGAGCCCGGCCGCGCCCCCACGGGGGGCAGCGAACGCAGTGAGCGTGGGGGCCTCATGTCCTTATGCCGAGCCGTCCGGCACGAACACGTAGCCCACGCCCCAGACGGTCTGGATGTAGCGCGGCTGGGTCGGGTCGGGCTCGATCATCTTCCTCAGGCGCGAGATCTGCACGTCGAGGCTGCGATCGAAGGGCTCGAACTCGCGGCCGCGGGCGAGCTGAGCCAGCTTGTCGCGCGAGAGCGGCTGGCGCGGGTGGCGCACCAGCGCCTTCAGCATCGAGAACTCGCCGGTGGTCAGGGCGATCTGCTCGCCGTCCTTGGTGAGCCGGCGCAGCGCCAGGTCGAAGACGAAGGGGCCGAAGGTCACGGTCTGGGCGTCGAGCGCCGGCGCGCCCGGGGCCTCGAGCGTCGGCCGGCGACGCAGCACCGCATGGATGCGGGCGAGCAGCTCGCGCGGATTGAACGGCTTGGGCAGGTAGTCGTCGGCGCCGACCTCGAGGCCGACGATCCGGTCCACATCCTCCACCTTTGCGGTGAGCATGATGATCGGCGTCAGGTCCCTGGCGGCGCGCAGGCGCCGGCAGATCGACAGGCCGTCCTCGCCCGGCAGCATCAGGTCGAGCACGATCAGGTGCACGGTCTCGCGGGTCAGGAGGCGGTTGAGCGCCTTCGAGTCCTCGGCCAGCAGGACCTCGAAGCCTTCCTGGGTGAGGTAGCGGCGCAGCAGGTCGCGAATGCGGGCATCATCGTCGACGACGACGATCCGGTCCGGGCGGGGATTGACGGCGGTGTTCATCGCTTCCTCATTTGTAACAATCGCCATTCTGCGCGGCTTTGCAACCCCTTCCGGGGCCTGCTGACGTGCTGTTACAACCCCGGATCGAGCCACATTTCACTATTCCGCCGCCCATGAAGACATCTACCGCTCCGCTCGCCGCCGTTGTCGCGGCGCTCGCTTTCGCCGCCGCCTTGCCGGCCCGCGCCCAGACGCCGCCGCCCCAGGGCGTGATGAGCCTGACCGCGAGCGCCAGTGTCGAGGTCACCAAGGATCTGCTCGCCATCACCTTTTCGACCACCCGGGAAGGGCCGGACGCCAACGTCGTGCAGACACAGCTGAAGCAGGCGCTCGACGCCGCGCTCGCCGAGGCGAAGAAGGCGGCGCGTCCGGGCCAGGTCGAGGTGCAGACCGGCACCTTCTCGCTCTATCCGCGCTACGCCCCCAAGGGCGGCATCAACGGCTGGCAGGGCACGGCCGAGATCATCGTCGACGGCCGGGACATGGCCGCGATCGGCCAGCTGAGCGGCCGCATCACGACCATGACCGTGGCCCGGGTCGCGCATCGGCTCTCGCGCGAAGCCAGCCAGAAGGTCGAGGCCGATGTCGTCGCCGAGGCGATTGCCCGGTACCGCGCCAGGGCCGGCGAGTACGCCAAGCAGTTCGGTTATGCCGGCTACGCGATCCGCGAGGTCAACGTCACGACGACCGAGCCGCAGCAGGGACCGGCGCCGATGTTCCGGACGCAGGCCTCGGCGATGTCGGCGCAGGGCGATGCGCTGTCGGTCGAGCCGGGCAAGGCGCTGGTCAACGCCAGCGTCAGCGGCACGGTGCAGATGAAATGACGACATCCGCAAGCCCCTCCGTCGAGCCGCGGCTCGCGCATGTGCAGTGCCTCGGTGCGCGCGGCCTGCACCGCATGGCGTACTGGGAATGGGGCGATCCGGCGAACGGCCGGGTCCTGGTGTGCGCGCACGGCGTGTCGCGCCAGGGGCGCGACTTCGACGTCCTCGCCCGGGCGATGCAGGGCGAGTTCCGCGTCGTCTGCCCCGACGTCGTCGGCCGCGGCGAATCGGATCGGCTCGTCGATCCGATGGGCTACCAGCTGCCGAACTACGCCGCCGACATGGTCACGCTGCTGGCTCGGCTGAACGCGACCAGCGTCGCCTGGGTCGGGACCTCGATGGGTGGCCTGATCGGCATGGGACTGGCGGCACTGCCGGGCTCGCCGATCGGCCGCCTGGTCGTCAACGACATCGGTCCGGCGATCGATGCCGCCGGGCTGGTGCGCATCGGCGGCTACCTCGGCGCGCCGCTCACCTGGGCCAGCGAGGACGAAGCCGCCGACTACCTGCTGACGATCTCGCAGGGCTTCGGCCCGCACTCGCGCGAGGAGTGGATGGCGCTGACGCGGCCGATGCTGCGCCAGGACGGCGAGCGCCTCCGCCTGCACTACGACCCCGCGATCGGCGTGCCGATGCGCAGCTTCACCGCCGAGATGGCGTCGGCGGGCCAGGCCGCGCTCTGGGCCGCGTTCGGTGCGATCCGCTGTCCGATGCTCTTGCTGCGCGGCGCCGAGTCCGACCTGTTGTCGCGGGCCACGGCCGAGGAGATGACCCGCCGCGGGCCGAAGCCGCGGCTGCACCAGTTCGCCGGCGTCGGCCATGCGCCCACGCTGGTGGCCCCCGGCCAGGTCGCGGTGGTGCGGGAGTTCCTGCTCTCGCCATGAAGACGCCTGCGGCCAGCCGCGTCGAGGCGGCCGCACCGATCGTCCGACTTCTCGATGCGCCGGACGACACCGGTGCGGCGACCGGCCTCGAGGGCGACAGCGACGCGCGGCCGGGCGACCGCGATCCCGTCGGCCGCGCCCGCGAATTCGCCGCGCCGCTGCTTGCCGGCCGCACGCTCGCCACCGGCGAGGGCGTGCTCGCCCACGCCGAGGGCTCGGCCCGGGTGCTCGAGGAGATCGGCGCCGCCCCCGAGCTGCGCGCCGCCGTCTTCCTGGTGCATGCCGCCGACCAGCTCGGCAAGCCCGACGAGGTGCTGACGCCGCTCTTCGGCGAGTCGCAGGCGACGCTGGTCGCGCACGCGAGGAAGCTCGGCGACCTGCAGCGTGCGGCCCAGGGCGCGCGCGTCGGCGCCGCCGACAAGGCACTGCAGACCGAGCGGGTCAGGAAGATGCTGCTCGCCTTCTCCCGCGACCTGCGCGTCGTGCTGCTGCGCCTGGCTTCGCGGCTGCAGACCCTGCGCTGGTTCGCGGCCAGCAGGACGCCGGGCGCGCACGAGCTCGCAGCCGAGGCGCTGCAGGTGTTCGCGCCGCTCGCCAACCGCCTCGGCATCTGGCAGATCAAGTGGGAGCTCGAAGACCTCGCCTTCCGCTTTCTCGACCCCGAGAGCTATCACGCCATCGCCCGCCAGCTCGACGAGCGGCGCACCGATCGTGAGGCGCGGATCATCCGGCTGCGGCACGAGCTCGAGGCCGACCTCGCCGCCCATGGCCTGAAGGCGGAGGTGCAGGGTCGGCCGAAGCATCTCCATTCCATCTGGAAGAAGATGAAGAAGAAGGGCGTCGCCTTCGCCGGCGTCATGGACATGCTGGCGCTGCGCGTCGTCGTCCCGGACGTCGCCGGCTGCTACGCCGTGCTGGCGCGGGTGCACGAGCGCTGGCCGGCTATCGCCGGCGAGTTCGACGACTACATCGCCCGGCCGAAGCCGAACGGCTATCGCTCCCTGCACACGGTGGTGCAGGGCGACGACGGCCGGGCGGTCGAGATCCAGATACGCACCCCCGAAATGCACGAGCACGCCGAGTACGGCGTCTCGGCGCACTGGGCCTACAAGGAGGCGGACGCGTCGAGCCGCCCGCGCGGCGCGGGCGGGCGCTTCGAGGCGAGCGTCGCCGAGGCGCGGCTGGTGGTCCTGCGCCAGCTGCTCGCCTGGCAACACGACCTCGCCGGCGACGACGACGCCGTCCCCGGGTCGGCGGTCGAGCCGGGCACGCCGGTGTTCGACGACCGGATCTACGTCTTCACGCCGCAGGCGACCGTCGTCGAGCTCGGCGACGGCGCGACGCCGATCGACTTCGCCTACGCGGTGCACACCGACCTCGGCCACCGCTGCCGCGGCGCCAAGGTCGACGGCCGGGTCGTGCCGCTGGCGACGCCGCTGCAGAGCGGGCAGACGGTCGAGATCGCCGCCGCCAAGAGCGGCGGCCCATCGCTCGACTGGCTCAATCCCGAGCTCGGCTTCCTGCGCAGCCCGCGCTCCAAGGCCAAGGTGCGCTCCTGGTTCAACGCCCTGGCCACCGATGCCACCGTGGCGCGCGGCCGCGAGGCGGTGGAGAAGGTGCTGCAGCGCGAAGGAAAGACGGCGCTCAAGCTCGAGGACCTGGCGGCCCGGCTCGGCTTTCGCAGCGCCGAGGCGCTGTTCGAGGTCGTCGGCAAGGACGAGCTCTCGCTGCGCAACATCGAGGCCTTGCTCCGGCCGGCGCCCGAGCCCAAGGCCGACGAGGACGAGATCCATTTCAGCCGCCCGCGCGCCGAGTCGGGCGGCGTGCTCGTGGTCGGCGTCGAGTCGCTGCTGACCAGCCTGGCGCGCTGCTGCCGGCCGGCGCCGCCCGACGCCATCGCCGGCTACGTGACCCGCGGCAAGGGCGTCGCGGTGCATCGGGCCGGCTGCAGCAACCTGCGCGAGCTGCGCTCGCGCTCGCCGGAGCGGGTGATTCCGGTCGCCTGGGGCGCGGCCGATATCTCGCGGCCTGCGCTCTACCCGGTGGACGTGCAGGTCGAGGCGAGCGACCGGCAGGGCCTGCTGCGCGACGTCTCCGAGGTGTTCGCCAAGGAGAAGACCAACGTCACCGGCGTCAAGTCGAGCTCGGTCAAGGATGCTTCCGGCGGCACCGCCTTCATGACCTTCACCGTCGAGGTCGCGGACGCGGCCCGGCTGGCGGCGACGCTGGCCCAGGTCTGCCGCGTCCCCGGTGTGCGCGCCGCGCGCCGCCGCTAGCCGCGATCACTTCACCGGGATCGGTGTCGCCCGGTCGACCGCCACCGCGGTGACGCTGTTCTGCGGCGAGCCCTCGATCACCCTGTCCGAGTAGGTGAGGTAGACGAGGGTGTTGCGCCTCTTGTCGACCATGCGAATGACGCGCAGCTTCTTGAACACCAGCGAGATCCGCTCGTTGAACATCTCCTCCTGCACCTCGAGCGGCTTGGGGAAGGTGATCGGGCCGACCTGGCGACAGGAGATCGAAGCTTCCGCCTTGTCCTCGGCCAGGCCGAGCCCGCCCTTGATGCCGCCGGTCTTGGCTCGCGACACGTAGCACGTGACCCCCGCGACTTTCGGATCGTCGTAGGCATCGACGACGATCTTGTGGTCGGGGCCGATCAGCTTGAAGACGGTGTCGACCTCGCCGATCGGCTCGGCCTTGGGCGAGCAGGAAACGCTCGCCGTGGCGGCGAGGACGAGGATCGGAATGAGGGGCTTCATGGCGCGAGGAGACGGGCACCGCCGAGTGCGGTCGAAGCGAGCCTAGCCCAAAGCGGAAGGCCGCGCGCCGCTGCTATCATCCCGCCCTTCGCAGGCGCGTAGCTCAGCTGGTTAGAGCACCACCTTGACATGGTGGGGGTCGTTGGTTCGAGTCCAATCGCGCCTACCAGATTCGGTAGGAACAACAAGCACTTAGGAACAACAAGCACTTAGCGGAAACGCCGAGTTCTCTTTTGTTGTCGGTACCCGGCGAGGCCCTGAAGTCCGGCCGCTGCATGTCGCCGCGCACGCTTCACGAACTCGCTGGACGACGACAGGCCCGAGCAGGTGCAGAGCTTGCTGACAAATGGGCTCGAGATCACGCGGGCCGCGGTGTCGGTGCTGCGTGCCTCGCCCTCGGAAGTTGCGGTGACCGGCTCATCGGTGCGACACCGTCGGGCATGAACTGAAGTCGGCTTCGCGCCGGGGACTGCGCCAAGGCCGTGGATCTTCATTCACTCGCGTGCGTCACGAGGACGCGCCCACAAGGCGACCGACGCGTTGAACTCGCCCGCATAAAACGCTCTGGCGTCAGGTCCCGTTGCGTCGCCGGCGAAGCGGCCGAACCGCGCCGCGCAGGCGAAGAAGCCGGGAGCCGGCAAGCCGTCCCGCCACTTGCTGATGACCATGGCTGCGATAAAGGGGCGGTCGGTCGCCGCGTCCTCGGCCATGAGTTGTTCCAGCGCCTCAGTCACCTGATGAATGGTGTGAGGGGGCGAGAGCAGCATCGCCTTGGCCAGGTCCCGATAGTTGATCGGTACCCGCAATGCCGCCAGCGCTTGAAGATGCGCCCGCAGCCGGCGGGCGAGCGCGTTGGTCGGGTTGTCGTCGATGGTTATCGCTGAAGCGCGAACAGGAGTCATCGCAGTGCGGTGCCCCTCTCCGTTATCGGCTTGCCTTGGACGAAGTTGATGCAGACCCCGTCCAGCTCCTCCAGAAGCAGCGGCTCGCTCGAGAACCCACACACATAGGACTCCTGCCTCTCCCGGCTGCAGTCGTCGCCTTCCAGATGCGTACACGAGGCGCAGCTGCCGAACGCAGGTTTGCCCCTTTCCAACGCCACCTGCCCGACCATGCGCTGCAAGGCGTTGGCGAACTGACCACGGACGCCTGGGGGCAAGGTGTCCGCAGCACGGACGAGGGTTTCGAAGAGATCATTCTCAAGAATGGCCTTGGCTTTTTCCGTCAGAACGAGATGGACACTGCGCCGGTCAGTCTTTGATCGCATGCGCGCCAGATAGCCCTGGGCCTCAAGGTTCTTGATCGTCTGCGACGCCGTGCCCCGCGTCGTGCCGTGAAAAGCGGCGAAGGCGGATGGCGTTCGGGAGAAGCGATTCGCCCGCCCGAAGTACCTGAGTCCGGCCCACTGGACCGACGTCAGCCCTTCTACGAGCGCCTCGGCTGAGGCTAGGCGCCCCAGGTGCAAGACCAGCTCCGCGATCGCACGACTGTCCATCTTCGGCTCCTTGATCATGCCGAGATGGTAGCGTTAAGAAACCATGTTGACAAGTAGACGCTTTCGAAGCGACACTAGATGAAGTTCTTGCAGCTGGCGCGACTAACCGTCAGGCGATCCAGCGCGGATATCGCTGTTGATCGCGTGCCTGGTGTGGTTACTTTGGAGGCTGACTGATGGCGATTACCTTGACTGAAAATGCAGCGAAACAGATTCTGAGCCAGTTGGCGAAGCGCGGAAAAGGGCTCGCCCTGCGCATCGGCGTCAAAAAAGTTGGCTGTTCCGGCCTGACTCACACTTTCGACATCGCTGACGAAATACGCGTGGGTGATCACATATTCGAGTCGCATAACGCCCGTGTGGTGCTCGATGCCGACAGCCTGTCGGTGCTCGACGGCTCGCGTATCGATTTCGTCAAGGAGGGGCTCAAGCAGATGTTCAAATTCGACAATCCCAACGTCGAAAGCGAATGCGGCTGTGGCGAGAGCTTCAACATGAAGTCGAAACGTATTACGAATACGGAGGTAACACAATGAGCCCAGTCGCTGAAACAGTCCAGACCGAAATGCCTGCACCTTTTGTCTTTACCGACAGTGCAGCGGCCAAAGTCGCTGATTTGATAGCCGAAGAAGGCAACCCGGGTCTGAAACTACGGGTCTTTGTTCAAGGCGGCGGTTGCTCCGGTTTTCAGTATGGATTCACCTTTGACGAGTTCGTCAACGAGGACGACACGACGATGATCAAAAACGGTGTGTCGCTGCTGATAGATGCGATGAGCTATCAGTACCTGGCGGGCGCAGAGATCGACTATAAAGACGATTTGGACGGTGCGCAGTTTGTCATCAAGAATAATCCTGGCGCCACTACGACCTGCGGCTGCGGGTCGTCCTTCTCGGCTTAACAGGAAAAACCTCATGAGCGCGGTACTGGAAAAACTCATTAGCCAGCCTTACAAGCACGGTTTCGTCACGGCGATCGAGACGGATGTCGCGCCGAAGGGGCTCAGCGAAAACACCATTCGGATGATTTCGGCCAAGAAGAACGAGCCCGAGTGGCTGCTCGATTTTCGCCTCAAGTCTTACCAGGCTTGGCTCAAGATGGAAGAGCCTAAGTGGTCCAATGTCCACTATCCGAAGATCGATTTCCAGGCCATCAGCTACTACGCGGCACCGAAGCAGAAGGCAAAGCTGAAAAGCATGGATGAGGTGGATCCTGAGTTGTTGCGAACCTTCGAGAAGCTCGGCGTACCGGTGCACGAACGCATGGCGCTTGCTGGCGTCGCGGTTGACGTCATTTTCGACAGCGTGTCGGTGGCGACCACCTACAAGCACAAGCTGGCCGAGGTCGGTGTTATTTTCTGTTCGATGTCGGAAGCCGTACTTGAGCATCCGGAACTGGTGCAGCAGTATCTCGGCACCGTGGTACCCACCGGCGACAACTATTACGCCGCGCTCAACTCGGCAGTGTTTACAGACGGGTCCTTCTGCTTTATCCCGAAGGGCGTCAAATGCCCGATGGATTTGTCAACCTACTTCCGCATCAATACCGAGGAGTCGGGGCAGTTCGAGCGTACCCTGATCGTTGCCGAGGAAGGGGCGTCGGTCTCTTACCTCGAAGGTTGCACTGCACCTGCATTCAGCACCAATCAGTTGCATGCAGCGGTGGTTGAACTCGTGGCGCTCGACAACGCCGACATCAAGTACTCGACGGTACAGAACTGGTATGCCGGTGATGAAAACGGCGTTGGCGGAATCTACAATTTCGTCACCAAACGCGGCTTGGCCAAAGGGGTCAGCTCGCGTATTTCATGGACTCAGGTCGAGACTGGGTCCGCGATTACGTGGAAGTATCCTTCCGTCGTCTTGCGTGGCGATAACTCGGTGGGGGAGTTTTATTCCGTAGCGGTCACCAACCACCTCCAGCAGGCCGACACCGGAACCAAGATGATCCACATCGGCAAGAACACCCGCAGCACCATCGTCAGCAAGGGCATCTCGGCCGGACGTTCCAACAACAGCTACCGCGGCCTGGTCAGGATTGCGCCGACTGCTGCCGGCGCGCGGAACTATTCGCAATGCGACTCGATGCTGATCGGCAACCAGTCGGGTGCCAACACCTTCCCCTATCTCCAGGTGCGTAACCACACCGCCAAGGTCGAGCACGAGGCATCGACCTCGAAGATCGGCGAGGACCAGTTGTTCTACTTTGCGCAGCGCGGGATCGGCGCCGA
>Ga0163144_10018655_pt1 | contig 14003 bp, 9 predicted proteins | sample OliLak19BULKMAT1_FD_123175 | JGI IMG/M metagenome (GOLD analysis project Ga0163144, IMG submission 123175) | Freshwater microbial mat bacterial communities from Lake Vanda, McMurdo Dry Valleys, Antarctica - Oligotrophic Lake LV.19.BULKMAT1 | ecosystem: Environmental > Aquatic > Freshwater > Lake... | reverse complement strand
TGCTCACCGCCCAATGAAGGCCACCCAACTTCCCGTTCAGAATAGGTCCTCATGGTTTCCCGCGAAACGCTGGAGCACCGTCCTCGTCGTTGGAACGGCAATGATCACGGGCTGCGTTCAACCCCAACATTCCGTCCGTGGCCCGTCGTCAAGCGAACACGCTGACGTAAACGCCTTTCTCGGGGGAAGCCGTTTCGACGACCAGACGATCTTTACCGGCGAGCGTTTCCCCAATGTCGTCGTAACCACCGACGGAACTGTGCTCGCAGCCTGGGGCGGAATCGCTCGCGACAACCGCGGGCGGGTGCGGGTGCGGCGCAGCGAAGACGGCGGCGCCACCTGGGAGCCGGACATCACGGTGGCCAACCCTGGTTTCCATGGCGGCGGTGCAATCGTTGATGAACGCTCGGGCGATGTCCTCGTCTTTGTCGAGGCCGGACACCCACCCGCACCGCTTTCGATTTATCGAAGCAAAGACCAGGGTCGCACGTGGGCACTGCAGCCGACCGTGATTCAACCCGACGAGAACGGTCGGGTGCCCTCCATGCACATGAACGAGCGCGGGATCACGCTCCGACGAGGACCGCACGCGGGGCGCTTGTTGCGCCCATCCCGTTCCTATGGGACAGGCAATGGTCGCGAGTATTGGAATACTCATTACACCAACGCCATTTACAGTGACGACGGCGGAATGACCTGGCGGACGAGTCGCCCTTTTCCGGCGTTGGGAACCGGCGAGGCGACGTTGGCGGAGTTAAACGATGGCCGGATTTATTATAACTCCCGCCGCCATCTATCGACAGACGGACGCGATCCACGGCGTCGGCATATCGCCTGGAGCGACGACGGCGGCCACTCGTGGAAGGATCTCTCCGTCAGCGCCGTGCTGCCGGATGGGGAGCAGGACCGCGATTACGGATTGATGGCAGGCCTGGTGCGGCTGCCCGTGGCCAACCGCGATATTCTTATCTTCAGCAATATTGATTCTGACAATGGTCGTCGGCGCGGAACCGTGTGGGCGAGCTTCGACGGCGGGGCCACCTGGCCGGTGCAGCGGCTGGTCCAGGACGGCGGATTTGCCTACTCATCACTGGCGGCCGGCGCTCCAGGCACCGCGAGCGAAGGCTGGATCTATTTGCTTTACGAGCAGCCCGGCGAAGGCGCGACCATGGGACGGATGATTCGGTTCAACCTCACGTGGCTACTGAACGGGAAAGACGTCGCCGCCTACTTAACTCGTTAAAAGGTGAACTTTTCCCGCCAGGCGAAAGGGGTGATGAACCCTTCCTGGCCTTTCACTGTAGCTCAATCCTCCCCTCTTCCTGTTCAATTTCCATGAAACACCTGACCGGCCTCATCGCCGCACCGCATACGCCCTTCCGACACGACGGCTCGATCGCGCTCGACGTCGTTCCGCAACAAGCCCGCCTGCTTGCCCACAACGGCGTGACGGGCGCGTTTATTTGCGGCACTACCGGCGAGGGCTCTTCGCTCACCAGCGAGGAGCGGCGGACGCTGGTTGAATCCTGGGTCGCCGCCCGCCCCGTCGGCCTCCCGGTCATCGTCCACGTGGGCCATCTCAGTCTCAAAGATGCCTGCGCGCTGGCACGGCACGCGGAGGCAGCCGGCGCCGATGCCATAGCCACCATCGCTCCCTCGTTCTTCAAACCCCCGACCGTGACCGAGCTCGTGGCATGGTGTGCGAAGGTGGCGCGGGCCGCTCCGACGCTTCCCTTTTATTATTATTATATGCCCGGGATGACAGACGTAAACATTCCCGCCACCGAATTTCTGGCGCTGGCTGGCGACCAGATCCCGAATCTTGCCGGCGTGAAGTTCACGCACGAGAACCTGATGGACTTCGCCCGTTCGACTGACCACGCCGACGCCAAATACAATGTTTTATTCGGTCGCGATGAGATCCTCCTTGCCGCGCTCGCCCTCGGTGCCCGCGGAGCAGTTGGGAGCACCTATAATTACGCCGCACCGATCTTTCATAAGATCATGGCGGCGTTTGATCGCGGCGACCTGGTTTCTGCCCGACGCGACCAGGCCCGGGTGATGGACTTCGTGGCCGTCCTCGATCGCCACGGCGGCCTCGCGGCCGGGAAATGCATCATGAAACTCATCGGCGTCGATTGCGGCCCGGTTCGGCTCCCACTGAGGGCGCTAACCGCAGGTGAGGAGAACACCCTGCGCGACGCCCTCGATCAGATCGGCTTCTTTGACTACGCTTCAGCGCTGCCCGATCCGCACTTGGTAGGGAAATAAATCGTTCGCTCAAGGAGGCGGACCAATCGATTCGCCTTTCAAGAACTCCGGCATGAGTTTGTTGACCGGCTGCGTGATCGCGTTGCCTTCGAGAAGTTCGAGCACCGGCCGCAGCAGGCTCTTCGCCATCAGGTGCGGATTAACCACATAGCGCGCCGGCACCGGCACAAAGTATTTTAAGAATGGATCGTCGTCACGGGTGATAATCGACATGTCATGGGGAACTCGGATGCCATCTTGCGCGAGCCGACTGGCGAATCCGAGGAAGTGATACGGGTGCACCACCATCAAGGCGGTTGGGGACGGGTTGAGTTTTAAAATTCTTCGTGCCGCATGTGCGACTCCGGCGACGCTCTCCTCGTGAGCGATCACGGTCGCCTCGGCGTCCTCATGGCGCGACTGGCGCACGCCGTCGAGAAATCCCGCTTCACTCTCAATATCACCCGCCCGACGCGTCTTGGCCATCAACATCACCAGCCGGCGGTGTCCCAGCGCCAGCAATACACCGGCAGCATGTCGACACGCCGCACGATGATCCAGGTCACGAAACGGCAGATCAAGACCCGCATAGGTTGAGCCCGCCACGATACAAGGAATCTTGCTGCGGGAAAACCATTGTTGTAGCGTTTCAGTGGCCAGCATCAAAACCCAGCAGCCGTGGGGGTTTCGGGTTACCAACCGCTCCAAAGCAGCACCCGGTTTCGCCGCATAATAGTGCGACCCGTGAAAAACCCGGAGCCGCATGCCCCGCTCGCTCAGCAAGGCCCGCATCTCATCGATCCATAACGTTTGCATGGGCCGCAGCCGCTCGAGTGGCTCCGGAGTGAGCAGCGCCACGTCCGGTGAAGTCAACCGGGGAAGCGTCGGAGCGAACGTACCAATAATCTGATTACCCGAACCGTGCAGGGCCTGGATTCGGCCTTCTTTTTGTAACTGCCCCAGCGCAGTCCGGAGGGTGTTCCGGCTCACTTGAAGTTGCTCACACAGGGCGCGCTCGCTTGGCAGCCACTCGCTCCACTCGCCGCTCTCGATCTTCGCGTGGAGAAACGCGGCGGTCTGCGCCACCAGGGACTGACGTTGAGGCAGGCTATGCGAAGGCACGGCCGTGAGAATTTGCCAGCGAACAGATCATTGAAAATATCTCACGGGCCCACCGGCACCACCCTCATAATTTCCGTTGTTCGGATACCGGGTTTCACTTCACCGCTGGGAAACAGGATCACATCACGATACTTCACCGCCACGGTGGTCACCGGCGGCAACACCGGCGAGCGACCGACCGTCCGCCACGTCTCGAGACGCGTATCAAAGGCCAGCACGTCACGCGCGAAACCCGGATGCGAATCATAGACGCGGCGCTTCGCCGCGAGCCGCTCAGCGATCTCGCGCTCGATCGCCCCACGCTCGCCGTCTGGCCCGCTGGCAATCCGGGCGCGCAACCGTGCGATCGTCCGATCGTGGGCTTCAAGTTCCTGAAACAACACCCCGCGATCGCCGCCAAAGAGTAAGATCTCGCTCTCTCCCACCGCCACCGCACTGCCCGCCATCACGCTGAGACCGCGGCGGACGCCGTCGCCAATTGACGGCAACGTGCGCCAGGTGCGCGACCTCGGGTCAAACGCATAGGCATCGCTCAGGATCTCCGTCGCCTGACCGGTTTGCGGCTTTCGGCCGCTGAAAAGAAAGAACTCGTCGCCCCGTGCAGTCCGTTGGGCCGCCGCTACGGGAAGAATCCGGTCCGGTCCCGGCCAAGCCGGCAACACCGACCATTTGAACTCCGCCGGTTGTTCGCGTTTGGAGAGATCGAGCGACCAGAAGATCGAAGACGGCACCGCGTCCTTCATCGTCGTTTGTCCTCCCGCTATATAAAACGTGTTTCCCACCAGCGCACCCGCCATGAACGAGAGCGGCTCGGGCAAGGGCGGTAAATCCGTCCGCCGAATCTGCCGCGCGCGGGCGTCCCACGAAAGCATAAACACGTCGGCATAACAGCGCTCCGCATCGTGGCCACCGGCACAGACCACGCCGTCAGGCGTGCTGACGCTGATGCCATAGCCGATTCGCCGGGGAAGCTGAAAGGTTTTGTCCGTAACCCAGCGCGGTGCGGCGCTGGAAAGATTCTCGAGCACCCAAATATCATTCCACCAGATCTTCGCGCCGCCGTCCCAAGGAAGTTTATCCGGGAAGTTTGCGCCCCCCGCGACGATCAGTGCATCGCCGTGTACACCGGCAAAGGGTCCCGCCACTCCCGGCTGTTTCACCTCTCCAGCCAAGGGCGGCAGCGGTGGCAAAGAGTCCCACGTAAGCGTGGCCACCGCACCATCTACGATTGCGGCCACCATCAGAGCCATCGCAGCAAGAAGAACGCGGTTAATTCGAGCGAATCGTTTCATCGTAGGTCTTCACGTCTGTCGGAGCGCGATCAATGGTGAAGTAAGTGAGACCCTGCAAGGATCGCAGGTTGGGACCGATCAGACGACTCGCGCCATATCCCACTGCGATACAGGTCAACATGCCAATCGGGGCATAAGTGAAAAAAGTAAGCGAGGTGTACCCTTGAACCAAATACAAGACGACGATTCCAGTGCCGGCTCCGCAGGCTGCGCCTCGGGCCGTGGTGCGCCGGGTGAAGATGCCAAGGATGAACAGGCCGGCGAGCGCGCTGCCCGTCAGGCCCATCAGTTTGATAAAGGCATCGAACATCGACTGCACATTGGCCGCCGCGAGATAAAAGGCCGCCGCCATGCCGGCCCCTCCGAAGATAACCGTGAGAACCCGGGCGCGGCGGAGTTCCTGGACCTCAGGGCCTTTTCCCCGCCAGCGATGAACCACATCAATCGTGATCACCGTCGAAATACTGTTCATGCTGGTCGAAACCGTGGATTGGGCTGCGGCAAAAATTCCTGCGACAACCAGGCCCGCAATCCCCGCCGGTAGTTCCCGTGATATAAACCATGGGAGAATCGCATCCGGACTCGGCAGTGATCCCAGCCGGTCCGGATACTGTTGATAATAGACGAACATGGCGGTGCCGAGGGAGAGGAAAAGGAACGTCGCCGGCACGGCCATCGCCGAATTTACCCAGATCGCCTTGGCCGCCTGCTTTTCCGTCGCGGTGGACATATATCGCTGAACATAGGACTGATCGGAAGTAAGCGGAATCAAATGGTTGAATACGCTCCCAAGGAACACGATCCACAGCACCGGCAACGTCACATCCCAGCCCAGGTTGGCGATCCTAAATTTGTCGTTAGCGGAACCAATCTCGAAAAAACTTCCGAGCCCGCCATCGATGCGCGACAGAATGATGGCGAAGCTTAAAACCGCTCCGCCCAACAGCACCACCGACTGCACCACATCGGTCCAGATCACCGCCTGAATGCCGCCGATGACCGAGTAAGCGATGCTGACCGCTCCCATGATGGCGATGCTCGTGTAGAGATTGAGATCGGTGACCGTGGATAGCGCGAGCGACGGAAGATAAAGCACCACCGCCATGCGCCCCGTCTGCAAGAGAACGAAACTCACGACGCCGAAAAGCCGGATGCCGTAATTGAATCGTTTTTCCAAATATTCGTAGGCCGAGGTGGCGTCGATCCGGCGGTAAACCGGCAGGAAAAAAATGATTACAACGGGCGCAAGCAGCAGAATGGGAAGGTTGCTCACGAAGATCACCCAGTCGGTCGCATACGATTTCGCCGGCATCGCCATGTAGGTGATCGAGCTCAGCATCGTGGCAAAGATGCTCAGGCCCGCCGCCCACCACGGCACACTTTGGCCACCGCGGAAGAAATCATCCGTCGATTTATTAAACCGGGCACAATACACTCCGATGCCAAACATCGCGGCCAGATAGAGGAAGAGCGTAACGGTGTTGAGCAGGCCAAACTCGGCTTGAGGGGTCATGCAGGGTATTTTCGAGTAGCTTGAGGTTTAAACCGGTCCGGTCGTCCGCGATGGCGCGCCCATGACACCCACGCACCCGATTCCGAGCAAACGATAAAGCCAGCGGCCGCGAGAGCGACAACCAAGGGGGAAGCGGGGCGTGGAGGAGCGATGCAGGACACTGAGTTTCAGGGTCTCCCAACGAGCCGAATCAGGTGGTTCCTTCGTGGAACCACCTCGGCGTCGACCAACGGAGACTGCGCTTCGTCGGCGCAAGCCTCCAGTCGCAAAGGATATCCACCCGCCGGATCCGCCAATGTTCGTATCCAAATGGAATCAGCGTGGTGAATACGGCCCGGCCAATCCGGACTGGGGCGCAGCCGGAGCGTTAGGCGGGGCCAATCGGAGTGAGCTCCGCCGAAGAGCGCGACTCAAGCGTACCCTGGAGAGATTGAGCTGCCCAATCCCTTAGCGCTTGGACTCGGACCCAAACGGAGCCGAGGACACACTCGGTTCGCTGGAGGCCGCTCGCGGGGTCGCGCTCGGGGCCATTTCGGGCAGGCCTTGCGGCGACTTGCGGCGCTCGACCAACGCGAGAAGCAAGTCGCCTTTCGCCAGGCTGCCCCGCAGCAGTCCATCGTGATCCACGACCGGTAACCGCTCGGCGACAATGCCGAGAAATCCAGCCAGCGCTTCCGTCAAGAGCTGGTCCGGAGCGACTCGGGGAAAATCTTCGCGAAGGATGTCACGCGCGATCACGAGTTCCGCGAGATCCGGCTCGGCCAAGTAGGGCTTGATGTCGTGGAGCGACACCACGCCCAGAAACTTCCCAGCTTCATCAACCACGTAGAGGTTATTGACCCGCACGTTGAGAAATAACCGGGCGACTTCGGCAAAGTGCGCATTAGCGAAAACCAGAGGCGGATTCGGTCGCATCATATCGGCCACCCTCCCTTCGCCAAGCGTGGGATCAGGAACGGTGGCAGCCTTGCGTTTGAGCACTTCGCTATAGAGAGAGGAGCCTTTTAAACTCTTTGAGGTATAGTAAGCGATTACGCTGCATAAGAGCAGCGGCAGAATGATGTCATAGCTCAATGTCATCTCGAAGAGCATGATCACAGCCATGATCGGAGCGTGGGTCGCCGCCGACAAAAACGCCCCCATTCCGACCAGCGCAAATGCCCGTGGGTCCACCGCGGCTCCGGGGAAAAAATGGTGCAGCAAGGTCCCGAATAACAGCCCCGCCCCGGCTCCCATAAATAATGATGGAGTAAACACGCCGCCTTGGGCCCCGGAGCCAAACGACGCCATGGTCGCGAGCCACTTACAGGCAAAGATTCCGAGGATCGATACCCAGAGCAGCCGGCCATTCACGATATCGACGACCACGGAGTAGCCGTTGCCGGCTACTTCAGGAACGTTGATTGCGATCGCTCCCACGATCAATCCGCCCGTGGCAAGGCGCAGCACGAGGGGCAACTTCAAGGAAACGAAAAAGTTCTCCGCGTGTTTCAACGAAAGCAGAAACATCGGCGCAAGCACCCCCACGATCAGGCCCAACGCAATATAGCCGGGCATTTCCCACACTGAGACCGCCTGAAACGTCGGAACCCGATAAAGCACATGCGCCGAGGTCAGGACCTGCATCGTCAGCGTAGCGGAGACCGCGGAGACCACGAGCGGTCCCAGGCTCTCCATCGCAATGGTTCCGAGAATAATCTCCGCCACGAAAAAGGACCCCGCGATCGGGGCGTTATACGCCGAGGCGATTCCGGCGGCGGCGCCGCAGGCCACGAGCAGGCGCAATTGGGGCGGGGAAAACTTGCGCCAGCGCCCCAGCGACGATGCCACGACGGCGGCGAGTTGCACGAGGGGACCTTCCCGTCCGATCGAGCCACCGGAAGCAATCGAGAAGAGTGCCGCCGTCGATTTCACGAGACTGCCCCGCACGGGCACATTCCCGTTTCCGATCACGATGGCCTCCATGTAGTCGGTCGAACTCTGCGCGCGGGTCAGATGCTGCCCCCACTTGAGAACCAGCCCCGCAAGCGCTCCGCCCAACGTCGGGACGAGGAGGCATCCCCACCACGGCAGCCGCTGCATTGATTCGACCACACCAAGATGCGAACTGCCGTACCAATCATGGACGCGTTCAGTCAGCGTGAGGAAGACGATTGAAGTCAGAGCCCCGAGAAAACCCGCGACCGCCGCCCAGACGAGGGTGACCTGCCACTCGGTCGGCTGAAGCTTTTCCTGAATCCAAAGCCGCCAGCGCAACAGGCGCAGCAGGCGACGCATCAAGATTCCTTCGGTGGCCGCCTTCATCGCAGCGCAGCCGGGCTGCCCGCGAATACTGCCCTAAACTCGGCCTCATCGGTCGCTGCGAGTAGCCGCTCGCGCGCTGCGGAATTCCTGAAAAACCGCGACAGCGCCGCCACCGCCTGCAGGTATTCGGTGACTGCCGATTGGGGCGTCCCGATCAGAATGATAAAACGCACATCCGGATGCGCCGCATCAAACGCCAGCGGGCCCGCCGTCCGCCCAATCCCGACCATCATCCGTGAAACCGCATCCGTCCTCGCATGCGGGAGAGCGAGCTCGGCTGACAAGCACACCGGCGCAAGTAACATTCGGGCCCGTACATCGGCAAGGAACTGCGCGGCGTTTCGCACCGCATCATTATCGGTTACGAGTCGCTGATGCAAGGCCTCGACCGCCGCCACACCGGACCCGACCTCCAGGTCGAGCACAACGGCATGCGCCTCCGCGAAAAAATCAGTCGGCAAACTCACGGCAAACGCATCCTAAATCGGTTCAGCACGGAAACAAGCCCATGCGTAAACTTTCCGGTTTTCAGCGCTTCAATCCGATGAGCGCGCCGCATCAGACGAGTGTCTCGGAGGACGCCTCCGCCGTTTGCGAATAGGTCCGGTGGTCCTGAGCGTGCACCCATTCTCACGCTTCTCGCGCTTGCCCCGGCGTCAGGAAATTCCACGCTCGGCCCGCTCATGAGCGCCAAGCCAGGGAAGAAATTTCCGAAAAAATCCGTCGTCACACCCTCACACCCCGTTCCTGCGTCCGAAGCCGAGTCCCCTCCCCATCCCGTCGCTTCGCCGTCCGCCCACGACGGCGAGTCCGTTCCCGCGATCGAGGCAGCAGATCCGCGGCGCCGTCGTATTGGACAGTTCGTCCTCATCGTCGTCTGGCTCTACGTCGCTGCCCTCTGGCTGCTCGCTCTCGATCAGACATTTGATTGGGGGATTTTCGGTCCGCCCTTTCCGCCGCTTCCTTAAGCGGGAGAAGGCGCCGATGTGCCATCGGGAGGGAGCGACGGTCCGATCGGACTGGCAGCCTACCCGAGCTCCTATCGCCCGCTAAATCAAGCGGCGCCAAGCTAATCGAGCGTGTACGGCTCCTGCACTTCCTCCGACTCGGAGTGCGCCGTAAGCGTCACCAAACTCTTCAACGAGGTGAAGTGCTGGCTCAAATCGAAGTCCCCGCCCAAGCCGCCAATGAGTTTGTCGAAGAGGTCCTTCTTCGAGGCCTTCAGCGCTTGGATGCGTTCCTCAATCGTGCCGGCCGTCACCATCCGATAGACAAACACGGTGTTCGTCTGCCCGATCCGATGAACGCGGTCCACCGCCTGAGCTTCGACCGCCGGATTCCACCAGGGATCGAGCAGGAAAACGTAATCCGCGGCATGCAACGTGATGCCAGTCCCCGCCGCCTTCAACGATACGAGCATCGCCGCCGAGCCTTGCGCCTGCTGGAAAGACTGCACCGGCTTCTGCCGGTCGAGCGTCATTCCGGTGAGCTCGAAGCGGGCGAGATCCGGGAAGTTTTTCGACAACGCTTCACGCACGCGATCCAGCAGCATCACGAACTGCGAGAAGATCACGACTTTGTGGCCGCTGCCCACGATCTCCGTGAGTTTCTCGACCAGGAGGTTGATCTTGCCCGAGTCGGACAACGGAGCCTTGAGCCACGGTAGCATGTCCGGGTCACAACAGGTCTGGCGCAGCCGGGTGAGCAACGCCAGGAAACCGAAGGACTTCTCCCGCATCGCTGCGCCCACATCATCACCGAGGCGCTCCAGACCTTCCGAGCAGATCCGCGCATACTCCGTGCGCTGCACATCGGTCATTGGGCAAATCAGATCCATCTCAAGTTTCGGCGGAAGCTCCGTCGCCACTTCCTTCTTCGTCCGGCGCAGGATGAACGGCGCCAGCTGCGCCCGCAGCCGCGTCAGCGTGCCTTCCCGATCACTGGTCAAGGCCGACTCAAACGCGGCCCGCGATCCGAGAAGCCCGGGTAGCAAAAACCGGAAAATACTCCAAAGATCGAGTTGCCGATTCTCCAACGGCGTACCCGTCAGAACAATCCGATGAGCAGCGCGGACCGCGAAACACGTCTGCGTGATCTTCGCGTCGGGGTTCTTGATGAACTGCCCTTCGTCCAGGACCGCGTAGCCAAACTCCGTCCCATTCAGCAGTGCCCGGTGTTTCCGCAACTGGGTGTAACTCGCCAGCCATATCGCCGGCTGCAGCGTGCCTTGGGTAAAGTCGTGTCCAGTCTTGAGCACCTCGACCGCGAGATGAGGAAAGAACTTCGCGATTTCCTCGCGCCAAACCGGCACCACGCTCGCAGGGCAAACGATCAGGCTCGGCTGGTCCGAAATTGGACGCACCGCGAGCAACGACAACACCTGAAGGGTTTTGCCCAACCCCATCTCGTCGGCCAGCAAACCATGGCACCCGACATTGCAGAGGTGATGCATCCACTCGACGCCGCGGCGCTGATAGGGCCGCAGCAACTCGGGCACGGCGGGCGGGGTCGCCGCCGGCGCCAGGACACTTTGACGCCACTCCTCGATCTCGGGCGACAACGTCAGCTGCATCCGGGCGTCGTTGAACAACGAGAAGATTAGATACGGAGACAGCGCCGGCGCGTCCACCAACCCGGCCGGTTGCGTTTCGTCCACATTCCGCTGCCAGACGTTGTAACTCTCCCATTTCTCGGGCGAAAGCGCCACGATGCCGAGACTCGGAAGAATCAGGGGCTGCCCACCGCGCTTCAAAAGCGCGTTCACCTCCGTGTCGGTGAGCATCCGCTCCCCTGCCCGGAAAATCCAACGGAGGTTTAACGCCGCAACCTCCGAACCTCCCGACGAGCGACCCGCTGAACTGCGCTCCGCCACTGCTTCCATCTCCACCATGCGCGTGCCTTTGAGGAGGTTCGTGGACCGCTCATCGAGCTCGATGGTAAACGACTTCCGCCACGCCGGCAGAACCGTTTTCAGAAAATTCGGGATCTCCACCAGAGACTCCATCGTGTAAACACCCGAGTCCTGATGATAATGGAAATGCGCCTTCCGTGCATATGCCGCCAGACCGATCAGCTTCGCCCGCTCCGACGAGGTGGCGTGCACGCCTCCCGCGTGGGCATCGGGCCCCAGCGCCGAATGCTTGGCCTTCGCTTCCGGATCCAGCCACATGGCTTGAAAGGTCAAACCCGACGACTTCGTCTTAAAAGCCAGAACCAAGGTGCGCGACGTCGCGGACCTCGGACTGGCCGCAGCAGCGGGCGCGGACGCAGTGGTCGAGCCCTGACCGCTGGAGTTCGAAGTCGCACCACTCTTCGACATCCCGCCGCCGTAACTCCGAGCGGCGTGCCCGTGCCCATTGCGGTGGCCGTCGCCCGTCGATCCTGTGGTGTGACCGTTGGTGGCGGCCTGGGCCGGCGAATCATCCGGCAGCGGAGAAATCTCATCCGCGACGAGTTCCTCAATCTCGTGCAACCCCGCCACCGCCAACGCATGCGCGAGCTCACGGTCAGTCGAGGAGGAGCGAACCGTCAGACCTTTCGTGGTCCATTCGATCACGGCATACTCGTCCTTCTTTTCCACGCGACGATGGACGATCGCATCCTTGTCCGTCAGCTCCAGCTCCCGCACTTGGCCGTCGCGGTAAATTGCCCGCCCCTGCTCAAGCTGCGCTTCGGAAAACGAATCGGACCAATCGTTCTCGAGTTTGTTAAACCAGAATTCGAGCGAATGCGGAGTGTAGACGCGCTTGGGTCCGTGTGACTGCATCAATCTAAAAAAGGGCGACCGTAGGTTGGGTGAAGCCGGGTGCAATCACCAATTTCGAGTCGCGCGCCTCAATTTGGGGAAACCCCGATGCACGAATGAGAAATATTCGAAGCGACGTGCTTTCATCTCTAAAGTCACGATACCAAACCGCCTTTCCCCCTTCCAGATTATCACCGCCGGTTAGCCTCGGACCGCGCTTTCGTTTTCCGAAGCTCCTCACGCAGGACCGCCAGCGTTCGCGCAAGGGCCCCGCCATTCTCCCGCCGCCATGCCGCCGCTGCCTGCGACATCACCCGCCGCTGCTCCTCCTCGCGCAGCAACTCGTGCGAAACCCGGATCAGTTCTGGCGTATCCCCGACCTCGCGCGCCGCACCGCGCGCCACCAAGTCGCGCGCGATCTCGCGGAAGTTCGTCATACCCCGGCCAAATAAAATCGGTTTCTCCAAGGCCGCCGCCTCCACCGGAGTCTGCCCTTCCGAGTGCGGCGGCAAACTCTTGCCCACGAACACCACATCGGCGAGCTGGGTCAGCCGCCGCAATTCTCCCGTGGTATCCGCCACGGCGATGTCGACTTCGCCGATCGCTGTTCCCCGCGAACGAAAGTGCGCGCGCACTCCCGCACTCGCGAGCAAGCGTTCGATCTCGCCCCGGCGCTCCGCATGACGCGGCACGAGCAGAAGCGAACACCGCACTCCGGCTTTGCGTGCCACCCGCCAGGCCTGCACTAATGCGTCTTCCTCCCCCGGCCAGGTCGAGGACCCGAGGAGCACGAGCGGCTCTGCCAACCCGAGTTCCCGCCGCAACTGCACCCGTTCCGCCTCCGTCAGCAACGGAATCTGCACATCGAGTTTGATATTACCCGTGGTTTTAATCTTCCCAGCCGGTACGCCGAGAGCCGCGAAACGCGCCGCGTCCCCCGCGGATCCGGTAAGAAACCGGGTGATGCCAGCAGTGACTAAATGGGTAATCGCACGGCTGCGCTTCATCCGCGAATAACTTCGATCAGATAACCGCGCGTTGATACAAACCACCGGAACGCCCCGCTGCCCGGCTTGATGCAAATGCTCGGGCCAGCGCTCGCCCTCGGTCAGGATCACCAGATCCGGGTCAATCCGGCACCACGCCCGGGCGGAAAACCGCCACCAGTCGATCGGAAAATAGCCAACGCCAATCGTCAGATCCCGATACCGTTCCACCGCGAGTTTATAGCCCGTGCTTGTGGTCGTCGTCAGATACACCGCGACGCCATCCCTCCGTAGTCCTTCGAGCAACGGGCCAATCGCGAGCATCTCGCCCACGCTCACCGCTTGCAGCCAGACGCGCGGCGCCGCCCCCGCCGACCGGGCCGGCACGTTTTCATAAGCGCCGAATCGATGACCAAAATGCGCACGATAACCGCCGCGCTTTCGCATCCGCAGGAGATAACGCGGTGCAATCACGAGCAGCGCCGGAAGAAAAAGCAGGCGGTAAAACCAAAGCATGGCTCCGCCATGTCATGGCGCTGGCACCCCACCCGAAGCAATCCCACTCTCAAAGCGGCGGGGGACATTTCCTTTCGGCCGTGGAGTCGGCCGGATCGACAGAGACAAACCCTGATAGAAATGCCGGTTTCATCCGACGTCAGACACCGCAGTCGCGCCCGGCAGCAAAACCACCCGACGTTTTCCTTTTGCGGCTTTTGTGCGTTTGTGGGGCACTATGCTCATGCGTCGCATTCCCCTGCTCGTCCTTGCCACGGCGGTTTTCGTTTCGGCTG
>Ga0163144_10018651_pt1 | contig 14005 bp, 5 predicted proteins | sample OliLak19BULKMAT1_FD_123175 | JGI IMG/M metagenome (GOLD analysis project Ga0163144, IMG submission 123175) | Freshwater microbial mat bacterial communities from Lake Vanda, McMurdo Dry Valleys, Antarctica - Oligotrophic Lake LV.19.BULKMAT1 | ecosystem: Environmental > Aquatic > Freshwater > Lake... | reverse complement strand
CCGTCATCGACGCCGACGCGACGGTCGGCGCGATGCGGTCGACGGTGAAGGCGCCTGCGTAGGCGGTAATCGGCACGTTTTGCAGACTTCTGATGGCGCCGGCATTGACATTCACACTGTGCAGCCCGTCACCGACGGCGGGGAGCGTGAAACGGAGCTTGCGATTGTTGATGACCGAGTATTGGGTCGCGGGCGTTCCGTTGACGGTCAGGTCGCTCGCCTGCACGGAGGAGAAGAGCAGGTTGGCGTTAAAATCGAGGTCGAGCGTCCCCGGGACTGCCGGCAGGTAGGCACCGCTCGCGGGCGTCGCCGCAGTCACGTTAAAACCGGCGAACAGGATACGGCCTTCCATCGGTTCGAGCGCGCGGCTGATCGCCGCCTGCCCGCGCGGCGTCCCGCGGGACCGCATCCAGCGACCGAGGCCCGAGGATTCGAGGCGTGAGAACTGACGACGAAACGACCGAAGGAAATTAGTGTTCAACATGATAAATCCACCGCTCCTGAGATTTTTACAACCCGTCCGCAAAGCCCTTCGCGCACGCCGCGCGTCGGGAACTTTATTGAGAAAATGTCGTTAGCAACCGCGCGAATTGCCGGTTTACCCGAGGGAGGAGTTTTACTATCCCCTTCTGCGAGGGGACTCGGGCTTCAGTTAGTATTCGAGTAAACTATTTACAAGACTTCGTGGGTGCCTGGTCGAAGCGGAGGCGGATAGGGGTCGACGAAAATCGATAAGCCACCGTACAGGGGAGGGCGTACCCGCGAGTCTGCTCACACAAACTTCAGTTACCTCAGGGAATCACATGTGACGCCTAAGCGGGGGCGTACCGGTGGCGCGGGCGGGAAACTCGGGTGGACATACTTAAGAAACACAGAAAAAAAGCAAATTCCATGTGATTTGACACCGACCTCATCCGCGGGGGCGAGATTGTTCTTTTTATTTTCGAGACTTCATCCTCGGTGGTTATCGATATTCAAGAACAATACAAGCGCAAATTTAATAAGAACAACAGGCAATGACGATTTTTATTCGGTATGGTCACGTCCGATGGGTATCACCGGATCACCGACGCTATGCACGAACAACGCAAAACGGATCACCGTTTCGAGTTGGGTCGGAATGTCGCTGAATCAATTCCGATTGTCGTCATATCTAGGGGCCGGTAGCACGGGCAAGGTATTTCGAGCGGAAGATCGCGTGCTCGGGCGCGCCATAGCCGTCAAAATCTTTCCACAATCGCGTAGCGGGGCGACTGAGGCGTTTTTAAGGGAAGCCCGCTTGAGCGCGTTACTCGAGCACCCGTTCATCACACGACTCTATCAGGTCGGCCGGTGGGGATCGTGGTTGTACATCGCGATGGAGCTCGTCGATGGTGGGAATGCGGGTCAGTTGGTCGCGGCGTCTGGTCCGTTGCCCGTGTCGCGCGCCGCGCAGTTGTGTGCGCAGGCCGCCGAGGCGCTGGCGTTCGCACACGCACGCGGGATTGTCCATTGTGACGTGAAGCCGGCGAACCTTCTGCTGACGCGCGGCGGTGATTGCAAGTTGAGCGACTTCGGACTGGCGAGACTGATCGACCGCTTCGAGATGAACGAGGAAACGATCGGGTTCGTCGGCACGCCGCTTTACCTCTCGCCGGAGATGGCTCAAGGCGTACGGGCCGAATCACCGGCTGACATTTACAGTTTGGGCGCGACGCTTTGGCACTTGCTGTGCGGTGCTCCCCCGTTCTCTGCCGGGACGGCGCGGGAGATCGTCAGCCAACACGTACGTGGTCGACTACCGGACATCCGTGTGCTCCGACCCGACCTGCCCCCTGGCCTTGCCACATTGATCCACCGTTCGCTCGCAAAGAACCCCGCCGACCGGGTGCCGACCGCCTTCGAGTTTGCTTCGGCATTGAAGGTGTACGTGACGCCCGATTCGACAACCGCCCGGCTCGACATCCCGTCTTTGCACGAGCCGGTGAAGGTTTTGAAGCCGCGCCGTTTGTCGGGCCGATTCGTGAAAGTCGCGTCCGTCCTCGCGGGGTGTGCGGCGGTAGTCGGGACGACGATCGGTCTAACGCGGACGGGCCGCTCGAACGACGCCGTGGCGCAGACGGCGGTGTCGACCGTCGCAGACCACGCGGTCGTCGACGTCGCGCCGGTCGCGTCGCCGGTCGTGAGAACGTTTTCAAGGCTTGACGAGGGCGCGATGCGGAATGTGATTACCTCCAAGGACACGCGCACGTACGCTTTTCGTGGCGTCGTCAAATCGGTGACGCCGTCGTCCACCGGAAAAACGCTACGCCTGAATTTCGAGCAAATTCCCGCCCGCGGATTCTACGCGGTCTGCCTGTCGGAAGTGGTCGACGCCTACGCGCCGGGCGCGCCCGGCTCCCGTTCCAAATTGGTCGGTCGGTCGGTCACGCTCCGTGGCACGCTGCGCGGGTCTCCCGACGGGCCTCGTATCATCCTTCGAAATCTTGATCAGGTTAATTTCACAGGGGGATCACCTTAGGCACCGACGCTCTTTTAGTGCGTCGCTGACGGAATCCGGGTCGAATATGCTTAGTCCAACTAGCTCCAGTTCTTTTTTAGGGGTTGGTTCAATTTTAGTGGTCGGCTCACCGGGCGGGCCGGTGCATGATTTGATGGAACCGTTGCTCGCAGACGGGTTCGAGGTCGCTCATTCGGCGGCGGCCTGTTCTGCAATCGAGTTACTGCGTTCGGAATGGCAGGACGCGATCCTCGTCGACGACGATCTCGTCGACCTGCCCGTCGCGGCGCTGTGTCGACTGGTTCGTCACGAACCGGAAGTCAGTCGCATCCCGATCGTCGTAGTCGGTAATGCCCCGCTCCCGCAACAGGTCGTGCCGGTGCTCCGCGCGGGGGCCGACGCCTATCTTTCTCTTGGCGACGGGGAACAAGTGCTTCTCGCGCGGCTCAAGTCTGTCATGCGGAGGTGTTCCTGGGCACGGAACGGTTCAAGCAAGTCCGCCGTGCGCGACGACGACCAAGTCATCCGAATCGGTCAGATCGTCGTGCGTCCCGCACGCTTCGAAGCGACGGTCGGCGGACGTGTCGTCGACCTGACCGTCAGTGAGTTCCGAATCCTTCTGCTCCTGGTCGGACGAGCGAATCATGTTTTCCGGCGTGACCAGGTGTTTCAAGCGCTGCACGTGGGTGACTCTGAAGCGACCGAACGATCACTCGATTCACACGTGTATTCGCTCCGTCGCAAGCTCGCGCCCTGCGAGTCTTACATTCAAACCGTCCGCGGGGTGGGGTATCGGATCGTCAACGCCTCGCAAAATTAAATCGCACGGAATTTCCTTCGACCCAATCAAAATGCCCGCGTCCTCTTTCACAAGAGGACGCGGGCATTGTCGCAACCCGTCGGTTGAGGCTTATCGCCATCACGTCGGTTGAGGCTTATCGCCGGCTGACGAGGTACGACCCCGTGCCCGAAGCGGCACTCACGCGAAGTGTGTACATGCCGGTCGTCATAACGGTGAAGCTGAGGAGGCTGTTCCGACCGTCGCCGGCGGGGTCGTTGTCGCTCGTCGCGACGACGCTGCCGGTCGGTCCGACCAGCGTCAGCACGGGGTCGAGCAGGACGGAACCGGGTGTCGGTCCGAACGTGGACGTTCCGAACACGACGGTCGTGCCCGACGTCAAGTTCACGCTGAAACTGTCGTTGTCGGAGGTCGTGCCGAGCGAGCCGAGTGCCGCGCCGGATGAACCGAGCGCGATAGTCGACGACGTTTCGAACGCGACCGTCCCGTTCTGCAACGCCACCAGCGAATATGACTCGGCAGTGCTGAGGCTTGCAGCAACGCGGACGTAGTATTGGCCTGTGATCGGGATCGTGAATTCGTCGATCACGGTGTCGAACTCATTCGCGCCCGCGCTCGTGGCTCGCCCCGTCACCACCTCAACCCCGGCGGCGTTGAAGAGCTTCAGGTCGAAGGCGCCCGAGCCTTCGCCGCGTACACCGAACGAAATCGTCTGACCCGTCGTCGCGTTGATCGCGTATTGGTCGCTCGTACCGGCAGCGGTGATCTGGACGTTGTCCCAGCCGCGCCCGTCGCTCCCGACGCTGAGGTTGTCGTACTGAACGAACTTCACAAACAGCGTTCCGCCGAGCGTGAGACCGTTCGCCGCCGCGAAAGCGACGAGGTCGTAATCGTGGTTTCCCCACGCGAATTCCGGCACGCCGGCCGGTTGGAAGATGCGGCGCCAGTTGATGCCGTTGGTGCTGACCGCCACGCCGTCCCCATTGGGCGTGGTGGTGAAACTGGTGGACATCGCGTGTTCTTCGTCACCGAGGTCGATGTGGCTGAACTTGAGGCGCGGCTGATTCAAGCCGGCGATGTTGACCGCCCAGGTCGCCTCATTGCGTGCGAACGAGCCGGTCGCGGGGCTGACGTCCATGAGCATCGCAAACTGCCCGTTGGTGCCGCCGTAGGCGGTCGAAAGTTGAGTCCGTCCGATGGTCGACGATTTGGCGAACGTCCAGCCCGGCCCGTAACCGTTCTCGAAACTGTCGGACAGCACCGCGAACCGGTCGACGGCGGCGCTGGAAAGTCGGCCCGTGACCGCGGCCTGCCGGGTCGTGCCGTCGAGTGTGACGAACGCACCGTCGAGCGACTGCGCGGTGGCGGCGGTGTCGTTGGTCGCCCCGCCGTTCTCTTCGGCCTCGAACGCGGCGTTGGTTTGCGTCGTCACGGTATAGTTGCCCGTCGCGCCATTGGCCGATCCGACGACGATGCGGTAGGTGCCCGACGACGCGATCGTTGCATTCTGTACAATCGCATTGGTCGACCCGACCGTCGAACCCGAGGCGATGACCGTTCCGCCGACGCTCTCGACACGCACGGACGGGGCGAGGGATGCCGACCCGGTGACGAGTACGCTGAACGTCTGCCCGCCGAGCAGATCGATTGTGAATGCGTCGGTGTCGGTGGCAAAGTCGATCTTGCTCGACACCGAGCCGCGGTGCACCAAACTGCCGGCGGGCAAGACTTCCGTGAGCGGGACCGGGAACGCCGCCGTAATGGTTTCGAGGCCGAAGTCGACGACAAAGTCGCCACCTTCCGCTCCGTCACCCGAGCCCAAAATCGGTAGCGGCCACGTCGCTTCGCCGTCGAGATTGATGCCCGCGATGTCTTCGAGCGCACCATCGCCGGATTTGAGTGTCAGCTGATACGCCTGCTCGGGCAGGTTGGCGTAGTCGAGCGTCAGCGTCGACGTCGCGGCGTCATATGCGAACGACTGAGGCGAGTAGTCGGTCCCGAGGCCGAGCCCGCGCAGGGCAACGTCGGCGGAGTCGATCTGCGAAGCGACGAGTGTTTCACTAAAGCGAGCCGTGTACGTCAGCGACCCGATGCCGAAGAACTGACCGGAAGAAATCGAACTCGACACCACACGCGGCGGGGTTAGGTCGATTCGGAACGTCGAGCCGAACGCGAGGTTGGCCGTCCCGTCGAGATTTAGCAAGGTGTTGGCCGCGACGCTGATCGTGTGAGAGCCTTCGGTCAGGCCCGGCACGTCAAACCGAACGGTGTTGGGGTCGACGAACGCGAAGCTGGACGCAGCAATCCCGTTCACGAGCAGGTCGGACGCGCCGACCGACGACGCCAGCAAGGCGTGCGAGAAATCGAGCGTGATGGAAGTCGGGACCGCACGAAGAATCGCGCCGTCGAGGGGGCTGACGTCGGTGATGGTCAACGGCAGGAATCCGCCGGCCTGCCCGGTCGAGCGGACGACGTACTCACCAGCGGTGCCCGACTCGGCCGAGACACGCAGGACGTAAACGCCCGTGCTCGTCGCCGTGTGATTCAGGACGACATTGCGGCCGTCGGTCGCGCCAGCGGAAGCCGACTCGACCAGTGCCCCGCTCGGGTCGAATAGCGAGACGGCGGGGTCGAGCGTTTCGTCGAACAGCCCTGCGGCGTCTCCGGGCGTGAACGTCGAGATCGAAAGTTGGTTGCCGCTCTGCACGGAAATCTTGTACAGGTCCACGTCACCTGCGCCGACGTTTCCGATCGAGACGCCACGCGGGCCGATGTCTTGGGCGCGGGCGGTATCGTCGTTGGATTCGAGGTCGAACGTCGCGCTCTGCACGACAACGAGCGAGTACGCGCCGGCGGCACTTAGCTGCGTCGGCAGGACGCGAACGTAGTAAGTCCCCGCGACGGCGAGCGAGAGGTTCTGGACGGCCGCGACGGAGTTGCTGAGTCCGCCGAAGCCTTGGGTGAGTCGGTCGCCGGCGTCATTGTAAACTTCGATGTCGAGCGACGACGTGGCGCTGCTTGCAAGCGAGAGTGTGATCGACGTTGCGCCACCGACGCTGAACGCGTACCAGTCTTGCCCGCCGCTTTCGAGCGTTCCACGGACCATGCCGCGTGACGCGCCACCGGATAGTGAGATGAAGCTGGAGTCGATCGATTGTGCGCTTTGAAGCGCGTCGTTCGGAGCGCCGTTCACCGGCTCGGTTTCCGCGACGCTGTTCAGGTCGAACGACAGGTCGTACGTGCCTGTGCCCGAGCCGCTTGCGACGATCGTGTACGTCCCCGCGCCCGCCACCTGTGCGGTGACGGTGACGGCGTTGCCCGAACCGCTCGAAGCCGTGGTCGAACCGATGGACACGTCAGTGGGGTTCAGAATCGACACTACCGGCAACAGTCCGCCGGACGTTCGGCGCATCGCGACCGTCAGCACTTGGCCGGCCTGGAGGTCGACGGTGTATCGGTCGAGATCGCCCGTGAAGTCGATAGTGCTCGACACCGATTGCTGATATGCCATCGACCCCGCCGGCGCGACGGGCGCGAACGCGGTCGACAATGCCGAGGTCGACGGTTCGAGGCCGAAGTTGACGACGAAGTCGCCTCCTTGCACGCCGTTGCCGGAACCCGCGCCGGGTAGTGGCCAAGTGTTCTCCCCGTCGAGGTCGAGGCCCGCGAGGTCTTCGAACGCGCCGTCGCCGGACTTGAGCGTCATTTGGTACGCATCTTCGGGAAGGCCGGTGTAGGTTGCGGTGACGGTCAAGGTCGTGTCGTCGTAAACGAGCGACTGCGGCGTGTAGCTCACGCCGCGCCCGGTCCCGAGCAGCAGAACATTCGCGGGAATGATGCCGGTGGCGCGGAGCGATTCACTGAAGCGCGCCGTGTAGGTGAGCGCGCCGACGTCACGGAAGTCTCCCTGCGCCAGCGACGTCTGCACGAGCCTCGGCGGAGTCAGGTCGACCCGGAACGTCGACTGGAACAGACCGACGTCCGCACCGGCTAGATTCCGCACGGCACCGGCGAGCATCGTCACCGTGTAGTTCCCGTCGACCAGCGGCGACGGAAGCGTGAAGACGGCGGTGTTCTTGTCGTTCAAACTCACCAGCGTTGCGGGCACGCCGTTGACGAAAATGTCGCCGGCCTGAACGGTCGAGGCATTCAGCGCCTGCGAGAAATCGACCGTCAGTTGCGTGACGGGCGACACGACCAGCGCCGCGTTCATCGGGCTAATTCCGGTGACGGTAAACGGCACCGCCCCGCCGGTCTGACCGGTTACGGACAGGACGTAATTGCCGCTGCCGGATTCCGGACTTACAGAGACGAGGTAAATTCCGTCTTGTGCGACGTTGTAAGTCGTGGTGACGTTGCGCCCGTCGTCGTTACCGGCGCTGGCGCTTAGCAGCGTTGCACCCGACGACGACAAGACGTTGATCGCGGGGTCGAGCGTATTGGTGATCAGGCCGGGCCCGTCACCGGGCGTCGCGGTGGTGATGGTGAGCACATCCCCCGCGCGGGCGACGATGCGGTAAACGTCGGCGGAGTCGGTCGGGCCGACCGTTCCGAGCGCCGCCCCGCCGAGGCCCAAGTCCTGACCGGTCGCGGTCGTGTTGTTCGGCTCGGCGTCTAGGTTGGCGCCGCGCGCGACGACGAGCACGTACTCGTTGGCCGACACCGACGCGCCACGGATTCGGGCGTTGTAGGTTCCGGTCGAGCCCGCGGTCACGTTCTCGACGAGCTGATCGTACGCCGGGTCGGACGCGACGCCCGACGCGACGAGGTTGCCGGACGGGCCGAACAATTCGAGTGTCAGTCCTGCATTCGAGGTGCCCGCGACATCAAACCCGACCGTCAACGACTCGCCCGCGGTCGCGGAGAAGCTGTACCAGTCTTCCGGCGGGGCCAGCGCGGTGATGCGTGCCGCGTCGTACGCGCGCCCGTCCTGCGGCAGTGCGAGATTGTCGTATTGCTGGAACCGAACTTGGAAGTTCGCCCCCAGCGTCAGGCCGTATTGCTGCGCCACCGCGCGAAGGTCGACCGACACGTTTTCCCAAACGCCGGTGGCGAGGTTTCCGGGAGTGTAAACGCGATACCAGTTCACGCCGTTGGTGCTGACACTCACGCCGTCGCCGTTCTGTCGGCCGGTGTAGGTGGAGGTCAGCGTGTGTTCCTCGTCGCCGAGGTCGGCTTGCGCGAACGTCAGGAAGGGCTGTTGGAGGCCGGTGAGGTCGACGGTCCACACGGCTTCGTTGTTGGTGAACGCGCCGCCGGGCGTGCGGTCCATGAGCAGAGCGCCGGGGCTGAGGTAGCCGCCGAACTCGGTGGAAGTTTGGATGCGGCCTTGCGCGTTGGACGACCAAGTCGACCACGACGCATCGAGCGTGGCTTCGAAATCCTGTTTGAAGAATATCGCGCGGTCGGAGCCGGTCCAGCCGGTCGGTTCGAGCGTGCCGATGACGGCGACGCGGTCGGCGCCAGTGTTCGCAAGAGGGCCGAAGGCGGTGTCCAGATTCTGGGCGCTGTTGGTGGTGCCGTTGGTCGGTCGGTCGCGCCCTTCCTCTTCGACGGCGGCGTTGATGTAGACATCCATCGAGTAACTGCCGAGCGTGGCCTGCTCGCCGTAGACGACGAGCTTGTAGACGCCCGCTTCGACGATCGGGGCCGACTGAAGGATCGCGTCCTGCCCGATATCGTCCGCAAAACCAATCGAAAGCGACTGTCCGCTGGGGCTGATGAATTCGATGCCGGCGTGCAACGTGACGGCGGTGTTCACGACGGCGGTGAGCGTCTGACCCGCGTCGAGGTCGATCGAGAATTCGTCCGAATCGCCCGACGGGTTGATCACGCCAGACAACTGCGTCGGTAATCGCTCGACCAGCGAACTACCGGCAGCAGCACTCGGGACGGAGTTGAGCGTGACCGAGCCGGCGTCGATCCCGAGCGCGCCGACGAACGTCTGATTCGAGAACCCGAACGCATCCTTGAGCGAGTCTTCATAGATGACGGCAGTCCACGCGCCGATCGACTCGTCGTCGACGCCTGTGAGCGTGAAGCGGATCGTGTCGGGCGCGATCAGCGTCGCGCCCGTCACGCTCCCGGCGCTGGTGACCAGGTCGTTTGCGCTGACGGTCGACGGGTCGAGCGCTTCGCTGAACTGCACGTCGAATCGCGTAAGTGGGAACGGCACGGTCACGCCACTGGACGGCGTGGTCGAGATCACGTCGAGGAGAATGGCATCGTATTTGAAGGTTTGCGTCCACGCGCTGACCCCACGGCTGTCACCCGTGCGCGAAATCGCGCCCGCGGCGATCGACATCGTCTGCGTGCCGCTGGTCGTCATTGGGGTGACGGCGTAGTTGAACGCCAATGTTTTGGCGTCGACCTGCGTGATTGACGTCGCAGACACTCCGTTGACTTTGAAGTCGGACGGCTGGACGGACGACGCGAGATACGACGACGTGAACGACACGTTGAACTGCGTGAGCGGGCTGGTGAGCGTGACGCCCGCCTCGGGCGTCGCCGACACGACGCGGAACGAGAGGTCGAGCAGATTGAGCGACCGCGCGACGTTGAGCCGCCCGCCGGTCGCGACGAGGCCGGACCATTGCGGGAGCGTGTCGACGCCGTTCAGGATCGCGTTCTGGATGGTCGCGCGCGGGGTCTGCCTGCCGGCAGCGTCCCACAAGAGCGCGGCAGTGCCGGAGACCTGTGGCGCGGCCATCGACGTGCCCGATTCGAACGCGTATGCGTTACCTGGTCTGGTGCTGTAAATGTCGACGCCCGGCGCCGCCAAGTCGACCCAGCTCGTCCCGAAGTTGCTGAACGACGGCCGGTTGTCGTTTCGGTCGGAAGCGGCGACGGATATCACGTTGGACGACGTGTAGCCTGCGGGGTACTGGAGCGTGGAACTCCCACTGTTGCCCGCCGCGGCGACGAAGAGTCCGCCGGCGGTGCTGTAACGGTCGATGGCGTCTTTGAGGGTCTGGTTGTAGGTCGGTCCGCTCCAACTGTTGTTGGAGACGAGCACGGGCACGCCGCGCTCGAGCATCATTGACATGTAGTTGATCGCCGCCGTCGCGTCGGCGGTTGAACCGGTGCCGGTGCTGTTGAGGAACTTGAGCGCCATGAGCTTGGCGCCCCAGCTTACGCCCGCGATGCCGCGCGCGTTGTCCGTCGCGGCGGCGATCGTCCCCGCGACGTGCGTGCCGTGACGGTTGTCGTCGTACGGGTTGGAATTGCGCACGCCGGCGAAGTTGTAGCCGTAGTAGTCGTCGACGAAGCCGTTTAAGTCGTTGTCCTGCCCGTCGCCGGGAATTTCACCGGGGTTGGTCCACATCTGACCGGCCAGGTCCGGGTGGTTGTAGTCGATCCCCGTGTCGATGACGGCGACCACGATCTTGTCGCTCTGACCCGTCGCGATGTCCCACGCCGCGGGCGCGGAGATTTTGGGGATCGCCCATTGCGTGCCGTAGCTGGTGTCGTTGGGCGTGCGGTCCTTGGACCAGACGAGCTGATTCGGTTCGACGAATTGAAATCCGGCGACCGAGGAAAGTGCCGTCTTTAGCTGGGCGGTGGAGACGGCAGAGGGGGCGTTGATGAGGAACAGACCGTCGTCCCCGAGGCGTTGGGTGACCTGCACCTGCCCGCCGTACGCGGATTCAAGGTTGCCGATGGCGGCGTTCGCGTCGATTCGGGTCTGCGTCGTCGCGCGCTGCTTCAATGCACCCTTGGCGAGGTCGAAGCTGGCGACGAACTGTCCGTCGAAGGCGTAGTTCTGTTTCCCGTTAACGTTGACGACTTCGAGCTTGAGGTGACGCACCTCGGCCGCCGAGATCGGCACGCCCGGGAGCACCGCCGGGTCTAACCCGACCGCGAACATCACGCGGTTTTCCAGCGATTCCAAGCCCGCAAACGCCGCGGCGCGCAGGGCGTCGGGATTGAGTGACGCATTGGAGGAAATCGAAGAATGACGCCGGCGCAACGAAGCGCTTGAGGAAGTGGTCATGACGATGCGCTACTTTCAACGGTCCGTTCGGACCACGCAGCCACGACCCGCACGCCCCGCCGGCGGTTGGGTCAATAGCCTCTAAAATACGGTTGCCACGGTCGCCACAAAGGCGAGGGCTGGGTCAGCAGCGCCGACTCGTTCGTGAAAACGCTGCCGTTGTCCAGGCCGGGGCAATAGCTGCCGTTGTCGAAGATCACGTCGGCGCGGGCGATTGAAAGCCGCGCAGGTTCACGTGTTTCGACATGGCCGTCAAAAAACAGCATGTTCACCTTCTTGCGCGACGCATGACGCAGCCGACCGGGCGTCATATTCGGGTCGTTCGGGAAGATGTAGTAGATCGACCGCCGGGGCAGCGCGTTGTCCATCACCAACATTCCCTCGGACTGCCGTCGGATCAACTTGTAAGGCCAGGCGTCGAATGCCGACCACTGACCGTTGATCGATTCTTCCGATTCGTCGATATCACGGATTCCGATCAGGCGTCCAAAATTCCATTGAATCAGTCCGTTGATCGAGTATTCGAGGCCACGCTCGGTGCGTTTCGTTCCCAGTCCACCGACCAATGCTGTCGAGTCGACCGAGGGGCAGTCGAACACGTCGCGTGTCGCGAACTTGCCGTTGATCAGTCCGTCGGCCCAGGTGAGTGGGGCGACGCCCGGGTCGGCGGGGAAGAAGTCGAACCGCGACTGAAAGTTCGGGTCCGTGACGGGCAGCGCGATCTTCTGTATCAACCCGGGCGGCATCCAGTTTTTATTGGCGTTCCGGTAAAGCTGGTACGCCAAGCCGATCTGTCGCAGGTTCGACATGCACTTGACGGTCGCCGCGGCGTCGCGTGCGCGGTTTAGCGCGGGAAGCAGGATGCCGATTAATAATGCGATAATCCCGATGACGATGAGCAGCTCGGTCAAGGTGAAGGCGAAACGACCCTGCCGAGCAAGGTTCCGACCAGTACACGGACTCCGCCCGCCGGTTCGAAATATCTGTTGCATCCGTGCTGGCGTCATCAGTGATTCCTTCGTCGGCGGGTGACTTTAACGACCGCTCGTGACGCGCCGCCGACGCGTACGAAGACCACCGACCATGCCGACCGACAACAAAGCCAAAGCCGATGTCGCGGGCTCGGGGATCAGGACCGGGGCGCTTCCGAAGGACGAGGCGAGCGAACGCGGGAAGTCGTTGGCGTCTAATAGGCCGGATAGGTCGGCGGCGTACGTTCCGGACTGACCCTGAATGGTGTTCGCGTCGAACGGGACGAAGGAGAAGTTGAAGGGTCCCGTCGCGGACGGAGCGAGTGAGAAATTGAGTTTCGCGAGAAACATCGGTGTGTTGGCGGCGAACGTCGCTTCGATGTTGTTTTGCGATGCGAGGTAGAAGGTCGCGAAGTTTTCGGCGGCGTGGTCACTGTAGATGGTGTCAAATCCGCTTGCCTGTGCATCAACGGACGTGAACGCCATCCCCGCCCCACTGGCGGAGATGCCGACCTGGAGATCGCCGACGTACTGGACGATCGAGGACGTCGCGTAGACGTCAACGCTCCCACCGCCGGGCGTCAGTTGGATATTCGAGAAGGTGAATCCTAGTGCCGCGGTCTGGGCGTTGACGTTGAACGAGCCGTCGACATACCCGGTCGTCAGGGTCGTTTCATCGAAAAGATTCGCATTATTCTGGACCACCGACGTCGCGATCGGATCCGATTCATCGAGCGGGTCACGGCGAGGGTCGTCGAATGTAACGATGTGAATCGGTACGTCACCGACGTATTTAGCGGGGACCGTGTACTGGACCCGCGCCAACGCGACCGTCGAGCCTGCGGTCACCGTGGCATCGGCCGTACGAGACTGCCCGAAGCCGCCCAACGACCCACCGGTCATGTTCAGGCCCGGGCTGTAGTTCGCATTCCCGTAAATGTACGAATTCCCAGGGTTGGTAAAGCCAGTGATCGTCACCCCTGCCGGCAACTCGACGACGGATTGAAAGCTGTTGATGAACTCATTCGGACCGCCGACGGGCACGGTGTAGACGACGTCGAACGTGCCGGTTTGTGCGGTCGGCTTATAAGACAGATCCACCGGGCTGACGATCTTCATCACGCCGGCGCTCGCGCGATCGACGCACACAAGGCCCGCGACCACAGTAAGGGCCGCGGCATACATTTTTGGAGCGTATCGTATCAATTTTGACGTCTTCATTTCAATCTCCCGAAGAACAACTTATGAACAAACACACTAAGCCCACGTAATTTAGCGGACCAATCTGAACCGATTCTCGACCTTTGTTAAGGCTTGCAACAAAGTTCCGGGTGATTCGCGCATGGGTGCGAAGTTGGAGAACATTTACGCCAAAGGCTTTAAGCCGATTTGCGCCGACGCGCCGAGAGCAGACCGACGGCGACGAGGCCGGTGCTTACGAGGGTCGCCGGCTCCGGGATGGCCGCGACGCGCAGGAGCGTGACGCCGGAGGGTACGGTGTTGTCGGTGAAGTCCAGCGTCGCGACCTGCGACGTGGCGTTCCCGGTGAGCAGGACGAACTTCGCGCCGGTCAGTGACTGGAATGAATTTAAACCCGAGTCAAGACTGACCCACGAATTGGCCGCGAGCATTTCCGCGAGGTTCGAGTACGCGGTGAAAGAAGTCTCGTTCGCGAAGTTTGCCGCCGACAAGGTCGTGCCGGTATAGGCCAGGACGAGCCTGACCAAGGCCGACGCGTCCGCGGGGATCAGGCCGCTCACGTT
>Ga0163144_10018649_pt1 | contig 14008 bp, 10 predicted proteins | sample OliLak19BULKMAT1_FD_123175 | JGI IMG/M metagenome (GOLD analysis project Ga0163144, IMG submission 123175) | Freshwater microbial mat bacterial communities from Lake Vanda, McMurdo Dry Valleys, Antarctica - Oligotrophic Lake LV.19.BULKMAT1 | ecosystem: Environmental > Aquatic > Freshwater >... | reverse complement strand
GCCGTGCGCGGATTCAATGTGGTGTCGGGCATGGAAGTGGCCGTGGTCAACGTCGACGGTGCGGTGTTTCTGAACGACATCGCCGCCAGTCCCGACGGATCGCTGTACATCAGCGACACGGGCATTCGTTTTGGCGCCGATGGCATGACCCATCCGGGCCCGGATCGCATCTTCAAGCTGGCCGGTCGCACCATCTCCGAGGCGCTGCGTTTTGACAGTGCGCCGGGCCCGAACGGCCTGCTCTTTGGCAGCGATGGACGCCTCATCATTGTGCCGTTCGCTGCGGGCACGATCTCGGCGTGGACTGTGGGCGCTCCAACGGCGGATTCGATCGCGTCGGGCCCGGGCGGCTTTGATGGCATCGCGCAGCTCGCCGACGGCCGCATTCTGGTGACCAGCTGGACCGACTCCACGGTGCATGTACTCGCCAACGGCGCCCTGACGCCGTTCATCACGGGCGTGCCGGCGCCGGCCGACATTGGCGTGGATACCAAGCGCGGCCACGTCGCCGTGCCGATCTTCGAACAGAACCGCGTGGAGTTCTGGAAGGTGGCGGGAAACTGACCAGTCCAGCCGATCACGCTCACACGGGCTAAATTACGGGATGAGCCAGCAGACCGAGTTCAAGTGTCACTACGAGCCGCGTGAGGAGTTGGCCAACGCCCTCACGCACGGCCTCGGGCTACTGGCGAGCCTCATCGGCGTGCCGGTGTTGGTCGCGTCCTATCTGGCGCGCGGGGATCTGCTGCTGGTGCTCGGCGTGAGCATTTTTGCCGCCTCACTGCTGGCGGTGTACACCACGTCTACGCTGTATCACGCCGTGCCGCATCCGCGTGCGAAGCAGTTGCTGCAGGTTGCGGACCATGTTGCCATCTATCTGCTCATCGCGGGCACATACACACCGTTCACGCTCGGTGTGCTGCGCGGCGCATGGGGATGGAGTCTGCTCGCGGCGATCTGGACGCTTGCGGCGCTGGGAATTTTTTTCAAAGTGGTGTTCAACAAGCGCTTCAAGCGACTCTCCACGGCGTTCTATCTCATGATGGGCTGGGCGGTGATTATCGCGATTCGCCCGATGGCACTGGCCATGCCGAACGCGGGACTCTGGTTGCTGGCGGCCGGTGGATTGTTGTACACGGGCGGCGTGTTTTTCTACGTGCGCAAGACGCGCTACACGCACGCGATCTGGCACTGCTTTGTCCTGGGCGGTAGCGCGTGCCATTTCTTCGCGGTGCTCGGCTACGCCGGTTGACGTCGGTGACGCCAGTTGACTTCTGTCTTCGGTGCGCCGGTTGACGTGCGTCTTCAGCAACGCCCGTTGACGACGCCGAGCGCGTGCCAGCCATGACGGGGAGTATTCGCCTGCTCGCGCTGATCTTCGGCGTCGCAGGCGCGATGCACTTTGTTGTGCCGCGGGTATTCGAAGCTATCGTGCCGCCTTGGCTGCCCGAGTGGATGCCGAGTGCCAGAACGCTCGTGTATGTGAGCGGCGTGGCGGAAATCGCCGGAGCGATCGGGCTGCTATTTCCCGGCACGCGCGTGCTCGCCGCGTGGTGCTTGATCGTACTGCTGATCGCGGTGTTCCCGGCCAACGTGCAGATGTTGCTCGACGCACGGGCGCGCGATGCCGCGGCCTGGTGGATCCTGGCGCTGTGGATTCGGTTGCCGATGCAGCCGCTGCTGATCTGGTTCGTCTGGCGCAGCGCGATTCGAACGCCGTAGCCGGCACCGACTCGACCGTAGCAGTTCGCCGATTCGGTCTTCCGGCCTCGCGGGTTGCCGAATGGCCAGAAGGCCTCAGGCGCCCGCGAGGCCGGAAGACCGAATCGGGAACTGCAACAGCGGGTGGGAGGTACCGGCGATGCTCACCTCGAAAGAGATCCGCGCTACCGATCGTGGGTGCCGTACGCCTGACGGAATCCGTCGCGCTGCTGCGGCGTACCCAGCACAATCAGCGACATGCCGCTGACGAGTTCCTGATCGGCGGGCGGCGTGGATTCCACTCGTCCGTCGTGCTGCACCGCGATGACATTGAGCCCGGTGCGTTCGCCAATCGCCGCATCGAGCAGCGTTTTGCCCACCAGTGATTTGGGGAGTGGCACATAAAACAGATCTACGCCTTCGCCGAGCACTACGAGTTCGCGCTCCTGCACGATCGACAGCACACTGTGCACACCAAGTGACGCATAACTGAGGACAAAGTCGGCGCCGGCACGTTGAATGGCTTCCACGTTGCGCTCGTGGGTCACGCGCGTGAGAATGCGCGCCTCAGGATTGAGCCGGCGGCAATACACGGTGAGGTACACATTCATCGCATCGTCGTGCGTGGTGAGCAGAATCGATGGCGCATCCTTGATGCCTGCGTCGTCAAGCACACTGCGGTCGGCGGCGTCGCCGATGATCAGGCGGTCAGCCACTTCACGTGCACGATCGGCCAGTTCCGGCGAGCGTTCCACGATATGTACGGGAATGCCGCGCGCTCTGAGCGCGCGAGCCGCCGACCGTCCCACTTTGCCGCCGCCGAGCACGATGACGGGATTGGGATTCACATTGTAGATCACCAGCAGTTCGTTGAGTTCCTCGATCTGCGCGGGCGTGCCGATCACGACGGGTACGCACATGGGAGTAAGCATCATGTCGGGGGTGGCCGGCGCCATGCGTCCCTGCTGCCAGACTCCAATAATCGTGATGCCCAGCGATTCACGCAGTCCGACGTCGCGAATGGTGCGGCCCTGCAGGGGCGTGTCATGCACGGGAAACTCCGCCAGCAGCAAGCCGTGAAAACGACCGATGATGTTCGCGTGCGAGAGGCCGGCGCTCACACGATTCGCGAGGTGTTCGCCGAGCTGACGCTTGAGGGGCAGCACATGGTTGGCGCCGCTGAGTTCCAGCACGTCGATTGAGTCGTGGGACTCGGCGAGGGCGACAATCGGGATTGTTGGCGCACGCTCACGCACCGTGAGAATGATGTTGCTGTTCACCGGGTCCGAACTGTTGGCGAACACCAGCTTGGCACGGGCCAGTCCCGCGGCGGTGTAGGTCTCGCAGGCGTCGATATCGCCGGTGATGACCGGCAGGCCACTATCTCGCATGCGCAAGGCCTGTTCGGCATCCGGCTCAATCACGTACGCGGGCACTCCGGCCAGTTCGAGCCGCCGCACGAGCGCGAGCGCGATGGGATCGTTCGCGCACACCAGCACGTGGTCCTTCACTGACGCCGGTACGCTGCGCAGGGCCTTGATGCGCGCCCGGTTGCGCTGCTCGAGCCACGGCGCGTAGACGGCGCGAATGAAGAGGAACGGCAGCAGAATGAGCAGCAGCACCAGGCCGGTGATCAACACGACGACACTGAACGCGCGGCCCAGATCACTGTGGAAGGTGATGTCGCCAAAGCCGAGCGTGGTCATCACCGTGAGCGTCCAGTAGACGCCCGTGAAGAGGCTGTGCTCCTGGCCCTCGCGCACCATGATCACGTGGAACAGCCACGAGAAGAGCGCGATCACGGCGAACAACAATGCGACGTAGCGCAGAAACGGCGCGACGTCGCGGCGCATGGATCCCTCGCTCGTGAGCAGCGTGGCGAGGTTTGAGCCGACGGTCTTCATTCAGGAACCATACAATCCGGACTTGACCGGCGCGAGCGGGCGGCGGCGTTAGCGTGCGGCGGCGTCAGCGTGCGGCGGCGTCAGCGGGCGGCCGCGATCGCGCCGCTTGCGATGTGGAGCTGTGCGGCACGACGAACGGCGTCCAGATCGTGTGCGCGGCCCGCCACGAAGAGATACTCCGTATTACGGAGATGCGTGATTGCCCCCACCTTCGTGCCGGCGGGATTGTGAATGCCAATCTGTGCGCCCACGTAGCGCTTGAAGTCATGTTCGAGCACCATGACCTCGCCGCGCGACGCGAGCATCGTGGTGAGCTCCTCGCGCGTCAAGTAGCCTTCGTCGCTGAACGACACCACCAGCACACGCGCGTCGAGCGTGTCGATGAGTGCACGCATGGCGTCGGCATGCCGCGGTCGGCTGTTGAAAATGCTCGGCCGCGTGCGCACATCGATGCGCTTGCGTGCGACACCGTACGCCTCCGGCGCATCCCAGCGCACCAGCGTTTCCCAGATGTGATAGTTGCCGAGATACGAATGCTGATTGTACGGCGGATCGAGATAGGCGATGTCGCCGGAGAGCGTGCGCGCGGCGTCGAGCGCGTCGAGCTGCGTGGCGTGGCCGGCGCCGTGTACGGCCCTCGGGAGCAGCGCCGGCACGCGCAGCGTGAGTGGCTTGGCAGCCCGCGTGGCCCACTGTTTGAGATAGGCCATCTGCACGCCGGTGGTGGAGTCCACGCGGTCGGCGGCTTCCATGAGTGAGACGAGTGCGATGGCCTCGAGTTCGGGCGGCAGCGCCCGCTCCGCGATGGATGTGCGAATCGCATCGATGTGGGCGCCGTTCTCCGGTGTGAAATAACGTGCGTCTTCGCAGAAGGTGCGTGTGACGTAGCCGGCGCTCGGCGCAACGTGTTGCAGTTCGCTGATCAAGGCGCGCGCCGGTTCCAGCCACCGCGCTGCATCGGCTTGCACGTAGCAAGTGGCCAGCGCGTGGGCGTAGGCGGCGTAGTCGTTGGCCAGCACCCGGAAGCCGGCCGCCTTGAGCGCGTGCCCCACGCGGGACGTGCCGGAGAACAGATCCACCACACTCGTCGCGTCAGGTACCGCGCTCACGAGTGTGACGATGCGTTCCAGCAGCAGGCGCTTGGAGCCCAGATACTTGATCATTCGTTCAAGCTACAGCCGGTGCGGTTGACAGGTGAGGCACGCGGCCGATACGTTATAAGGACAACTGATATCCGTGGTCTTTTGCCGCCTATTGCCGCCACGTAAAACAACGAGCTAAAACGCGATAGCCCGGCGGCGTCGTTTCCGTCGGGCTTTTTCGTGTTCGGTCGGCGCACCTTTCGCGTCGAGGTTTCGACATGTCGTTGCGTCAAATTGCTGTGCTGCACGAACATCCTGACTGGTTCCGTCCGCTGTTCGCGGAGCTCGATGCCAGGGGATTGCCGTACGTCCGTCTCGACGCGGCCGCCCATGCGTACGATCCCTCGGAAACGCAGTTGCCGTATTCGCTGGTGTTCAATCGGGCGAGCCCGAGCGCGTTTCTGCGCGGACACGGCGCAAGCATCTTCGCGACACTCCATTGGCTGCGGCATGTGGAGCGGCTCGGTGTCTCGGTGGTGAACGATGCCGACGCGTACGCGCTGGAACTCTCCAAGGCAACGCAGCTCGATCTGCTCGCCAGCCTTGGCTTACCGTTTCCCGCGAGCCGCGTGATCAATCACGCCGCACTGGCAGTCGAGGCGGCGTCGGCGCTGCGATTCCCGGTGCTGGTGAAGGCCAATATCGGGGGAAGTGGCGCCGGCATTGTGCGGTACGACACACCGAAGGTACTCGCTGATGCGGTCGCGCGCGGTGCGGTCGAAATGGGAATCGACGGTACGGCCCTCGTGCAGGAGTCGGCGCCGATTCGTGATGGTCACATCACACGCGTGGAAACACTCGGCGGCAAGTTTTTGTACGCCATCAATGTGTATCCGCCGGCTGATTCGTTCGACCTCTGCCCGGCCGATGCGTGTCAGACCACGAACGGCGTGGAGCTCGTGCGCGGTGCGTGCGCGATTGATGCGCCGAAAACGGGGATGCGGGTGGAGGGTACGCGGCCGAGCGATGAGATCATCGCGCAAGTGGAGCTCATTTCGCAGACCGCAGGCATCGATGTGGGCGGCATCGAACTGCTCGTGGACGATCGTGACGGCCAGCACTACTTCTACGACGTGAATGCGCTGTCGAACTTCGTGGCCGATGCGCCCAATGTGGTAGGGTTCGATCCGTTCGCGAAGCTCGTGGACTATCTCGAAGTGCGGGCCGGCTTCGCACCGGTGACGGTGTCCTGATGCGCTACGGATACTGGCTTCCGGTGTTCGGTGGGTGGCTGCGCAATGTCGAGGACGAAGGCATGCAGGCCTCATGGGCCTACGTGCAGCGTCTCGCGCGGCGCAGCGAAGAGCTGGGATACGATCTCACGCTCATCGCCGAGCTGTTCCTCAACGATATCAAGGGGATACAAGCCCCAGCGCTTGATGCGTGGTCCACGGCGGCCGCCTTGGCGGCGGTGACGCAGCGGCTCGAGCTGATGGTGGCGGTGCGCCCCACGTTTCATCATCCGGCCACGCTCGCGAAGCAGGCGGCGACGATCGATCAAATCAGCAACGGGCGCCTGTCGCTGAACGTGGTATCGTCGTGGTGGAAAGACGAAGCGCGGCGCTACGGCTCCACGTTCGACGAGCACGATGATCGCTACGCGCGCACGGCGGAGTGGCTGCACGTGCTGAAGAGTGCGTGGAGCGAGTCGAGTACCACGTTTCAGGGGAAGTACTACACGGTGGACGAGTTGGTGGTGCAACCGCGACCGCTGGCGAGTTGGAATCGTCCACATCCGGCGCTGTATGCCGGTGGGGAATCGGACACCGCGAAGGAACTCATTGCGTCTCGATGTGATGCGTATGTGATGCACGGCGATCCCGCCGAGCGCGTCGCGCCGAAGATTCTCGAGATGCGCCTGCGCCGGGAGAAGGCCGGATTGCCACCGATGCAGTATGGTGTCGCGGCGTACACCATCGTGCGGAATACCCCCGCGGAAGCGCAGCGTGAACTGGAGCGCATCACGACGGTGACGCCCGGTTCACCGGGCTATGGCAACTTCCAGGACTGGATTGCGAATACGAAACTCGAGCAGACACTGTCGGTACAGGACTATTCGGTGTCGAATCGCGGACTGCGGACCGGGCTCGTGGGAACGCCGGAGCAGGTGGCCGATCGCATTCGCGAGTTGCAGAACGTGGGCGTGGATCTGTTGCTGCTGCAGTGCAGTCCGCAACTCGAGGAAATGGAGCGATTCGCCGCGCAGGTCATGCCGTTGGTGGAGTCGCGCGCTCGCGTGGCAGCGTAGAGGATTTGTGCGGTTGCCGATCCCGATTCGGTCTTGCGGCCTCGCGGGCGCCTGAGGCTTTCTGGCCATTCGGCAACCCGCGTGCGGGAGATGTGCCCATCAGCGCATCGGCGGGCACGCGCTTGCCCCCCACGACGAGTCGAGCGACTGACGAGGTTCCCGGCATCCGGGTCGCATGGCGTTGTACGAAACGACCACTGACGACGGGTCTCACGACAGCCCGCTGACCCGTCCCTCCCGATCCATCGTCATGCGGGTGGCCGCAGGCGTTTTCGACAGGCCCGGCATCGTCATGACGTCACCGCACCGGGCCACCACAAAGCCCGCGCCCGCGCTGCCACTCACCTCGCTGACGGTGATGCGGAAGTCACGCGGGCGCCCGAGATGCTCGGCGTTGTCCGTGAGGGAATACTGGGTCTTGGCCATGCAAACCGGCGTCTCGCCCATGCCGTTCGCTTCGAGCCATGCGATGCCGCGTTCGGCGGCCGGCGTGAAGTCGGCACCCGCGCCGCCGTACACGCGCTGCACAATGGTCTCGATTTTCTCGCGGATCGGTCGGGACGTGTCGTACAGCGGGCGGAACTCGTGTCCACGCGCGTCGAGCACGGCGAGCACTTCGCGAGCGAGCACTTCGCCACCTTCGCCACCGCGCGCAAACACATCGGTGAGTGCCGCACGCATGTCGTGCTTGGCGCAGAACGCCAACACGCTCTCGATCTCGGCCTGCGTGTCGGAGGCGCGACGATTGAGTGCCACCACGACCGGAACGCCAAACTGACGCACGTTCCCCACGTGGTGCTCGAGGTGCGGCAACCCGCGTTCGAGCGCACCGAGGTCTTCGGCGTCGAGCTCCGTTTTGCGCGCGCCGCCCTGCATCTTGAGCGAACGCACGGTGGCCACGAGCACCGCCGCTTCGGGATTCAACCCGCCGGCGCGGCACACGATGTTGAAGAACTTCTCGGCGCCGAGATCTGATCCGAAGCCGGCTTCAGTGACCACGATGTCGCCGAGTGCAAGCGCTGTACGCGTGGCCACCAGACTGTTGCAGCCATGCGCGATGTTGCCGAACGGACCAGCGTGTACGATGGCGGGCCCGCCTTCAAGCGTTTGCACGAGATTCGGACGCATCGCGTGCTTGAGCAAAATGCTCATCGGCTGCGCCGCGTCGAGATCGCCGGCGCGCACCGGTTCGCGCGCCGCCCCTGCGCGCGTGCCCACGATGATGCGGGCCAGTCGTTCCTGCAGGTCGGTGTAGTCGTGCGCCAGCGCCACGATGGCCATGACTTCACTCGCCGGCACGATCACCCATCGTTCCTCGCGCGGTACCCCGTGCGCGGCCCCGCCCATTCCGATCACGGCATGTCGCAGCGCACGGTCATTCATGTCGATGGTGCGCGGCCATGTGATGCGGCGTGTATCAAGGCCCAGCGCATTGCCTTGACTCAGGTGATTGTCGAGCAGCGCACTGAGCAGGTTGTGCGCCGACGCAATCGCGTGAAAGTCGCCGGTGAAATGCAGGTTGATCTCTTCCATCGGCAACACCTGACTGTATCCACCACCGGCCGCGCCGCCTTTCACCCCGAACACGGGCCCGAGACTCGGTTCGCGCAGCGCGAGCACCGCGTTGCTCCCGATACGGCGCAGCGCTTGCGCCAGGCCAACACTCACGGTGCTCTTGCCCTCACCCGCGGGTGTGGGGCTGATCGCGGTGACCAGCACGAGCCGCCCGCGCACTGGTTGCTGCGCGATTTCGAGCGGCAACTTGGCCATGTAGCGACCGTACGGATCGAGTTCGTCTGGGATAAGACCGAGATCCGACGCGACATCGGTGATGGGCCGAAGCCGCGCTTGCTGCGCGATTTCAATGTCGGACGGGAAAACGGTAGCAGACATGCGTGCGTCGAGAGAGTGAAAGAGTGGTCAGGGCAGCGGCAGTTCGATCACGCGGTCGTCGACAATCGCGAACACACGTTCCTCTTCCTGGCGAGTCCACGCGCCACTGCCTGTGAACGCCGAGAAGGCGGGAAGTATGAGGCAATCGGGCCCGACAACAAAGCAGGGGAGTCGGACACGGTCGCCGCCGCGTCCGGAGAGTTTGATGGTGGGGTGCACGTGGCCGCACAATCTGAACGGCGCAGGCGCGTCATCGCGACCCGTACATTCCGTGTCGGGCACGACCTTGACGCACAGCGGATCGTGCGCAAACGTAAGCGCGCCCACCGTGAGTGGTGCGTCCACCGCGCTGATGCGCAGACTGGCTGGCGGATCACCGGCGTGCGCGTCGTGATTGCCTCGCACGAGTGTCACCTGGAGATCGGGCCATCGGCTGCGCCATGCCTGCACGGGCTGTAGCGCACGATCCTCCCAGCCGTGACGTGAATGTGCGAGATCACCGAGCACCAGCAAGTGATGAGCGCGCGTGCGGTGCAGCAGCGCATCGAGTCGCAGCAGATCGGACGTGGTGCCGCCCGCGGGTACGGGCACACCATGCGCACGTAGCGCCGTGGCCTTGCCCCAGTGCACATCGGCAATGATCACCGTGCGCGTACTCGGCAGTTCAGCGGCGCGCTCGGCGTGCAGGATGATCTGCTCGTCACGAATGGTAAGACTCAAGTCACTGTGCGCCCGGGCGGGCGACGCCGTTGGTGAGTTGTTCATGAGCGCGGCGTCATCGAACGGGCCGCAGCACCACTTCGCGGCTCGCGCCGGTGCGCTTTTCCATCTGCGCGGTCATGCGCCGCACCCGATCGGCAAGTTTTTCGGTGCTCAGCTTTTCACGCGTTCGGTCCACGAGCAGCGGAAACGCCAGCGGTGTGGGACGTTCCACGTCAATCACGCGCACCGCTGATGCCGAGAGTCGCGTGAGCACCCGCCCGATGCGGCTGGCTTCGAGTTGTCGTTCAAGAACCTCACGCTGTGCCTGATGCAAGAGCAGGTTGTCCGGATCAAATCGGGTTAACACATCAAACAGCAGCCCACTGGATGCCTGCACCTGCTTCATGGATTTTTGTTGCCCGGGAAAGCCACTGAAGATAAGTCCGGCCACGCGGGCTATCTCCCGGAACTGGCGACGTGCGAGTTCGGCCGCATTCAGGCTCTGGGTAATGTCGTGCAGGAGATGCGCGGGCGCGAGCAATCCGGATTCAATGGCCTCTTCGAGTGGCGCCAACTCCGGCGACATCAGGTCGAACCCGTAGTCGTTGCACGCGAAGGTGAAGGTAATGGGCGCCAGCTGCGCAATCCGGTAGGCGAACAATGCGGCGAGCCCCTCGTGCACGAGCCGCCCCTCGAACGGATAGATGAACAGGTGAAACCCGTCACGGGTCTCGCAGCGCTCGATGAGCAACTCGTCCGGGCGAGGAATTACCGAGCGCTCCGCCTGCAGTTCCAGCAGCGGCCGAACGGACTCAAGCTCCGGCGTGTTGTACACCCCGAGTCGCGCACTCTCCAGCGTATCGCGCACTGCCGCCGCGAGTTCGGTGGAGAGCGGCATGCGTGCGCCGGCCCACCGGGGAATGGCGTGCGCCATGGATTTGGCTTTTCGGACCCAGGCTACCAAGTCCCGTACTCGCACGAACTCGAGCGCACGTCCGGAAAAGAGAAAAACATCACCCGGAGTAAGCCTCGCGATAAAACTCTCTTCCACGGTGCCAATGCGCCCGCCGGTGAGGAAACGCACGGCGATCGCGGCATCACTGACGATCGTACCGATGTTGAGCACATGCCGCCGCGCGACCTGTGCGTCACGAACCGTGTAGCGATCGTCCTGCAGCACCAGCCGTGCATATTCGGGGTACGCCTGCAGCGTATCTCCGCCACGCGTCGCAAAATCAATCGCCCAATCGAATTCCTCGCGCGTGAGCGCGGCGTACGCACGCGTGGTACGCAGCTCGGCCAGCGCTCCGGCCGCCGTGAATCCTCCGCCGAGTGCGAGTGTGACGAGATGCTGCACGAGCAGGTCGAGCGGTCGGTCCACCGGATCGCGCGACTCAATCGCGTTGGCGCGCATGGCATCACGCGCCGCGGAGACTTCGACGAGTTCGAGCGCGTTGGTGGGCACGCAGACAATGCGCGAAACGCGGCCCGGTGAATGCCCCGAACGCCCCGCACGCTGCAGCAAACGCGCGACGCCTTTGGGGCTGCCGATTTGCATGACCACATCAACCGGCGAGAAATCGACGCCAAGATCGAGTGATGATGTGGACACCACGATGCGAAACCGTCCGCTGCGCAAGCCGTCTTCCACGCTGCGGCGCTGCGCGAAATCGAGCGACCCGTGATGAATCGCTGTGAATTCGAACCAGTCGGGACGCGCCGTACAAATGGACTGAAACCACAACTCGCACTGCGAGCGTGTGTTTGTGAACACAATGGCGCTCTGCGCACGCTCGAGGCGCTCGAGCACCTGCGGCAACAGCTTCACGTTGAGGTGGCCGGACCACGGGAAGCGATCCATTGTTTCCGGGACAAGCGATTCCACAATGATCTCTTTGGGCACAAGCCCGCGCACCAGTCGTCCACTGTTGGGCAGGGCGGGCGCTGGAGGGTCAGCGGCGTTCCGGGACGACGCGCGCAGGCCGAGCAACGTGTCGCGTGCGACCTCGAGATTGCCGAGTGTGGCGGACAACCCCCACGTGCGCAGCGTGGGCACGATCGCGCGCAGCCGCGCCAGTGCGAGTTCCGTTTGTGCGCCGCGTTTGGTGGAAAGCAGTTCGTGCCACTCATCTACGACTACACATCGCAGATTTGAGAACAGCTCGGCGTGATCCTGGCGGCACAGCATGAGCGTGAGCGATTCGGGCGTGGTCACCAATGCCGTGGGGAGACGATCACGCTGCTTCTGTCGCAGCGAGGCTTTGGTGTCGCCGGTGCGCGATTCCACGGTCCAGGGTAGCCCGAGGGCCTGCACCGGTTCGAGCAGTGCGCGCTCGGTGTCGGCCGCGAGCGCACGCAGCGGCGTAATCCAGAGCACGCGCAGTTTATCGGCGGCGCTGCGGACGGATGCTCGTGGAGATCGAGCTGGCCTTGTGTTCGCCGGCAGTTCGGCGCCATTCACGGGCTTGGACCTGATTGTGGTTCTGACTGCGGTCGCCGTATGGGTCGCCGCTTCCTGCAACGCCTCCGCCACCGGCCCCAACCACGCCGCGTACGTTTTGCCAGTGCCCGTGGCCGCATGAATCAACCCTGACTCACCACGAGCGTACGCCTCCCACACCTCGCGCTGAAACGCAAACGGAGTCCACCCGCGTGACGCGAACCACGCAGCGAGCGGATCAGCCGGTTCCGACTTCGGCGCGCGACGACGGGCACTGCGGCGTACTGTGGTCACGCGCCGCCACGCTGCGCACGCAGCAGCTGCCGCACCGTCTCCAGCGAATCCGCTTCGGTCACCGGTTTATCCCGCCGCCAGCGGGCAATGCGCGGGAACCGCACCGCAATCCCGCTCTTGTGTCGCGCACTCTCCTGGATGCCTTCGAACGCGAGCTCGAAGACCAACTGTGGTTCCACCGTGCGCACTGGGCCGAACTTTTCACGCGTATGCGCACGCACAAACCGGTCCACTTCCCGGATCTCCACATCAGTCAGTCCGGAATACGCCTTTGCAAACGGCACCAGCGTATCGCCGTCCCACACCGCGAACGTATAGTCGGTGAACAAGCCGGCGCGACGACCGTGGCCGGCCTGCGCGTTCACGAGTACTGCGTCCACCGTGAGCGGCGAGACTTTCCATTTCCACCAGTCGCCGGTGCGACGCCCGACGCCGTACGCCGCATCGAGACGTTTGAGCATCAGCCCTTCCGCTTCCTGCGCGCGTGATGCGTCGCGCGCGGACACGATCCCATCCCAGTCGGCGGCGTCAATGATGGGAGACACACTGATCGGCGCACCGGTCGGCAGTGCGCGCACAATGAGCTCGAGGTACTGTCGACGAACTCGCAGTGGTTCCGCGCGCACGTCGCGTCCTTCGAACTCCAAACAGTCGTACGCAACGAGATGTACCGGCACGTCGGACAACAGCTTCTTGCCCACCGTCTTGCGATTGAGACGCCGTTGCAGCGCCGTGAACGGCATCGGACGGGCATCGCGCCACGCGAGCAGCTCACCATCGAGCACGGTGCCGTCGGGTAAGAAAGCCACCGCTGCTTCCACCTCGGGAAATCGACCGGCGAGCAAGTCTTCGCCGCGGCTCCACAGAAACGTGCGGCCTCGCCGCTTGATCACCTGCGCTCGAATGCCGTCCCACTTCCATTCCACCAACCACGCATCACGCTCGCCCAATGTTTGCACACCGGCCTGGAGTGCGTATGCCAGAAAAAACGGATACGGGCGACTCCAGTCCGCGTCACTCGTGGTCTCGCTGATCAACGACGAGAACCACGCACCGCTCGGCTCCCACTGGCCCATCAGTCGATGCGCGAGCACATCGGCATCCACACCACTGCTTGCGGACAGCGCGCGGACCACCAATCCATCAGAGACACCCACACGAAACGAACCCGTGAGCAGCTTGTTGTACACAAAACGCGCGGTGCCACTCAGCGCGCGCCACGCCGCGAGCAACTCCATGCGCTGCGCTTCCGGCTCAAGCGACTTCAACGGCAGAATGCGTTGCTCCACCCACTCGGCCAATGACGCACCATCCGACGCGTCTTCGTGCGGAACCAGCAGAGTGATAGTTTCTGCAAGATCACCCACTTGCGCGTACGATTCTTCAAACAGCCAGTCCGGAATGTTCGCAGCCTGCGCCGCCCACGTACGCAAATCGGGCGCACGCACCAGGCGCTTGGGACGGCGCCCGGTGAGAAACGCTACGGCCCACGCGGCATCGGCCGGCGGCGCGCTGCTGAAGTACGCCGAGAGCGCGGCGACCTTGCTTTGCGTGGCCGTGGACGCATCAATCGCGTCGTAGAGGGCGGCGAAACGGTTCATACGCCAGGGTCCGCGGCGGTCGGCAACGGCACATCGGCACTGGACGTGTCATTCGGGGAAGCGCCTGCACCCGAAACGTCAGT
>Ga0163144_10018648_pt1 | contig 14008 bp, 12 predicted proteins | sample OliLak19BULKMAT1_FD_123175 | JGI IMG/M metagenome (GOLD analysis project Ga0163144, IMG submission 123175) | Freshwater microbial mat bacterial communities from Lake Vanda, McMurdo Dry Valleys, Antarctica - Oligotrophic Lake LV.19.BULKMAT1 | ecosystem: Environmental > Aquatic > Freshwater >... | reverse complement strand
GGATGATTTGGGAAGCGGTGACTCAGATGATGAAACATCTGATCCTCTGGCTGATGTTTCTGACAGCCTTGACTCCCTTCTCAAATAAACATTTAGTTGAAAACTCACCATGCGCACCCTTAATAAATGAATCAAATAAAAACAAATTGGTATATTAGGTTATATGTTTTACTTCTTTTTCCTAGACGAGTGCATGTACAATAAAAAGAGTCTGCAAGCATCTGCACTCATCAGGGTCTGGCCACCAACTATAGCACACATTTCATGGTGTCGAACAGCGCCAATCAATTTGACGGAGTCCGTGCTGACGCTCTACTTGTACGGGCCCGGGCACTCTACAGTGCGGCATGATTGCGGGCAGGTTGGCCGTGCAGGCAGTGGAGATATTTCACTTATAGGTCAACGAAGGATAGGTAAATGGCAATGCTGACGAGCATCTTGAGGTCGCCTGCCCACCAGCTCAAGCACATCACAGAACAAATTTGCGTAGTGCTGAAAATTGAACTATAGCAGGTTGCTGGTCATCAGTCTGCATCAAATCTGTGCAGATATCTTATACTTCTGTTCCAATCGTTTCCTTGGCTGTTTACTGGTTGCTATTGCCTCTTCCTTCTGGTGTCCATCATGCCTGTCTGGTTTGCAAGAAGAAACTAAAGATTAGGAGGTCGTAGACAAAAAATTAATTGAAACGATGAAGACAATGCGCGACTGAAAGATCGTGACTTGCCCCCTACCAGGATTTTAATTTTCGGTGTCAATGAGCGACTTTTCTTAATAATGACCCCCCACATCATACATGATGGGTCGTTCTACATGCATGCTAACATTGTTGTCGCGTTCCACTCGCATTTGTTTTGTTGATGAAGGCACCCGACAACCCGTCGAAAATCATATCCACATCACAAAACAAGCACTGGCTGCACCAACAGGATGGATGCATTCGTTTGGCTCATACTCTTCTTTCTGTCGGATGTTATTCAACTGATATTTGTTGTACCTCGGATGCTGGAATGCACGTCGATGTCGACGCTCATTACATGGTCATTCATTCTCGGTGTCTTGGGTGATGCCTTTTGGCATGTGGGGTCGGAGCACAGCGCCATGACGATCAATGCGGCGTCGTTGTTTTATATAATTGGGACGATTCCATTCGTCGCCCGGTTCTTCAAAGGCGATGCTGATCGAACGTTGAAAGGTGCCTTGGCAGTCCTCTACATTTTCAACTTGTATACCTTCGGCGACCCCAGCGATACTTTGGCTCCATTGTTCCTGGAAAAACACTTTGTAAATCACTTGGGGTCGGCCTTGTTCTATTGCGTTGCCGCCGAAAAAGAGTACCAGACGATTCCAGTGTGGGGCAAAAAGATAGACTAACATAGCTGGGATAGGAGACTGCAGAAAACCTCGAGAATTATGAAGGGAGATTGAGAAGCTCTATGCAAAATAATGAATGATCTATTTTATGAGATTTTTTTTTTTGGAATCTTGATTTCAACACAAGCTCTCCAACAGAAAAGGCTGAGTAAGAAAAGGTCAAATCATTACCAGACAAACAACTGCCTCCACTCTATCAACATCCATAGTTACTTCATGTTGCTTGTTGATCTTGATCCCACAGCAAAACACCTTTTCAGTACCCACTGACAAGTTTGAAGGCACAGCATAAACCACCAACAGAGTCACCGGGTCAACTGTCTTTGATGCATGTGATAACTCAAACTATGCATGATGGTTGCAAAACATTTTTGAAGGGACAACAAACCAACAACAGGAATAGATGGGCAACTCTGAGCTCCATAAAACTCAACACCTTTTACATCAACATCATTGGCCAACTTGGTGCCTGGTAAAAGCAAGTGCACAGCTGTCAGCCACAACAAAAGAGTTTATCCCACAAACCAACAGAACGACGGTGTGTTTAGCACACGCAAAAAACACATGATGTCACTTTTCAGACTGCACACCATTTGTGAGGTTATATTTGCATGCAGAAAGAAACCTCCCCATTTAGAAGAGCTTGACTTATCTCACGAGAAACAAGTCATGCTTCCATGAAAGAGAAAGAATCAATTGATGTTTGTGTGGATCACCACATTGAGTCCATCTCTTTTTTGATTCTGCTAGGCTGGTTGTTCATACCAATAGATGCCTCACCAAGGTCAAACAGTCAACCAGCTGTGCTCAAGTGCCATCAATTTGATTATCTGTACTTGTGGAGTCACTGATGAATCATGTTTGAATTCAAAAATACATTGGTCGCTCGCTTGTCCCCAACACAACCCTCTCTCGCGATGCGATGCGTCGATGATGAGAACCGCAATCTTCCTTCTCCTCAACTGCCTCAAACGAAAGAAAAAGGAAAGAGGACGGGGCTAGGGATAGAATGACAAGAACTCCTTCATTGATCATCGAGTTATTTTTTCGTTAATTTTAATCTCTATTTTGATTTGTATAATACCCGAGAATGACGATATTGGGCCGAATAGTCCGAGCTTCAAGCCGTCTAAGCACGCGGCCATTAGGCAATGGTTTGAGGGCCGTGACGGTTAGGAATACGACCTCTTCTGTGGGGAGGAAAGCGCCTGCTGGTGGCTTCCACATTAACAAGTTCAGCACAGCAGCCATCTCGGACGACCACGAGAGCGGCGATTCCTCGCAGGTACCAAGAGTTGTCCATGAGGGATCGGCATTATCAATATCATTTTCCACTCAGGGCGACCAGTGTGGTGACGACAGTGAAACAGCTGTGGAATCCCTCTTTCATGCTCCTTGGTTGTGGTACAGTGACCCTTCCTTCATCCATCCCTCATCTGGCCAGCGTCTGAGGAGGTTAAGCCAATTTCCAGGTTGGAAAATTCATAAGGTCGAAAAAGTAGACCTGGAGTCAGTGTTGTTGCAGCAACAAAAGGATGAAAAAGCTACCATTCCATCGCCACCCCCACCTCCTGGGTGCATGCATTCCATCGGAACTGTATTTCAGTCCATCCAAAACAACAGAGTTCCAAAGGACAAACATTCAAACAGTGGCGATAATAATAGAGCGGATGGAATACTATTGAAGATCACGTGGAACACTCAAAACAATGATGCTCATAACCAAGATAACAACGACGTGGTCTCGTACTATGATTGGAATTGGCTGCTACGCTGCCGATATGATGATCAGGCACGACAAGTCCGAGCACAGAGAACCAAAATTACCCCCACCAATGCTCTTGGTCGCCATTCCAGTTGTCCAGACATTTTGGAAGTGGATTATCTGGACTTGTTTCCTTGTCATGATACAAGTGATGGCTTGGACTACGACTATGAGTCTGCCCAAAAGGATACACTACTCAAATTGCTTCATGGAATTGCCGAACAGGGAGCTGCCTTGGTCCGCAACGCCCCCTTTAATAACTTTTTGGAGTACAATGACAACAATGCACGAGGTGCTGGTACTGAAGCCGACGAAAAGGCAGCCGCGGTGGCCAAAGTGGGCCGAGCCGTCGGAGGGGGGGCACTGTCCCATGGCGCTTTGTATGGAAACCTATTTCATGTACGATCGTTGCCCAATGCTGTCAACATTGCTTACACCACGGTAGCATTGAGTCCCCATCAAGATCTTGCGTACTTTGAATCCAAACCGGGCTTGCAACTATTGCACTGTATTCGCAACAACCAAGAGAGCATCCAGGGCGGAGAATCGACATTGATCGATGCCGTGGCGGCTGCCGAATATTTGCGAAAAGTAGAGCCTCGCTATTTCCATACGTTGAGTCAATGTTTTGGTACATTCGTCAAACAGCGAGAGGGTGCCGATATGGTGTACACACGACCTCATATTGTCGTGGGAGAAATGGGACAAGTCGTAGCTGTTCATTGGAGTCCACCATTTGAGGGCCCACCGATGGGAATACCCCCCGATCAAATAGAAGATTACTTTGAGGCTTATTCAGCATTTGAGCGTATGCTCGATGATCACTCATCCTCCTCCGCGTTCCTACCTCCGAAATTGGATGCCGTTTGTCATCAATATGCTTGTGACTATACATGGGAGCGGTCGTTGGAACCGGGTGATATGCTTATCTTTAACAATCAGCGCATGTTGCATGGTCGACGTGGGTTTGATTTGTTGAAGGATGAGAATGGCAGTGATGGCCACAACGATACCGTTCACAGACATTTAGCGGGATGCTACACCAACATTGACGATACCCTGAATACATATCGTGTGCTGCTACGGGATTTACCGGACCGTGGCGAGAGAATGGTGCGAGGATTTGGGAATGGCAGCAGTGGATCACTTTAAGATAGATTCCCACCTGTCCATTTCTCGGTCATTTTTGTTTTAGAAGTAATAGAACGATAGATACTCAAATAAAACAATCAAATAAATTCTATTTGCATGTTACTTTGATGCAACATATTCTTGCCTACCAATGGTAAGGTGCGCTAGATCCACAACAAAAAGAACAACTCACTTGCATTCGAAGCAGCACGAAAAGCAAGTGGCCAGAGGCTGTGTTCAGCTCCAGACGTCAGCATATGCGACAGCAGCAGGCTAGCTTGGAGTCATCCTGAGTTGACGATTGATAGGGCTATCCACGTTCCTCCTCTTTCTTTTGCTTCACTGCCAACACCTCCCACTCACTTGCGGCGAAAGATGCGAAAGACCAGCGAATGGACAAGTAAAGTACGAACTAGTGTGTAGGATTATAGATGTGCATATATAGGTTTGAGTGTGATCTAATTACAGTGCTTTATTATCAGTGTTTTATCTACATAGTTTGGAAGCAGGACAATCTATTCAAAAATGCCCGTTCCATTATTGGAAAACAAAAATCTGTTCCTCACGCCAATACTTTCTTTCCCACTTCATAAAAGGAAATCATAATGGCATATTGGGGCGCTACTTTTAACATGCGCGCCTGGTTCCCTCTCCACAAGGCAGCCACGCCATCTTCCTTGATAATGGATCGAATGACACGCAAGATGGTCGTTCGCTGTTGTTGCTGATGTTCATTCTGTGGTTGTGCTGCAGACTGAAAGCGCGTCTTGACGACATCCAGTGGTGCTGTAAAGGATGCTGCCACCATGCCAGCAAGAGCAGCATTCGTAAATTCAAAGGCGACTTGTCGTTCCGTCGTCGCTGCCTCAAGATGACGCGGCAAGAGATAGGGTCGGCTAATGTCTCGAAATTGTTCCAAACAGAGCATATACATGGCCGCAAAGGGTACATCTCTGGCCAAGGAAGGAACGATGCCTTTGTACAAGGCCCCCACTCCATCTGTTTGCACAATCCGGACAAGCTCCGACCATACACCACCACCGCCCTGTCGACGACCAGTAAGCGCAGATTGTGACGATTGATTCGAAGTGGAAGACGCGTCTCGTGTTCGCAAGAGCTCCAAGGGTGCCACGGCGGTAGTGGCAATCAATCGAGCCAGAGCACCCCCGATCAAGGGAATGGAAGAGTTGTTGTCACTACCACTGAAAGACCAGCGTCGCAGCCGAGCCACGATTTCGTCATAGGCCGTCAAGTACAGCACATAGTTGGGGACTGACATGACGATGGTGGGTGCAATCCCTCTGTAGGCACCTTGGACTCCTTCCTTGGCAATGACACTCCGAAGCATGGAGAGAGGGCCCGGATGTCGGTGCACGACCGCTGTGCCATAACTGGAGTTGCTACCAATCCCACCCATCAACGTAGGTCGATAATTTTGCTGCTTTACTTTGGCGACTTCAAAGGGTTGTGACACCAACGCGGATACGATGGAGCCAGCACTTCCTGCCACAATGCGAGGATCCCAAAGCAAGGCCGAGCCACTCGCCACCATGGCCGACGTCTGCGTCGCTGCCATCATGGAGGAATTCGCAAGATGCGAATCCTCATCCACAATGAACGACGCGTTGTAGTAGGTGAGGGATACAATTGACATGATTGTTGACAATGAATGACTGAACTGAACAGATCACCAGCTCTCTCCGCCCAACAAAGTACTGTTTACAAGCACATCACCGAACAATAAGTGAGGATAGGATCCACAGAGCCAGCTACTAGCGGTATGCTTGTGAACTTTGTGTATCCGTGCCTTCTTCTCAGAACCAAATGATTTGAATACGATCCATCTGACACAGCCTCACGAAATAAAATGAAGCCACATAATGAGTCAGCCATCGATATGTTACATGCTCTTGCCCTTGTTTCCGTCGAACTTGAGGAAGGAATTGAGAACAGGGCGACGTGTTGTCTACAACAGCTGATCATTCATGAATCCGTAATTTGTTAATGTGTGCGGTCCATAAAAGAACGCATGAGAATCCGAAACCGGCAGCGTCGATAAATCAATCATGAAAGTATCATGACTCAGTGCTCAAGAAAGACGCACAGGAGCGCGAAAGGTTGACGATCTTTGGCTAGCTAGTCTAGTAGTAGTACCACTGTACTTCTAATAGCTGGCTGGCTAGCTAGCTAGCTAGCTAGCGAACTTTTGGATCTGAAAGTAGACTACTAGTAACTACCTGCTGGAAGCCGAAAGCAATAGCTAGAGAGCGGAGACCCATGAATAATTTATCAACACTGTGATGTGTACACATTGGGCATTGTTCTTGCTTTGTATATTCCGCCTTCCGCGTGATAGATATCCATGCCGAATTATGTTGTGAGTGGTTGGAGGGTCGCCAATGACACCTTCGAGCTGCTGTACGTTGTAGATAGATTGTGTGCTCCAAAATGAAATGTACAGACTGCGACGCCGCCGGTCCGAGATGAGGAGAATATCTGCATCAGCAATGGGTGATAGCTAAATGTTGGAACTTTTCGAGGAAGGAATGAAGCATCCATTTTGCTGGCGGCATTGCCAAACATGCTCAGCTAGTGACAGTGACTCTTTCCAGTGCGACAGTGGCAAGCGGAACGTTGCGGTTGCAGACAGCGAGTTGGACTGTCTCCCGGGTCGGGAAGGAAGGATGTTTGTTCTGTATCGTACAAGTCATTCGAACGTATTGCCATGAATGCAGCGAACGGGTGGATCCAAAGATTGCTTGCACTCGGGAGCTCTATAGAATCCTTGAAGCCTTTTTGCAACGTTGTTCTCGCCGCTTAAAATAAATTCAGGAAAATAAAATCGGGCAAAGACCATTTGCCAATCATTAGACCTTGGAGTAAAAAACATGATTGTGTTGGGAGAAACTATTTGTGGAGCACTGTCCTTGGCGTTTGCATAAAACCACGAGGAAATCCGCTCTACCAGCTAGTCCACCTCTGGTGATCCGAAGCATTTGAAACTAGAACGGGCACATCCTGTCTGTAACTCATGAGAGTTTGTACTCACATTTCGATTGGAGAAGCATATTGTTAATCGTTCTCATCAATTTCTGCCAGCTTGGCGTTTCTATCGTTACCATTGCTCAGTGGTGCCAAACAAAGTTACAAAGTTGCTTGCCATGTTTCTTCCGTTACCATTGCTCGGCAGGGGACGCACTTGTTTGGTAGCCTCGGCAACGCTCACAGCCCTCTTTGCAATTACTACAGTAGGGATCGCAAAGCTAACAAATTAATTATTAGTTACATACTAACAAATAACTTGTAACTTGCCATTCAAGCTTTTTATCGTTTCTTTATCGGTATCAATAAAATGAAGGATAGGGTGTAAAAGCACATAAAGGTCACTGGGTGCGACGGCGGATAAGACTTATGAAGTATGCTTGCAATGGCGGACACACGGAAACGGGAACTAAGATAACTTCTCTCGTCCGACATTCATCAAACGCTTACTCTTCCTCTTCTTCAGCCGGTGCTTCTTCTTCCTCTTCTTCTTCCTCTTCATCGCCTCCACCTGCGCCACCTCCAAACAGAGATCTCGCCATATCGAAATTGGCATTCTCTTTGACCTGGTTCCTGGAAACTTCTTTTGATGTTTTTTCGCGTGTGTGTTGGTCTTTCCTGATACCACTCTCAACAGTATCAGTAATGTTGACATTCATGTTGGCCTTGATTTGGTTCCTTCCTGTCTCCTTGTATGTCTGCTCACGTGAGAACTGATCCTTGCGAATACCTCCTTCCACTGTATCCGTGATGTTCACGTCCATATTCTTTTTCTTTTGCTCTCGGGCAACTTCTTTCGACGCATTCTCGCGGTTGAATTGGGTCTTCCGCTCGTTAGTTTCGACAGTCTCCGTAATTTTGACGTCCTGATTCTTCTTCTTTTGATCAACAGCGGTTGCCTTGTGGGCAATCTCTCGGTTGTGCTTTTCTTTACGATCATTGGACTCGACTGTCTCTGTGATCTTGACGTCCTTGAGTTTATCTTTGGTTTCCTTAACCTTAGCCTTGGTCTTCTTATTACCCTTGGTTTGACCAAGTGAGAACATCAAATCAGCCATGGTGGAAGTATTCTTTTTTTAAAGGAAAAAGCACAAAGATATATTTTGTGAAGAATACAAGATAATTGTGGCAGCTGATTTGTGTTGCAATATCGCTTGTTGGCTCTAACGCGATTTCCTGTTTTTGTGCAAACGCCACGTAAAATTTCTACGGGTTTTCTACGAGGCAAGATCGAAATGTTGAACGCCGGCAAGGAAACAGTACAAAATTGTATGCACAAATCTGCTGCCAAGAAGGATTGATTGATTTGATGGACGAAGATCCAGTATGTGTTTTACTTCACTTTCGACAGGTCATCTACGATGACCGAGCGGGCATACAGTACGCAAGATACCCTAGCGATGGTAGATTTAAGATCAGGCAGAGTATTAATAACCCCGATGCCTGCTTTCTCCTATCAAAAATGAGTGAAAAATCAGTACTTACGACCTGACCCCGCTTTCTTCACAAAATGGAGTATTTTGCTCCGAGATTGACTTGGAGCAAGCAAGGCTACAAACAGATTCCTTCCTAAATCGAAATCCTGCATGAAGGCTTGCCCGTCAGCTACTAGTACTACTACAGCATGGTGCTGCTTCGAGCGACAAGGACCTTCGATGAAGCTTTATCTGATTCTACTTGGTTTAACAATAGTTCATTTCTGCCATCTTGAGGGCTGTCGTTGAGGGCTGTCGCTGTCTTGTCTTTTGCTGTGATTCCAGTGGCGCAAAACTTGACGGTATTATGAAGCTGGTTGACAATTGGTAGCATTGCGATCGGTTTTGTAAATTTGATACTTCCACGGATCTAGGTGATATATCTGCCAGCCGTTCAAGGTCCCCGTTGTTGTTCGATTGCTTCGTTTCCAAAAATGGCGCAACACGAGATGCACGACCCTGCCTGGTTGCTCCTGGGACGATTGTGCAACAATAATCAGTAATCATTGATCATTGTTATGACGGCATTTCTGGGGAACGATCATCGTTATGATACGGCATTTCTGGGGAAAGGGGTCCATGTCGTCGCCTCGTGGTTGTGTCCACTTGGTTCTGCACCTCTTAGGGTTGGACCTTTATCGAGAATCGCTCTTGAGCCGGGAGAGGCACTTGGAATTCACTGGGGATACAACCGGGCGACTGGCTCAAGAATAGGGCTACTCGTGCCTCTGGTGGAACTCTTACCATGAGCTTGAACTCCCAACGACTTTCTCTGCGAGTGCAGGCGTCGACCGCAAACTGCTCAACGGCTTGGAGACAAAAAGCCAGCAAAATTTGTTGGCGCCCAATATTGGTAAATGAAAGGCAACCTAAATAGTGGGCCAAACTTGAAGTCACGGTTGAACAGGGATAAGTGCGCTTGGGCACCTTCTTGATATGACAACAGAAATCTTTTTTATGGTGGGTTGGATAATACTGTTTTTACGAGCCGCATTCAAAAGGGCAGAAATCCTTAGTCCAGTGGACTGTGGTGCACTGGTTTCTTTGATGAAATGATATGAGTTCCCAGGATGTGAAGCTGTTCGATATTATGAGGAGGAAGAGGGGGGCAACAGAAGCATTTGATCTCATTGACAGATGGGGCACGGATGTCGACGAGAAGACTGGCAGGGTAGAATTTTTTTCTTTCTTTTCAGAAATGAGTGCACGCCTCCACCCGGGTCCAAAAAGTGTGCTCTAATAGAAAATAATTTCCGGCCCATCACTGTCCTAGCGTTTGGCCAGCTACTTCGAGCAGTAAATTGGACGGATATGAAAATTCCTCATAGCAGAGAAGGGTCCTCTCGACACAGCACCTGCTTTGTTGCGAACAAGGGTTGCCAGCAGCGATTGCAAGAAAAGAGACCTGCCTCCAGATAGGGAAGAGGGCAGACTTTCCATAACGAATGCCAATTTGCTGCTGACACCACTTCCCGGGCTTTCTTTTTTCCATTCCCTTCCAGATCGTTTGGATCAAAGTCATAGGTGTGAGGCCTACAGTTGCATCTGAGAAGCTCAATTGAAAAAGGGTAAGGAATCGGCTCTTCAGGTCCGCATTGTGCAGATTTCTCTCCAAGAATTTTCGACCGCTTCTTTACTCAAATTTCACTGGAACGATTATTGTCGGTTTGCTGACAAAAAATCAGCACGGTAACATTTCAAGAGATGAGATAAACAAGTTGGAGGTGGCAAAGAAAATACTGTGGATTCAAAACATTTTTATGATTTATTTGGTTTGAAGACCCAATCAACATGACCAAATATTGCTCTTTGCCAACATTCGACACGCGCAAGAAAGGATGTCGACATGCGCAAAAGAGGACACAAACACCACCACCTTCACCCATACAAGGTAATTGTAACGACATCGTTCCAAACAGAAAACCGACCAAAGGAACCCAGTTTTCGATCAGATAGACGCCCAATCACACATAATGTTAATTTACTCTTCCTCTTCCTCTTGCTGGACCTCTTGCTGGACCTCTTCTTCTTCTTCCGATTCTTCAGCTCCACCACCACCGCCAAAGAGAGACCTTGCCATATCAAAGTTGGTGTTCTCTTTGATTTGGTTTCGGGCAGTTTCTTTGGATGTCTTCTCCCTTGTATGCTGCTCCTTGCGGATTCCAGACTCAACAGTGTCTCCAATATTGACATTCATGTTCGCCTTGATCTGGTTCCTGCCTGTCTCCTTGTATGTCTTTTCCCTGGTGTGTTGATCTTTCCTGATGCCACTTTCAACAGTGTCACCCATCTTCACATCCTTGAGCTTATCTTTAGTCTCCTTGACCTTCGCTTTAGTCTTTTTGTTACCCTTGGTTTGCCCCAGTGAAAACATCAAGTCCGCCATTGTCGCAGGTTTGTTAATAACTGTTGATGAAGAAGCGAAAGGGTTTGACGGAAGGATTCAAATGTCTCGATAAAAGAGAAGATTTAGTTTTTGTGGAGGGAGTGGCGAGGGGTTGGGATGTAAAAGATTGTTTGGTCTCAAGCCAACAACAGGGTACGTTCGCACGGTACACTTTTGAACGGGAATCTCGATGTCAGACTTAGTGGATGGAGTCTCACCGTGTACGTATCTACACAAATGTCCACAGTGAATGTCGCACCGGGTCTACATTCCTTTTTCCTCAGGTGTCGGAATGAAAATTTGGCGCGGTGAAGATGCGAAGATATTGAACCACACCCGCTGGGGACGAAGCGCTAGTCTTGGATGATACCACCAGGGTTTTGGATACTGCATGGCCCGATTTCCGATTAGTACGTCGTACCTGGCAGTAGTTGTCCAATTGCGACAACCAAGGTGCAAGGATGCATTACATACAGTTCCTGGTACTTGTGCTTCTTTGAATTAGCCCGGGCTAGGCTAACTATCAGATGGTAGGCAAAAGGTACCACGTATGTTCCTCTGGGTAGCACTAACTATCTTATTAGCGGTAGCTAGTTGATTATGATGAAAACTACTGTACTATTTGTAGATTGCTTCTCTAATACTGTAGTAGCTAGCTAGACGTTTCAGTTGGCTGGCCCCTCAGTTGGCCGGCCCCTAGTAGCTAGCTGCCGTTGGCCCGGCCCTGACCAGTTGTTTGAAAAATGTGACCATGGTTCTCAATGGTTGGCAGGAAGCTTGACTCGGACTCGGAGGTTCCCCTAGCTGTCGCTATCCTTGCCGCCAAGCAAGCTTCATCTTCTGTTGAATCCTTCATGCACAGAGTTCGTTCCTGTCTGGGACTGTTTCGTCGGCGAGCGCCTGGCATTTTTTGTCAGTTGCTCGGCTTTGCTCCTCGTATAATTGGCCTCGCTCGAGTTGAGCATCTGCCAACTCCAGCAATCAAAAGGATCGCGGATGGCGGGGGGCAGCTTGCATTGATCCACTAGCTAGAGAAGACCCTTCCCGCCCCATTGTCGTTTTTCATAAAATTAAACACCCCCAACCCCCCCCCCCCTCCCCTACCAGGACAAAAACTGCAAGTGATGAGACACGTAAACTCTGCCGGTGTTTTTTTTCTTGGAATTCGAAGATGGAAGGTTGTCGGCTCTACACAATTGTTACGGGCGGAAGAAATTGAGCGTTTCACCCTTTGGTTTTGAATCTTCCCTGCCGATCCTGTAGGCCTTTTTGCTACTAAAAGCAAAGAGCTTTTTGCGACCGTTTGAGTTGATCTGGCAATCGTAAGAAGATAGTACTGCTTGACCAGGCAAAGATGCGAACCACGGCATGGCCAACCCTATGTTCGGAAACAGGCTTGATCTTTCAAGCACCACCTACTGAAAGGTTATCCGAAGGCAAGGCACATTTCCATGTCACACAAGACGAAAATTGAACAAAGCATATCACAGGAAGGAATTGAGTAAAACCAACACAACAATTAATCTTTATCACGGCGACGAGGCAAAAACCAGTATCGTGGGACGGTGTAACTATTCATTCCCACGTGCATCAGGTTGTTTCCACCATTTCGTAGTATAGTACCAATATCGAATCAGCCAACCTTGTAACATGCATGTATTTATCGAACGAATTTCCACGTAAACAGCACCAGATCCCGAGCTCATCATCATCTATTCTTCTTCCTCTTCCTGCTGCACTTCTTCCTCTTCCTCAGATTCTTCACCACCGCCGCCACCACCGCCAAAGAGAGACCTCGCCATATCAAAGTTGGTGTTCTCCTTGATTTGGTTTCGGGCAGTTTCCTTGGATGTCTTCTCCCTTGTGTGCTGCTCCTTGCGGATTCCAGACTCAACAGTGTCCGTAACATTGACATTCATGTTGGCCTTGATCTGGTTCCTGCCTGTCTCCTTGTAATCTTTTTCCCTGGTGTGTTGATCCTTCCTGATGCCACTTTCAACCGTGTCAGTGACCGTCACATTCATGTTTTCCTTGATCTGATTGCGCGCCACCTCTTTCGATGTTTTCTCACGTGAGAACTGGTCCTTTCGGATCTCCGTCTCTACGGTACCAGTGATTTTGACATCTTTCAACTTGTCCTTTGTCTCCTTGACCTTCGCCTTCGTCTTCTTGTTGCCTTTTGTCTGGCCGAGGGAGAACATTAAATCCGCCATCTTGCTTGATGTTTCTTTCCTTCTTCAAAAAGTCAAACTCGAAATGATTCTACAGTCTTGAGGGATCCCTTCTATTAGAAGGCTATCAACGTAATATCACCTTGACAACCTGAACCGTCGAGAAAATTTGTGCTTCTTATCACAAGAGAAGTGGTTGTTGGATCCAAGCGGTACGTCGCGGCACGATCTTGCAGCACACACGACAACAACAACAAAGGCAGTTGAGAAACAAGATAGGACAGCCCGCCAGATCGGACATAATTTTCGGTGACGGTGGTCGAGCGATGACCCTTTTGAAGAGCAAGTCTGCGTCTATACTTTGACGGTTGAAACGCTCGTCCGGTCATGGACGCATGGCGAGCAGCACCTTTCTCACTTTCACGATAGATTTACTAGTTTTCGATTTACTGTATGAAACGGCTGAAGCGAGAGGAAGGAATGACAACTACGTCGTAGCTGTCTACTCTACCAGCTAGCTAGTAATCTAGTCGGAGCTAAGTGGTACTACTAGCTAGTAGTAGCTGCTAGCTAAAAGAGTTAATTGACTAACTAACTAGCAAGAAGATCTTGAATACGGCCAAGAAAGCCTAACAACACCCCACAGGAATAACTGACCAAATTT
>Ga0163144_10018646_pt1 | contig 14009 bp, 9 predicted proteins | sample OliLak19BULKMAT1_FD_123175 | JGI IMG/M metagenome (GOLD analysis project Ga0163144, IMG submission 123175) | Freshwater microbial mat bacterial communities from Lake Vanda, McMurdo Dry Valleys, Antarctica - Oligotrophic Lake LV.19.BULKMAT1 | ecosystem: Environmental > Aquatic > Freshwater > Lake... | reverse complement strand
TTCAGGACCGCTCCACCAATCCGCAACCACCCGATTCGCCTTTGAAAACGGCGCGATGCGCCCATCGCGACGGGCTGTTTTTACTCGCACGATTCCGCGAAGAGCCCAAGAAGAGTCATTTGGACCGCTTGCAGCAATCCTAGCGCTCGGTCACCAGTAGCCGTGCGAGCGGTACACCGACCGCGGCAATGCGTCTGTACCGCCGCTCCAAATTCCATCGATGCTGATGGCGACCTCTCTGCCATCCGCAGGGAGGTCGTCGTCGCCCGACACGAAGATGTAGATCACGTTGCCCATGGGGCGCTACAGCAGGCGTCCCACATGTTCCGCGCCCCCTAGTGCGAGGCCACTTCGATCAGCCGGAGCGTCTCCGGGTCGCGCTCACTCTCGAAGTATCGATCCAGTACGCGGTCGAACACCGAGCCCGGGGGCGATATCAGTGCGAAAAGGGTCGCGCTCGAGTGCAGCTTGAGATCGTCCGGGCTTCCCAGGATCTCTCGCGCCGACCTGTCGCGGATCACGAGCATTGCCTCGGCAACCTGCGCAAGCCGCGCACTCAGCCCCGGATGCGCGAGGTATGCGCGAGCCTCTTCCAGGCTCCGTATCGCGTATCGACGGGCACGCGGACTCGTGCCCAACCCGTCGAACTGCGGGAAGATGAACCACATCCAGTGCGTTTCCTTGCGTCCGGCTCGCAATTCGGCGAGCGCATCCCGATAGTGGTCACGCTGAGCAGCCACAAAGCGGGAGAGATCGAAGGGGTCGTCGCTGACGGATCGGAGCATTGAACTGGCAAGTCGACAAAAGTTTGACGCGCGCAAGCTGCCGTAGCACCAAGCGTCTCATCGACCGTCTGAAACTTCCTGGCAGTGTGGAGTCGATCGGTTCAACTCCTTCGCACGTCCGAGGTAGCTGGACGGCCAACATTCCGCCAAGTTCGCAACTCGATAACCATCCAGTCTAGTGGCGTGTAATCGAAGTTCGGATAGCACCAAACCGGATGGGCGCCCGGCTGGGAAGGCGGAAACCGCAGCAATGCCAGCCGTATTGTGAGGATTTCCAACGCCGGCAGCCGGGAGCTGCGCCCGGGAGCGACATCAAAAACGGGGCGTGGGCGAACATTCATTGCCCGTCAGAGTCGCCGGAGATATTTCCGATAAGCCCACCCGTCGCCGTTGGTAGCTCCTCCAGCGATTCTCACCAGCATCCAGTTCAATCGAATTTCAATAACATCCACAACACTTCCACCGGTCAATGTCTGCAGCACACGGGCACTCGGTGCTGGTCCAGCTCGCAGATTGAGACCACTCCCCAAAACTCGCGCAGAGAACAGCGCCTGTGGCCGAAGCGCATCGATGTCGCCATTTGGTTCAACAGACAGTGCGGGCGCCTGAGCACCAGCCATCGCAAGACCGACGACCAACACAGTCGACAGCCCAAAAGCGGAAACGGGGCGCAATCTCCGCCCCACGCGCCGAAGGCCGAAGTTGGCACCAATTGCAGCACCAATCACTGCACCAAGAACTGCCCAACCTGTGATTGGAGAGCCGATCCCTAACCAACGGACTCCGCCAGCCAACGTATCAAGCGCTATCATCATGAAGCGGCTGACCCATACCAACAGGGAAACCGCTGGAATGGCAAGAATAACGTAGACTGCTTTCACGGATTCCTTGCTGCGCGCTTAGGGTACAGTGCCTTCGGCAACCGATACAAGCTACTCGATTCTAGCGGACTCCCGGAGAGCAGCCAGCGTCTTTGCGTCCTTGGCGTCGAGCGTCTGATGCAGCTTACGCATGACACCCCTCACTCCTCTGACGATGAGCGATAGACCAATCGCGACAACTAAACCCACCCCGAGTGTATCATCCCAACCTCCCTCAGTTGCCCAACTCCGAAAATTCTGAGACGAGTCGCTTATGAGCCTGCGAACAGTTGCCATCAGAACGGAGAAGATCAGAGCAAACGTAGCAGACCACTTGGCAACGGTCGCCCATTGCAGCGCAACTTTAAACGTCACTGGAACGCTGTAAACACCACTGTTGGTGCGTATCAGCACCATATTGTTGTAGCGCTTACCGGCCGCAAACGCACTTCCATCAATGCCGACGTCAATCACTAGTTCATTTTCCGCAGTACGCTTTCTGATCAGTAGCCCCTCGCTCGGCTCCTTCAGAACGACGTCACTGATCAACGTAGCTGCGGGCGGGTCCCATCTCAATGAAATAGACTTTTGCTTGGAGGCGCCGAATCCGACGCTCCCAAAGTTTAGCTCTTTTGGAGAGATCGTGATGTCCAGCGCATGAACCTCGTAGCGGAGCATGACCGAAAATTTATCGGGAATGCCTTCACGGACGAACGTCACCGCATGTTCGTACTTTCCGGGGACGACCTCTGTTGCATCCAACAAAAAAGTGAGCTCGGCCGCCGCGTCACCGCTTTGAACATCAGCGAATTGAGTCGGCCCGGTGAGGCTAGGCAGGGTGGGGTCAATCGCAACTGTACCCCAGACGATCCCACGACCAGTATTCGTTAAATTGACCTTGCGCCGGTGAGACGTTCCCACCGGAATTTGACCAAAGTCGATCGCTGGCGGGTGAGACTCCAGTACCGGGAGGCCGGCTGGTATACGCGCCGAAACGCAAAACTCCCGCATCGTCATTTCCAAAGCCCGGCGCGAATTTGCTCCTCGTTCCCTAATGATCTTTGACACACGGAGCGCGAGGGGCGCATCCCGCAAATCGTTCGCAATCCATTTGTCGACATAACCCGCAACTAGATATTCAGCCGCTTCTATTGGGGCTTTGTCCGCCAGCACAACAAACTCAGGCAGTGACGCGGCCGCGCCGTCCTTGAACTTGAAACGACGCTCATCGTTACGTCTGATCTCTTCCATACGAGCGGGTGTCGCCCATCTACCGCTCCGCGGAGATTTGTCGCGCCCTCCGGAGTTGGATACGAGCGTCATCTTGCGCGTGCCTAGTTCCGCGAGCAGCAGTACATCAATCTCCCATTCGGTCAAACCGACGGCGAACCCTTTGGAGTAAATCGCCGAAGCCTCGTCGGTACCAAGAACACCATCACCGAGCGCCCAATTTAAATCCATCTGAATGGCCCTCACCCCGTTGTCATATCTGACCTTGTCTAAGCGCCCCGCTGCTTCGGCGATTAGCTCACGGCTCGAGAGTTGACTCTGCGCACGTCGCAATATTTCTGGATATGCTAGCACTTGATCAGGACTCGCATACTCTCCAATCGTGTACTTCTTGGCGAGCAGTCGAGAATCAGCGCCAGACTGCATGCGCATCGCGATGCGTTCCCAAAATTCCTTTAACAGTAAATAGTGCCGCTCAACAACGTCAGGCGTAATAAGGTGAACGAGACGCCAATCAAGCATCAGCCGTTCAAACAAATCGTCCGAGAGCACACACTGCCAATCTCCAGCTGTATCCGTAAAGTTTTCAGGAAGCGCGCGCAATCCGCCATGTTCCAGCGCCGCACGAATACGGAGTTCTCGTGTGGCCGGCGTCACACCGCTCGGCGCTGTGGCATCGGGGGTTTGTACGACAGGACCACCCAGCGCGTCGCGCGCAGGCAATTGAGCGTTCGAGCCTCCGGACGGAAAATCAGGCATACCTGGGAGGGACACCTGTCCATCCGAGCAGGGGGAACCTGCTGAATTCGGCGATGGGAGCTGCATTCCGCTTTCTAAATCGTCCTGCGATGACTCCGGGCTGTTGTGCATTCCTCCCTCAGATTCGGAGCGTCAGATTCATGACACGCGCTCGCAGCTCCTCGCTTCGCCGGGAGGTCGCTCTTGCGCCGTGCCGAAGAACAATATCTCTCTCATTCTCGAGCGACTTTCCATCAGCCGTCATCTTCCCTGCTTTCACGCGAAGAGAGCCGCCACCGGTAAGTGCGAATGAAACACGGACCATACCCTCCGTGTTCTCAAGCTCAAGGCGCCCCCGATGTGTGCACTCGTCGAGCAGTGTTGATTCACCCTCGTACACATCGAGAACTGCCGCTGCAGGTGACCGAATCTCGCGGACCCGTTGCGCCGGGAGGCTCGAATCCTTCGCCACGATCAACTCCACGCGCTCTCGCCCGCGCGCATCGATAACTCGGATCCCGAGGGAATGCGTCAGGACGTCCCGGACGAGCCTTGGATCATGCACGCGGATCGCCGCGCCGACAGCGACGGCCGTGTCGAGATTCAACCCACGAACGGCTCGCCTCACCTTTCGCCGGCTAATGCGCTCGAGATGCTCGCTGACCATCGGCATCCGGCAGGAACCGCCGACCAGAACAATGTCATCGATATCGGCCCATGTCATCGAGCGCATTACCCCACCCCTACTTTCCAGCGGTGACCGACGGAGGACGTCTCCACAGAGCTGCATGCATCGGTGCAGCAATGCTGAGGATCGCTCTTCGAAGTAAAAGCCATCATCCTCAAGTTCGAAAGAGTCGGCTCGACTCCGCTGCAGCACGATTGACAGCTCACCAATCGGCCCTGTGACGTCGACCAGTACGGACTCCGCTTCACTCAAATAAATCTTCGCGTCGATCGCCTTCTGTCGAAGGTAGAAGCTAAACTCATGATCGTCATCGGCCCCCGACCCAAACCGCGCACGGTACATTGCCCACAGGTAGTCAAGAATGACTTCATCCCAGTCCTTGCCACCAAGCGCGCTGTCGCCGGTCGATGTCACGACGTCAACCGAGCCTCGATCCACCATCAGCAGAGTAACGTCGAATGTGCCGCCCCCTAGATCGAAGACCAGAATGCGCGCCTGCGAGCCATCGAGCTTACTGTACGCGCACGCTGCAGCCGTTGGCTCGTTGATGACATCGCGCACGTGAAGCCCGGCGGCAAACCCGGCACATCGAGTCGCTTCTCGCTGAATCTCGCCGAAGTAGGCAGGAACGGTGATGATCACTTCAGGCTCGAAGTCCGCTTCGATAGTCTCGGCGGGGATCAGCTTCTCATGCTTTGCGTAGCGTAATGCATCAACCTTCAATTTCCGCAGGATGATCGCAGACATCCCATCTGCGCCGTACTTGTAGCCACCGACTTCATAGGGCACACCACTTTCCGATTGCCCGTCGGGGCCAACCACTTCTTCAATGCCACGCCCAATGTTTCGCTTCACGTATTCGAAGACAAAATGCGGGCTTACGGACTTTCGCTGATCGGCCGGTCGACCGACATACGCGCTGCGTCCATCCGTCCAAACGATTGAGGGTGTGGTCAAAGCTCCCTGCGCATCCGGAATGACGTGTGGCTCACCGTTTGCGTCGAGACACGCTACGCACGAGAACGTCGTACCAAGATCAATACCGAGTCGAAGCATACCCTACACGTTCCCGCTCGTGATGAGCTCGAGAAGCAGCTTCACCTCGGCAATGAAGACAGGCTCGACAAGACGCTGTCCCGGTTTCCGACTCTGCTGCTCGATGAACCCGCCGCTGATCTGACTCTCGATTTTGCGCTGGACCCGCTCATCGAGCACGATCCTATTCGATTCGGTCATGAGGCCAAACCTGACTCCAAATGCGTTCACCAATTCGACGAATCGATTGAGGCGCGTTAAGCGCGTCCGCACGAACGTGGTTGAGCTGGCACCAAAAAGTACCGCCTCACTGATCTCATCGAGATGGCTCAGCGGCCCGGATGTCAGTTCGATGTCTTCACCACAGACAAGCCCGACTGTTCCGTGCGAGATGTCGCCGACTTCGTAGTCATCAAGAGATGATCTCGTCGATTTACGAAGCAACCGCTCCTCGATCACAACAAGACCTCCAGATGCTTCCTGCTTGTGTCCGGGCGATTGACGCTGCGCAAAGAATTTCGAGTCGACGTGCTGATTGCTTTCTCTGAGCGACTGATAGAGTAACGCGTTGAGGAAGCGCGCCCCTGGGGAATCTTCATCGAAGCTGCCTAACCCGAGCCAATTCAGAAACTTCGCGCCGTTCCCGCCCCAGTGCAGAGCGACCTCGGATGCCGCGAAGGCGTCGAGAAGACCAGGTTTAATTCGGTCAGCGGCGGCGATCGTTGAGCCGACGTAGAAGGCAATCGCGCCAAACTCCACGACGATAAGGCGGCGCAACCACTGTAATTGCGGGTCAGCCGCGCCAAATCTTCTGAGGTTGGCCGCAACCGACGCATCCGAATTCCGAAGCACAAGGTTGAGGCGCGAGGCGAACTGGCTCGGATGTTCTCGCTTGTCCTCGAGCGCACGCGCGGCTTCCGGATCCTCCATAAGGAGATCCAGAACCCGTGGGTTTCGACGAAGTGCATCCGCGACCTCACGACCAGCGAGACGCACGGACGCGTCAAAGGCAATCTCGCTGCGGAACCAGACACTGATATCTGTCGTGCCACCGCCGACATCAAGACAAACGGCCGCAGTCGCGATGCTTGCCCGCTGCATCGCAGATGGAATGGTCTCCTCACTTCCGAAAAAACGGCCAGCAGCAACTCCCTCGGTCTCCTCGAACGGACCGACAATATCGAGTCGATGATCGCGCTCGCCAGAGACAGTCCGCGCATCAAGAACGCGATCCTTCCCTGACGTCAACTCATTCAACTCTCCGCGCCAGTCACCACGGTAGGTCTCGTACATGCTGGAGCTAAAGGCCTTGGGATAAGAGTACGCCATCACGATCCTAGCGACTCTAGACGTGACGGCCTCCAAGAGCAAGAGGAGCAAGACGGACTCAAGGAAGTGTTGTGCCTTCCGTGCTCCTTCTTCCTCCCACTTGATATCGGTGTACACATTCTCCGGAACGTGAAGATCATTACTGAAAAATATGAAGTAATCCAGCAGCGGGTGCCGACGTTCCGACTCATTGAAGAGCCTGAGGTGGGTGGGAATTGGCAGCGAGATCAGCGCATCGGGAACGAAACACGCGCGGAGCAGCGCGTCACGACTGGCGTCCATGCCTGCTGTGACTCGTAGGAGGTGTCGCGGGAAATCAATAGTCCAAGGAATTGCCTTCGAATCTCCTACCCTGATGAACACATTAGTATTCGATGTTCCAAAATCGACACCTACACGCATCTGACCGGCCAACCCGTGTGGCTCCACGGGTGGTGCAAAGAGGATCAGGCCGACCGCGCGTGGATCACTATTGTCTGACGCTACGTGCACCTCAACAGCTTCAGGAAAACTCTCAGCACCGGTGAGCTGCACAATTCGAACGCGTGAGGAACCGTTCGCCGCGGCGTGCACACGCGTTTCCACGCCGACCTCTCGCCCAGCGACGAGTGGTTCAAAAGACAACGTTCCGCCGGAGTCGTGCATCATGTAATACCGACGCCAGTGTTTGTCGACATATCGGGGAAAGATCTCAAGTGCTGCCGGTATCACATCCCGGATCTGTCCCTCATCACCTGTTGCATGCTGTTTCCTATACACACGTCGCACACTTTCCTGCCGATCACCTACACGGAGCTGAATACTAAACTCAATCGCTCCATCCACTTCAGTAAATGTTGGCCTTAGTCGCTCAAGGATCTCTGACACAGAAAAGAATTCCAGGATCTGACGCTTCAGAGGGAGTACGAAGCGACGATCGCGTCCGACAAGCGCAGGATCCTCACGCGAAAACTCACCACCCTTTGCAGCTTGTAGCAGAATTGGACTTAAAAAGAACTTCTCTGGCCGAATCCAGACAGCTTCGTGCTTGCCGAGATCGTGACCAGGCAAAACCGTTCCGCTGTCCTGCCTAAAATGCTTGGCAAGCGCACGCTCAGGATCTCCGCCAAGATCACCAAGTTTGGTCAATCCCCAGACGACGTCGTTCTCGCGCAGGAGCTCCGCCGAGATCACGACAACATGCTTATACTTGGCTCGACCGCGTGCCGAATCGAACTTCAGCTCATACCCCGACTGCAACATTTGGGCTCCGCCCGTGAACCGCAGCGGGCGGAGAGCGGCATTATAAACGCGATACTGCTTCTCGAACGGCGAGTTCGCAATCGTGCCAACGCTCACGGTGTTGGAGGCGTCGGCGGACAGCGCCTCGATACCAAGCTCAGCTGTTAGCTCATCGAGCCAATCGTCGATCAAGCTGTTGAGAAGTTCGACCTGCGGCTTAGCTATGCTCGAACCGCTGAGATCAAGAACCGGGGTCCGCCCCGCTGACGCGTCGCTGAGATATGTTTTGAACTCGCGCAGCCATTTCGCCACAAACAGCGTGAGCTCAGCCTCCTTCTGTACGTTTGGTGGCCGCAGATAGCCGAGTTCGTCCTTAAGCCCGTAGTCCACCTTGAGCAATCTTTCACGGTACGACGTCGCCGTGTACACAATGGACGCTGGTGAGAACGCCCCGACCGGGACGCCACTCACGGTAATGACGGCCAATTGCAGCCACGAATACTTCTGCGCTGCCTCAAGGGGAATATCCTCAGGCTTCAGCGTTTTGAGTGCGGTGCTGAACTTTCCATCGTCGAGCTTGACGTGCTGAATCTCTACACGCGCGGCCTGGATTTCCCGAAGCGCGAGCAGCGACATGAGACCCCGCCACTCCTGAACTGTTCGTTTTCGGAGTGGATGGGCTTGGTGACCGACTAACGTGGGCCGAAGCGCTGCCGCAAACATCATCGGACGCGCCCAAACATCCGGCACCGAACTGACACCACGGTCATCGCTGGTATCACCAATCGGAATCGATTCGGCAATCGACCGGAGGATCTTCTGCGCGTTGTTGCTCCAAACACCAGCTTTAGGCGGTGTCACAACGTCGTGACCGTCCTTCAGCGGCGGAAGAAAAAGATGCAAAGTCACGAGTGACGCCTCAGCTTTTCGGCAATGCCAACTTGTAGTTACGCTGACAGAAAGTGAGCGCAGCGCTGGCGAAGAGATACATAAAGCGACCCGATCCTACGGCCTCAGCCGAGAGCGGCGCAACGCGTCCCAACTCGTCGTGGAACTGACCTCGATCCATCCCCTCGTTCGGCGCTGACTTTAGGAGCGTACCGATCGTATTTCGTTCGCGAGGAAGAAGTGTAGGACGCCTGCCATCCGCATAGTCGAAGAGCTTGGTACGATCAAAGAGCTCAACCTTAGACGCACTGTCGTCGAGGCTTGCGACCCACTGCAGAAATGTCGTGCCAAATTCTGCTACTGATTCGATCGCGGCGCGATTTAAGCCTGAGTTCGGATCCGCGAGCGTCTGTTCTCTGGGCTTCTTGAACGACTGCTGGTACCATGCTTCGAGTCGATCCGCCGGACGCGCCGCAAGAACCGGCAAACCCTCAGTATTCAACGCAAATGCGAAAGTTGCGAACGCTGCCATACGCAGCTCAACCTCTTCCTGCAGCGCATCGACGCGAGAATCGACACGCGTGACGGGCAGTGATGACCAGTCGATCGTGGTCGTGTCGCGCGCTGCCGTCAGGAAAGAGGTGGTATCGCTGAGCGTGGAGGATCCGGACTGGAAGAAGTCGATCGCTGCCAGCGCACCAGCTAATTCTATATAATGGGCCCGGTTTTCCTGCCGCGTACTTCCTTCGCCAAACGTACCAACGCTCTGCATCAAAGAGTCACCAAGCAGATAAACATCGTCGAAGGCCAGGCCGCGCGAGTCGTACTGCATCGCGTAATATTCGAGTGCGACACGGGTTGCGAGCGGGAAATCCTCCGGTCGCTTGAACATCTGCCCCTTCTGCTCGAGCTCGCGAGTGCGCTCGTTAATATCAAAAACGAAGTACGGGAGCACGAGGGCGCTCCCGAGCCGCACTTTGCTTGCGGGCCTCGTGCCGCCACCAAGTACAGCGCCAGTGCGCTGCTTCAACATCTTTGGCGCTCCAAAAGTCGGCACGCCGGCCGCCCCGGTTCCTCCAAAAACGGAACCGGCGAGGAACACGTCAAATTCTTTCGGGCGATCCGGCGCACTCGCGAGCCGATCAAGGATCCAGGCCCATGGATCCTCGTGCACGTCAACATTCGACATGATGACCGCGCCAATCGATGGATGCCCCCGAAATCCCTCATTGAGTGGTGTTTTCAGCTCTTGCTCTGAGAACAACACTTCCATTAACCCCGCCATCGGCGAGCCAATAGACTTGAGATTGTCGTAGTTGACCCTGCTTGCGAGGGTCACATTGCGATCAGCAAAGATCTTCCAGACGACATCACTTGCGGCCTTCGGCGTGACGAGTTCCGTGCGGAAGAAGCCGGATGCACCAGTGAAGTCGCGCATCTTCTGGCGCGCGTCCAGATAGCTACCAAGCAATCGCTTGGTGCGATCCAGATTGCCATTGCTGTCATCCGGGTCGACGAGAATGATCCCGAGCTGGTCCGGCCCGAGGCCGGCCGCGCAGATGTGAAGCAGCGCTTCCGCGATGCGCGCGCCAGTACCTCCAACGCCTATGTAATACTTCGTGCTCATACAATCCTTCGCTAAAAGCGTGAACCAGGCACAACGAATTTCACGCGGTCGGGCGTTAGCACGAGCGAGCAAATCCAAAAGTAGGCAACCGTGTGCAGAATGAGCGCGCCGGCGATCATCATCAGCGTACTGCTCCCGAGCGATTCCGCCAAGAGCATTAGCGTGAGGACTGTCAGCAATGCTGCCGCAACAACGACGAGCGTGATCAGAAGAATCGTCCAGAAACGGCGCGAACCGTGCAGCTCAATACCGGACGCACTCTTCGACCCGTGCTTTAGCCACACGAACATCGTCAGAGTTGCGAATGAAGCTGCAATACCCATAAAGATTCGGTAACGGGTCAGAAAGTCCTCCACTGCCATTTCCTGGAGCGAGACAGAATCCGCAAGCATCCCGCCGAGCAAAATGGCTGTGGCGAACCAAAGCGCGGCGCTAACACCGAGCGAAATGAGATAGTTCAGTGGACTCTGACGCATCAGTTGCTTCTCTCGCCTGGTGTTTCGCGTAAGGTATCTGGTGACATGCGGGTCGAATCGCTGCGGAGTCAGCTTGGCGATCGATCTACTTCTTGTTTATCCGGACGCGCCACTTCGCGATCAGCGGTTGTGAGACGGACGACGCTGCGCGTCTAAGATCGAGAACAAACCGCTCTAAATTCAGCGTGCGGTTAGCGTCCGAATTAGGGGTTGGGTTTTCAGATGAGAATCCGGCTACCCATGCTGGCGCCTCGAAGCCACTGATGGCTCCGGTCTCAAGTGCAAGGTCGTAGTCCCGCGCTCCCTTGGCTCCCAGAATCGAGACATCCAGATCGACACGAAAGGTCGACGCCTTCGCTCCGACCTTCCCTTTCAGCGAGATGTCCGACGGCGATCCTACTGCGCCGGGAGAACCTCCGGCGGCGGGTGATTTCGTGACTGGCTGCGAAATCAGGCGGAGAGTCGTCGCAGCGATTGGTAGCGCAGACGGCTCGAAGTCAACCGTGACGTCGGCGACGATTGCGCCACCCGTCCCGTCGCGCTTGAGATCAAATACAAAAAGCCCAGGCGCAGGAGACTTGCGATTTTGCAGGTCACGCGCACTCGGCGCCTTGCTCATGGCAACGGAATACTTGTGCACCACCCGGTTACCGATCAAGGAGAAATATTTCGTATCAACGAAGGGTCGCGAGGCAACGGATCGAACGAGCCGCTCGAGTTCCGTCGCATCTCCGAACATGAGAGCATAAAAGGGTCTATAGGTGCTGGTGTCTGTTCCGGTCGACCGGTACGCATACGGAGGCACCCGGGCATCGTAAACAGTACCATCGAACTGGCTGCGAACCCCTAGGATGCCGACGGCTACGCCGCGTGCCAGGCATCGGTCCTTTAATTGGCGCACGATGGCATTGATGTCGCCCTCTTTTTGGAACAGATCGGTGATCACGACCACGACCTGGTTTTCACCGTCGCAATCGATCACCTGATCAATTGCCGTTGTCGACGCCATCCCTTTTTCTTGATAAAACGTCGCCGACCGCGCTTGCAAGAATCCTGCGCGATCAATTTCTCTCACTACCTTGCCGAATTTGTTGTACGTGACCGTAACTTTCGGCCAACCAGTTTGGACTGACGCTTCGAGTTCTTCGAGAAACTTTACGTACTCACTCGAGCCGTCGGCGACGTAGCCAGCCATGGAGACCGTGGCATCGAGGAAGACCCGTATGGCTATCGAATCCGGTCGTTTTGTTTGCAGCGTGACGACAGCCGCAGTGAGGTCGGACGCCGGACCGTTCCCTCTGGCTTCATTGACGTCACACCCCGAGAGCGCCGCACCAAGCAACATGAGGGGGAAACAAATCTGCGCCACTGACCCTGCCTCCAACCAAACCGAAGCAAAACGGCGAAACATCGAAACGCGTTGCGCTCGCAACTCTGCCGTCTGAGGAGCAACAGCGCATGCGCTGCTGTGGAGCCAATTTGGATGCAGAGATCGTGGTCGCGCACACATGGAGTTGGGTCCGATTCGTTGGAGTGCGCCTACTTATACATGGGTTACACCGTCGTCAGCGCCGTAAAAGGTTGGTATAGGTGCTGGATCAGCTGTTGTGATCACAGTGCGATCTCCTTTACGCGGCACTCCTATTCTGACATTATTTCGGAACGGACGTTTCCTCGAGTACCGGGCCGATCCGCACGAATCCGAGCATCATCGTGCTGCGGATGCGGCCGACGACACTCGTACGTTTTGCTTTCTCTGTTGGCTGCTTGCTGCTGACAACCAACAGTGTGTCAGGTCCGTCAACAAGCTTGTATGACCACATCGAAACACCGAGCAAAGTGACGCCGCTGGGATCGACCACTTTGCCGCGAACTGCGATGGTGGAATCAATAAACCGATCGGGTTGCGCGAGCACATCGCCAATTGTTGGATCACGCGTGCAGGCAACCAGCCAGGTCGACACACCAAATAGCCCCGTGCCAAATCGCAAGATGCTGCTAACAGCACCGCATCCCGATTCGTTATCTCCTTTTGCTGTCATTTAGCGTCCACGTTCCTAGCGATCGGATCGATAAGGCAAAACGGTGCCGGTTTCGATGATCTTAATCTTCGCGTACGCGCTTGCACAATGCCTGAGTGGACACCCGCAAGAAAATGGACACCTGACATGACTTTTGACTCAGGAATCCAATGAATCGCGAAAAGCGGCATCCTGCCAATTCAATGCCGTGTTCAAAAGAGAAGGCGGTGCGGCGCATCCGGCAGCGTCTCGCCTTAAAGGTGCCGTTGTCGTATATTGCACGCAGTCTGGCATTAAGACTTGCTCAGAGGCACGGGTAGCCAATTGAGTAGGGTTTGCACACCAGACAACCGAGGAAGCCTTTTCGGGGGAGGGGAAGCTTGCCCCCGTGCCGACGGGACGCTCCGGCTGTTGCGAAGCAAAGCCGAAGCCGGTGGTCGGCATGGTCTATTACCGCGTAGGTAGGTAGCACATCTCGTCTTCCGTCGTATGCGGCAGCACCAAGAATCCATCCCGGTCGCGCAGGGAGAACGCAGGTGAAGCTTGACGCGCTCACGGCATTTCATCGCCGCTCGCGCTGGGGGTAGGAATCTCGAAATCAGGACAGATGGAGTCGGCTAGAGTCACAGTGCCCTTCAGTCTATCGGAAAGTACGAAGAAGTAATGCTTCAAACCACCTCGGAGCAGGCCATGGCACGGACGGCCGCAAGACTTCCCGCAGGGATACGCCTGAGAGATCACATCAGCCTCCGGCTTGTTGACGATGCGGTTTCCGTTGGCGACCGTCTAGCAGGCCCTCATCGAGACTTCGCGTGAGAGTCAGCGCGAACGCGACTTGCCGGCGCACGTCATGGTCTAATACGCCATCGCGCTGGCGCGCTGGGGGCCTTCGCGGACGTCTCTACGCGCGAGGTGCTGCGCGCGTGCGCTGGCTCGGTGAGCCGGACGCGGTGGCGGAGCCCGGCGGGCCCTCGGGGATCTCGCAGGCGCTCACCCGGTTGGGCGCGGCGCCGTTGGAGGCGCTGTATCGCGCGGTGGTGCAGCCGGTGGCTACGCGGGAGACGCTGGGGGCGTGGTATCCCGATTTGCGCGTGATGAGTCTCGATGGCGC
>Ga0163144_10018645_pt1 | contig 14009 bp, 12 predicted proteins | sample OliLak19BULKMAT1_FD_123175 | JGI IMG/M metagenome (GOLD analysis project Ga0163144, IMG submission 123175) | Freshwater microbial mat bacterial communities from Lake Vanda, McMurdo Dry Valleys, Antarctica - Oligotrophic Lake LV.19.BULKMAT1 | ecosystem: Environmental > Aquatic > Freshwater >... | reverse complement strand
TAAAAAATATTGATTCTATGTTTTTTACACATGCATCCGGATATAATATTCGATGTAAACCAACAGAATCTCCCATGAGGTCTGGTAGATTTTTATTTACGAAAGTTTCTAGTTTGTGAGATTGTGCAAAGTTGTATATTTCTTTGTTTGCTGTGCGTACACCTTCTGGTGACCCAAAACCTTCCAGATGATCCATTCCATTGTTTGTCACTACGACATGGGTTGGTTCAATAATGGTGAGCAATTTCGTGTGTTCACCTATATGGTTCGCTCCGACTTCAAAGATGGCAATTTCTGTATTTCTTTCCATTTTAAGAATAGAAAGAGGAACTCCAACAGCATTATTAAAACTTCCCTCAGTTGCGTGTGTAATATATTTATTTTTTAAAACATCACGCACGAGGTCCTTACTTGTTGTTTTTCCATTTGATCCAGCGATTACGATAGTTGGAATATTAAATTTTTTCCTGTAAAGGTTGGCGACATCTTGCAGTGTTTTTAAAACATCGTCGACAATGTATACATGATCACCTTTATTTTGAGGGTTATCTGATACGGCTTTATAGGCTCCTTTATTCAATGCATCTTGTACAAAATCATTGCCGTTGAAAGATTCGCCCTTTAGGGCAAAATAGACTGAACCATCGATATCTTTGCGGGTGTCAGTTGAAACCTTATAATCATATTTTTCTAATTCTTTTTGTATTTCTTCTGCAGAAGTCATATTTGTAAGAATATAGCATTATTCCTACATCTTTAAAAACCCCTCTACTTCTTTCTCGATTTTTACTACTTCACTTGGGTGGAACCATGCGATTTTTTTATCACGTTTGAACCACGTCATTTGGCGTTTGGCGTAGTCCCAAATCTCTTTGTGGAGTGTAGGTACAAGTTCTTTTTTCGACACATTTTTTTTAATGAATTCCGAAATGTATCTGTATTCTAATCCGAGTTCGTACATTCTTTTCCAAGATAGACCTCTATCGTGTAGTTTTTGTACTTCACGGATCATCCCTTTTTGTATGCGCGTGAGTATACGATCGTTGATTTTATCTTTGAGTTCTTGTTCTGGTACAGTAAGTCCAATCTGTAGGAAATCATACCGAATATTTCCTCGAGTCTCTGTACGTGTTGGAACTTTACCAATTGCAGTTGCTATTTCGATGGCGCGCACGAGTCGCACAGGGTTTTTACTTTCAATACTATCTGCACGCTCGGGATCCATTTTTTTAAGAAATGCAAAAAGTTGCGGTGTAGATTTTGTTTCTAATTTTTTCCGAAGGGGGGGATTTGGTTCTACTTCAGGCAGTATCAGGTTATCTACGATTGATTGAATATAGAATCCAGTACCACCACAGATGATCGGTAGCTTTCCCCGAGAAGCAATGTCTCCTATAGCTTTTTCTGCTAAGTCTTTCCACTCTGCAACAGAGAAAACTTTTTTCGGTGATACTATATCGATGAGATGATGGGGAATACCCCCCATTTCTTTCCTAGTGATTTTTCCTGTTGCGATATCAAGATCTCGATACACTTGGCGTGAGTCAGCAGAAATAACCTCGCCATTGTATTGTTGTGCGAGGTGTACAGCAAGGTTGCTTTTACCCGTTGCGGTCGGACCAAGGATTACGAGAATTTTCGGCTTTTTCACAAAATATATGGTGTGTTTATTGTACCAAGCTCGCACCTATTTCCAAAACAAAGTGAGGTAATGAATGTGGTACGCTCCGAGAATGTGGTGATGTGAAATGTAATCGTACTCTCCACGACGAATTCCGTCACGGCTCAGCATCCGCTCCAGAACACGCTAGGAGCGTGTTCTTCCACTTCTGCTGTGTCGTCCCGCCCTCGCCACACCACCACACATTCTATTTTGATTTGGCGGGAGTTTTCTCTTTTTGAATTTGGTATGGTGGTGGCGGGCGAGGTCGGGTTTCTCCTTTAAGGGAGAAACTGACGGAATTCAAACTACTATACTACCTACCTTTATCTTTACTTGTTTACTGTCATTCGCCTCGGACATTCCTTTGGGCTAGTGGTAGATAAACACTTTGTGGTTGTGTGACGACGCCCAAAACGGAATATGTCCGAGGCTTCAAACTCAAATGTTCCAAGTTTTTTAAGCTAATTTCTGATATTCGCTAGAAATTGCTTCGAACTCTTTCTTATATTTTTTAATATATTCCGTTACATCGTAATTACCTGTTTCAAAATACTGGTCAATGAATAAAGAGGTAGATTTTTCATCAGGATTTTCTCCATATACAGAAACAAGTTCAGAGTATGTTCTTGTCGGAGTCGGTGAATTATTTGAACTTTTACCCTTGTTCAGTAAACACCAAATATCTTTTTCTTTGTTATATTCAAATTTTAGTTTCATTTTTATTTTCTTGAGATGAAGTGGAATACATGCCAATGCTTCTGACTGCCACTTGCAGTTCCCCCGTCTTTTTCTTCCTCACTAAATTCGATTATTTCAAGACCAGATAAAAGTTCTTCCACCTCTTCCTTTGTCTGAAATGTAAGTTTAGTATCTGATGTATTCCATTCATCTTTCGTTCCAAAAAATTGACCAACAAAAATACCTTCAGACTTTAGTGAATTTTTTATTTTTTGAATGAATAATGAGAAATCTTTTAGTCCATGAAATGGGAGAGCATATTGAGCATTTACAAGGTCATACTGATTTTCCTTAAAATCAAAATCTTGAAATGATGAATTCACGAGAGTAAATCTTTTTGCATCAAAAGTCTCAGCAAATGATTTTGTTTGTGGTGAATTATCAACTGCAGTTACTTTTTCAAAACCACTTTCTAACAAAAAAGCTGACTCAACCAAAGTACCTGCTCCAAGGTCAAGAGCAAAGTATTTATCTTTACAAAAAGAAACAGCACGAACAAGTTGTTCTCTTGGTTTACGACTCGCATGTTTTTTGTAATATGTGTCCCAATCTGACATAAATTTATTTCTTAAATCCGTAACACACTTGTATTTCTTCCTCGTATGTAAAATAGGGTCTATCACTAAGTTTAGTAGTAAGTAGTTCAGTTAATTCTTTTATAAATCGTTCTTTTTCACTTTCAGATAAAATTTCATAACTAGAAGCAGTTTTCATCAAACCAACTTGATCTTCCACGGTATCATTGTGAATAAATGGTATTCGTGCCGTAGAAACATTTTGAAAACCTTGTTCTGTAAAAAATGTTGATATATATTTCAAATCTCGAAGTTCAGAAGGTACTTTATCCCAATTAAACGATTTGAAAAAACTTTGTGGTACAGAATTTTCTTCTGGCACATCTTTGGTCGTTAGAGTCCAAAATACAAAAAATAATCCTTTATCTTTTAAAACTCGTTTAATTTCTGTAACGGATTTTTCATTTACAAACCAGTGAAAAGCAGTTCCAATGGTAACTATATCAAAAGATTTTTCGGCAAACGGCAAATTCTCAACTTCTGCAACACTATATTGAATTGGTAACTTTCTTATCCCTGCTTGCTTTTGAGCTTCTGCTATCATTAAAGAGTCATGGTCACAACCAAAAACTTCTATTCCATCTCTAACGAGTGGTTCTGTGGATTTTCCTGTTCCACAAGCTATATCTAAAATTTTCTTCTCTCCGCTTGGTGCAATAGAAAAAAGTAACTCGTATACTTTTTCAGTATACGGTTTTCTATACTTTGTATAATTTTCTGCCTGATTACCAAATTGTTTTTTATGTTTATTTATATCCATTTTACTTCAGTAATTGACTAACCGACACCCCAAGCACCTTAGCTAATTTTGTGATAGTAGAAAGTGTTGGATTTGTCTTTGTGTTCTCAATATTACTTATATATCCACGACCAACATCTAATGACCTAGCAATATCGCCCTGCGATATTGCTTTAATCGTTCTAATTCTCCAATGTTCCATTCTGGTGCACGAGTAGGTTGGCTTTCCGAACTCATAAAATACTCCGATTCAATAAGAGTAAGTATAGAAGATTTAGAGAAGATAGTAAAATAAGCCAAAAATGCTTTATCGTTACGATTATTCCAGTAAGTTTAGAGACGGGGTCGCCCCTCCGCAACATACCCCATGCTGTTTTATAAAAAATGTAATGGTACCCCTATAATTAATAACTCCAGGGGTTTAAATTAAACCATTCCACTTCTATTTCAAAAGACTTTAATTTCTCTCTTAAACTTAAAATATTTTTATTAACAAACGGACTTAGTTTATCCATTGAAGAAAATATTACTTTATTCGGTTTAATTAATTTGGCTACTTTAAAAGCATTATCAAAATCACTTTGTTTAAAAAGTCCGATTGTTTGTTTAATTTCTCCTATAATAAATTTTCCATCCTGAATACAAACTATATCCAAATCTCCTAAATGGACGTAGTTTTTCTTATTCTTTTTAAATAAATCAAGACTGACATCATAGATAAAACTAGAACGTGCATCATCCTGCAACTGACCCAGGACTAGAAGAACAGGCACTAAACCATGATGTGAGCAACCTGCTTGCACGAGACTGTTCAGTCTATAAAACCACGTCTGTTCAGCAGATATTGCAAAAATGTGTCCACAACCAGCACATTCGTTTTTTTGTTTTATTTCATCTACATGGAACCAATTTAAGTATCCACATGAAGGACAGTGAGGTTTTACACCCATAAATAAAATATTTTGTTCAATCAGTTCTTCCAGTTCTTCTTTGAGGTCATTTTCTTCCTTATCTTTAAACTTCCTATTCCAATTGTGTTTTTTATTTTCTTCGATAAAACTTTTTTTCCTTTCCTCTAAAAAAGTCTGGAAACTAATCTCTTTACCCATTTTGCCATGTTCTTTTGAGAGTGAAAGTGTATACTCTGCTAACCAATTAAGCTCCTCCTCTTGTTCACTTTTATCCTTTGGGAAATTATTTTTTCTTTTCTTTAGTTTATTAAAAATAGCCTTTTTCTTTTCTTCATCCGCTTTCAAATTTTGATGGGATAAGATATCAAACATTTTTCTCCAATATTTATTAGAGAATTGGTTATGAGCAAATCCCAGACCCTTAAATAGACCTATTAATCCAGATAAATACCTACCCTTATCAGACCTCCGTGTATGAAAGTAGGTTCTATTATCAATAATTGTAGCTCTTGGGTCATTAGTGTATATTGGTCGATTTTGACCATAAATATAACCTCTGACCATATCAGTATCCTTGGGAATATGAATTTCTAAATTTGCTTCGTCAGGTTTAAAATCAGATTTCATTTCCATCCTCACACTTGGAATACCATCATTTTTTATTCTCGCAACTTTGTTTGAAAAAATAAGACGAGTTAACTGATTTCTGTTTGGAAGTCTCCACCAATGACAAACATTTGTGTGTTGGAATCTTTCTGGTCTGTATTGTATATACACATCCAACATCCAATTTCCTCCCTGCATACCTTGTGGCAATTCAGGTTCATTAATAACAATATTCTCTTCATCACCATGTGCTTGGTACAAATCCATTCCTTGCTTTATATGAAAAAAAGATTCGTGCGGACCGTAATCGGGAGTAGCCACGTCTGGGTTAATAATTACCCGAGAGGGACCCCAGACTTTTTCTCCCAATACTTTTGCTATATCTTCTAACTCTTTTTGCTTTAGACTGAAACTGACAAATTGAATTGCCTTGCCATCATTATTTCCTACACGAGATGTCTGCTGTCTAAAAAACATCTGCAGGCTTTCCTTTAATTTCTCATCTCTGGCTAACTTTACTGGTAACCAAACGTGACAAATATTCGCTCGCATCCAATGAGGAATCATTAAACTTCGGTTCCAATAATATACTAAGTCAGAAGCTGAATCACCAACAATTACCGTAAAATGTTCATTTAATTTATTGTAGGCTACATCATCACCATAATTTGGCATTGTGCAAAGTTGAATAGGAAAAACACTATTCCTAGGAATAGAAGTGAGTTCAAGTAAAGCAGTATTTAAACTTTCACTATCTGTAATGGCGTACTCTTTTTTATTAATTAATTTTTGTGAAATTTGAGGCCAAAAGCTGTGTTCGTAAGTTCCAAAATTAAAATGGATAAACTTCTTGAGCAACTCTGAAATTGTTTTTTCCATATTAAATAAGATAAAATCAGACTCTCCCCACATGTGTTTAGGTGCAATTTTTGAGATTGCTTCCTGAGTTGGCTGATGCAATCTGATAAATTGAGTATCACCACTATGTATGTAACTTTTTGGGTCATTTAATTCAACGGAATAAGGCGAAAGGGATTCTTCTATTTTCTTTAAAAGAGATTTTTCAATTTTTACTAAAGATTTGATAACATCAGGGTCATAGCTTTTTAAAAATTTCCAATATTTTTCGTCTATTGTTTTACCATCCGTGAATATAATGGGATTAAAACGCCCATTCCATATCTCGAAATTAAAATTAAATAAATTGTTAAATGCATTTTGGTTCAGCATTTTAGGGTTAACTAGAAAAGCCACTTTGACGGGTCTTTTATCAACATATATAGGGTAAGGTGTAGATTCCATACAATTTAGTATATTATTTTCCATTGTACTACAATTACGAACTTATTGAGAGATTGCAAAAGTGTTGTATAATATGTGTAATCATTTTGTTATGATTCTTCAGAAAAAAATTATGAAAAAGCACCCCTCAGTGAGACAAAGGAAATACGCTTACGGGATAATGAACGAGAACAAAACCAAGCAACAGATTGCTCTGGAATCTGGCTTTTCTTTGAGTACTTCCCGAGTTCCTAAATCAATCGAAAACAAGCTGGGTTTTAAGCTCGCTGTAGCAGAAATAGCGGGTCAGATGGGAAATGTTGCCATGAAGCTCATGTTTGAGCTTCAGGCACGAGATATGAGCCTTATGGACGATAAAACACTGCTATATTCGTTGGATGTAATTTCCAAAACTCATGAGAGATTTACTTCCAAAGTATCTTAGAAAGTGGTAGTATCACAGCACAACTAAATATGTAAAGTAGCCTAAACTAATAGCAATATTGGCATGGCGAAAGTAAGTCCGTTGAAGATAAAAAACCTATCATATAGGATTTGTCTTCAACGGCCGTATCGGGAAACTGGTACGGAGGCTTCGGCCTCACCTATGTGGTAGGTTTTTTGTATATAAAAATTAACTAATAAAATCATTATGAAAAATAAAAATTTTTATTCAGTAACATTAGGACAATTAGTAACAATATGGGTTTTTGGAGTAATAGCTTCATTTTTATTAAATATCGAATCAAGTTCAGATTCAAATCCAAATGTATTGTATTTCATTTTGGCAATAAGTATTATATTTTTTTTAATTTTTTATACGATTGGTTGGAAAGCAAACAAAATAAATCAAAAATAATATGGAATGGATAATAGCAATAATAGTCGGAGTTATATTACTAGTTTTATGGTTGATAGAATAAAAACATGAATCTATTCGAATTGATGGGCCTAACAACCATTACTAAAATATTTTGCGATAAAGAAAAAGATAGAACAACCACTCTATCTATTGAAGTCCACGATAATGATTGGTATAATAACTCTGACAGGTATAATGAGGAGGAAGAGAAAACAAAAAATGCCTTACGTGAACTGGATGCGACTTTAAAATTCGTTAACGATTATTTAAAAAGGACGAATAATACTGAGAAAAAACAATAAAATGAAAAATAAAATTCTGGATGAGATAAGAAAAGATTTCAAGTATATTTTTACTACAATTATCGTTTTTTTAATAATTATTACTTCGTATTATTTTTATAATAAAAAACAAGAGGTGTTATTTAAAAACTATCTATCAACCGCCGAGCAACAATTTAGTGAGGAAAACTATTTTAAGGCGGTAAATTCTTTGACTGAAGCTATCCAAATCAAACCAAATGAACCGAGCACATACGTTTTGAGAGCTTGGGCACATTATTTTAATAATGAAAATGACGAAGCTATTAAGGACACTGACTCATATCTTTCTTTGAATGGGAGTAAGCCGATAAAATCTCCTAGCGATTTCTTTCTATTGAGGGGAGACCTGTTTAGAGAAGCAAGCAAAGTTGATCTTGCCCTAGAAGCTTACCGTAAAGCTTACACTCTCGGGTCGACGATAGATGAAGATATTGTTGGTGGTTATGCAGGTGCTTTAAATGTAAAAGGAGAATACGAGCAAGCATTCTCGATTATAGCGAAATATTTCGATGAAGTAGATAAAAATACATACAAGGATAATATAATCATTTTATTGGCAGGCGGAAGGAGTTCAGTAATGACACATAGATGTCTTAACGCTATCAATAGTGCTAAACGTGTACTTACAATAACAAAAACAGGTGACGGTAATAATAAGATAGCTCAAGAGATAATATATCAAGCTATGAATGATAAAGAGTGTGTGGACAAATAAAGCACATTCGTAAATGGCAATTGGGATTATCCTAAAGATACATTTAAGGAAAGCGATGTTGACACCGACACCTATTGATTTTCTAATATATTAATGGTGTATGTACAAAAAAACTTGATTTGGTTTGTATCATCTCCTATAATTCTCTACAGACGTTCATTTATAACCGAATAAGTAAATTTTTTCTCTGGGATGACTGGGTCTATATGGGACAGTTATAGCCGTCTTATCACAGAAAATATTTCAATAAATGTATTTGTTCAATAAATAAACCCCGCGTTTGCAATTATTTTGAGATGAATGTGTGAAGTTGAAAAGTCGATAGGCTTTGGCTTATTGGGTTTTCAAGTTTACGTATTTACTAAATTGAACATTCAAAAATCACCTATCTGACAGGTGATTTTTGTTTATGTGAAAAGGATAATCTACTGGGGAAAATCCGCTTACTGCTTTGTGGGTCCCTATTCCCAGTAGAACCTACACAGCAATAAGCGGATTTTTATTCACTAAAGAAAATAATTTATGTCTAACAACACACTCAATCAAGAAGAATTTATATCATTATTTCCTCACACAAGATTTCGTTATATTCACGATGTAAACAAGAATACTGTGCAAGGTAATGATCGCCTCGATGTATCGATGAATGATAAAGGTTATGGTATATTTCTAACCGTTAATGGGTTTCCACCAGCAGGTGAAGCAAAAGAATCACAACTAATATGTCTTAATGCTAACTATGTAGATATTGATTTCAGCCACTCACTCTCCCAACCAGAAAAAGAAGCTCTCTTACAAGAGAAAATCATGTCTTGTTTGGAAATGGGAATACCATCACCTACAATAATAAATCGGACTAAAAACGGTGCTCATTTATTTTGGCTGTTTATAACACCAGTATCACCGACAACAGAAAATATTGCCTTATGGAAAAATATACAAAACAGACTTGTACAGATTTTTGAGGGAGACAAACAAGCCGTTGACCCTTCAAGAGTTTTGCGTGTGACAAACACTAAACATTTAAAAGACCCGAATGACCCTTTTGAGATAAAGACCATATCTTATAAATCACAAAATCTATACACTCTCGATGAACTAAATTCAATTCTTCCTCACTACACAGAAAAAGAAAGTGAAAGTAATAAATTGTCTGCTAAGGATATTTTGAGAGAAGGAGTAAGAGTGGGTGAAGGTATGAGACATATGGCCATCGCCCAGATTGCCGGACTTGCCTTAAAAGATGCGAAGACGCTGGAGGATGTAGAGTTGGCACGGTTAGCACTTTATGGGTGGGATAGGTTTATAGTTAATTCACCAGAACCGTTTGAGAGTCGTAAAAAAGAATTAGACAACGCAATAGATGGCTTGTGGCAAAAAGAATTGTCTGGCCGAACTGTTATTGGAAACAATAAATCTAAAGCCATTATTCAGTGTTTTACAGATATACAACCCGAACCAATCAAATGGCTTTGGCCTGAGCGTATTGCATTAGGTAAGTTGACTCTTATTGCGGGAGACCCAGGACTTGGAAAATCACTTATATCGATAACAATAGCTTCAACCATCTCGACAGGCTCTGCATGGCCTTTGGGCGATACTTCTGCACCTATCGGTGACATCGTCTTTATATCTGCCGAAGATGACCCAGGAGATACAGTTAGACCTCGTCTAGATGCCTCCAAAGCAGATTGCAATCGGGTGTACATACTTAAAGCAGTTCAATCTACAGAAACTGATGCGGAAGGAAAAATAATACAACGCATGTTTTCTTTAAAAAATGATGTGGCAATACTTGAGGAAGTATTGTCATCGCTACCCAATTGTAAACTTGTAGTTATTGACCCTATATCTGCTTACATGGATGGCACAGAGAGTCATGCAAATGCTGATGTACGAGGATTACTTGCTCCCTTAGCTGAACTAGCATCACGTTATAAAGTTGCTGTTGTTGCCATAAGTCATCTTAATAAAAATAATAATGGAAACGCTATGTACAGGACTATGGGGTCCTTGGCTTTTGTTGCAGCCGCCAGAGCCGCCTTTCTTGTTACAAAAGACAAGGAAACTCCTGGTAGAGTTTTGGTTCTACCAATTAAAAACAATATTGCAAAAGTAAAAACTGGGATGGCCTATTCTGTAATTGAAGCAGAAAATGGTGCTCCACTTATGGCATGGGAAACAACACCCGTAGAAATGACAGCAGATGATGCGTTATCTATCGGAGGACAATCAGACGATGATAAGGGTGATACCGATTGGGCTATAGATTTTTTGGAAGATGTTTTAAGAAAAGGTCCTATATCAGCCACTGAAATATTCAAAGAATCAAAGAAACTCGGAATAAAGGAAAAGGCCCTGAGACGTGCTCAAAAGAAACTAGGTATCAATCCCCGAAAATTATCATTCTCTGGTGGATGGGTTTGGTCTATGCCAACAGTCGAAGATTCCCAAGATGACCAAGATACCGTAGGCGAAATAGATGGCACCTTGGAAATCTTGGGGGGAACAAATCAACGTAGTGCAGAATCTCACAAACGGTAATTTTTAATTTAGTCGTGATATAATGAGAAAGCTACACAAGAGTCCAATATACGATATCAAAATTGAACCTAGCGAGGGGCAATCAGGGCTTTTGTGTAGCAACAAACTGTCGTATGATTGCCCCTCTTTGGGTCCCGATGAATATGTTTTCTCTGAAGAAACAATCGAATCATTAAGTGAACTCGGGGTAGAATTGAAAAAGATTCACGATAGACTTGTTTCTGACGGATACATTTTTATTGATGGTAAAATAATAAAACCAAGTGAAAACAATTAAATCGGAAGAAAAGATTTTGAAAGAAATTGAGAGCGGTAAATACCGTGACTACTATATTGTGTATAACAGAAAGAGTACTGATGAATTAGACAACCAAAAAAATTCAATAAAAATTCAAAGAACTGGAAATGTTAAACATGCTTTTGATAAGAAATTGCATATAGCTCCAGTAACACTTGCAGGTTTTTGTGCCGATGGAATTATTTCAGAAAAACATTCTGGTTTTAAGGAGGATGATGCTTTGACTTTTAGTACAGAAGGATTGGTCCAATATCGTGTTGACCGTCCAAAGTTTTTGAAACTCGTTGAGCTTTTAAGTAGGGGCTTATTCAAAGGTGTGATTTGCTTCTGTTGGGACCGAATCAGCAGAAATAGAGGTGACGATACGATTATCCGTAAGCTTATGAAAAATGGTATTGATATTCGTTTTGTTTACGCTACCTATGACAAATCAAGTGCCGGAGAATTGCACATGGATATAGACGGTATGTTTGCCGAGCATCACTCACGAGTTACAAGTGAAAAAGTAACTATTGCCACATGGAGTTTGCGAGGGAAAGGAGTATGCACTTATAGAGCACCTATCGGCTATCTCAATGAGGGCGATATGTACAATAAGCCTTTTGACCAAGAAAGAGCACCGATGATTAAAGATATTTTTGAAAAATATGCTACGGAAAAATGGTCATTGTCCGACCTTGCTCGATATGCAGAGAAACATGGGTTTACAACTGCCCCAATGCGTCCACGAAGGACAAAATCAGAAATTCTTGCGGAAGATGATGACGAAATAAAAGAGGTTGAGAAAGTATCTCGATTAATTACAGCAAACAACGTCCAAAAAATTCTGATTAATAAATTTTATACTGGTAAGATAATGGGCAATGATGGAGTCTATATCAAAAGCATTAGTCACCAGGCCCTCGTATCTGACGAGGTGTTCGACAAGGTCCAGATAGTATTAAAGAAAAAGAAAATCAGTACACATTATACAGATAAGCTGGATTATTTATATCGTGGAATGACTCGATGTGAGATTTGTGAACGTGTATACACTCCTTATATTAAAAAAGGTATCCAGTATTATGGGGTACGTTGTCCGAATGGTTGTACAAACATAAATAAAAACTTTAACCTTGATTTTCTTGAGAGTGAGGTTGGAAAACTTATATCAAATCTTTCTTTTACTGATACAGAAAAGATTGAGATAGACATGAGGCTAAAAACTGATATTGCTCTTTTTGAAGACGAGAGGTTGAAAGAGATTGAACAAAGTGATAGAAGAAAAAAGAAAGTACGAGAAGACCTAACATATTTGAGAACCAATAAACTCGTCTTACTTAAAAGTGGCGTCTACTCACCAGAAGCTTTTCTTGAAGAAGAAAATAAATTGAATAATGAATTGATGACATTACAAGATACTGAACAGGTTTCTGACATTGCAATGCATGAAGTAATCAAGGATTTGATGAAACTTTCAGAACTCTTAAGATATGGCTATGGCATGTACTCTTTAGCTAAATCACCAGAGAAAGAGCGATTGACTCGCATAATTTTTTCCGAACTTACTCTTTCTGGAAATACGTTGAAATATAAGTGCAGAAACGGATTCCAAGCTCTACAAAGTCGTTTTGTTCCTAGTTGTGCCGGAGGGGAGACTTGAACTCCCATCCCTTGCGAGACACGATTTTGAGTCGTGCGTGTATACCAATTCCACCACTCCGGCAGCGCCTCAACTGTAGCTCGATTTTACCAAAAAATCAATTCTGTGATAAAATGTTTCTATTCATTTTTAACTTTAAATTTCTAGAACACTTCCATGTCTCAATTTTATAACGATTCTATTTTCTGGATTGATGTAGAGAAAATTCAACCAAACCCATTTCAACCTCGTCGAGAGTTCGATCAGGCACAACTTCAGTCACTTTCTGAATCAATACGCCAGTATGGCGTCTTGCAAGCTCTTGTGGTGACTCGTAAAGAGATTACAAAGGAAGATGGGGGACTTACTACTATTTACGAACTTATCGCGGGGGAGAGGCGCCTACGGGCTTCAAAACTTGCGGGACTTTCTCAGGTGCCCGTACTTATTAAAGTGGGGGATGAGGAAAACGACCTCATGAAGCTTGAGCTTGCGATTATCGAAAATGTCCAACGTGAAGATCTCAACCCTGTTGATCGTGCTAGGGCATTCAACCGTCTTGTTGAAGAGTTTGGTTTTAAACATATAGAAATTGCAAAAAAGGTTGGTAAAAGTCGAGAGTATGTTTCCAACACAGTTCGCCTCATTATGCTCCCTCCAGAAATTCTCGATGCCCTCACTGCGGGTAAAATTTCAGAAGGTCACTGTCGTCCACTTCTTATGCTTGGTGACAGACCAGATGAACAGATGACTTTGTTCAAAGAAATCTTGTTCAAAAAACTTTCAGTGCGTGAGGCGGAGGCTATTTCACGACGTATAGCATACGATAAGGTTCGCAAGAAAGGAGCACTTCTTGACCCAGAGACGCAGGAACTTGAAGAGAAGCTTACAGAGAGTCTTGGCACGAGAGTGTCTATAGAAAAAAGAGAGAATGGTGGCAAAATCACCATCGATTATTTTTCTCATGACGACCTTAAAACTATTTTGGATCTCATTAATACAAACAAGAAAGCAACTTCTCCAACAGCAATGCTTGAAAGACACATGGAAGCCAACCCGAACCCAACTCAAAGTGAGCACATACCAAAATACGTGCGTGGTCCAGAGATTGCAGAGCTTACACTGGAAGATCT
>Ga0163144_10018644_pt1 | contig 14009 bp, 14 predicted proteins | sample OliLak19BULKMAT1_FD_123175 | JGI IMG/M metagenome (GOLD analysis project Ga0163144, IMG submission 123175) | Freshwater microbial mat bacterial communities from Lake Vanda, McMurdo Dry Valleys, Antarctica - Oligotrophic Lake LV.19.BULKMAT1 | ecosystem: Environmental > Aquatic > Freshwater >... | reverse complement strand
GGCAGGAGGAGGGCAGGAGGAGGTCCGGAGGAGGTCCGGGGGAGGTGACGTGGGCGTCCCGAAGACGGTGAAGGCCTGGGTCGCGGACGCGGAGGCCACGTACGGCCCCACGTTCGAAACGTGGTTCCTCGCGGAGTTCGACTGGAAGGCGCTCTGCGCCGACGTGCCCGCCATGGCGGCGGCGGTGGGGCAGGGGTGGTCGTTCCCGACCGCGTCGGCCGCGCGGGCCCGCCTCGAGGAGACGGCCCAGGAGGCGTTCCGCGGTGGCTACGTCGCGGCGATCGCGCTCCTAGCGGCGTTCGACACCGACCTCTCGCCCGACGACGCCCTCGTGCGGCTGTCGGCGCCCCCCGAGGGCGACGAGCAGGACGCGCTCGCGGGCGCGCTCGGCGACGACCTCGCGGCGATCGAGCGGCTGCTGGCGGGCCCGGCGCCGACGGTGGCGGAGCCGAGCGCGCGCGTCGTCGTGGCGGCGCGGGCCGCGCGAGCGGTCCGCGGCACGGTTCGCGCGCTCCTGACGGAGGGGCTCGCGCGGGCCGCCGACGTGCTCGTCGGACTGGGCGCGCGGCAGGAGCCGCTCGCGAGGGTGCTGTCGGGGGTCGTGACGGTGGCCGTCTCGCTCGCCGGCCTGCGGTACGCCGTGGCCGTCGAGGTGGACGAGGCGGCGGGCGGCGAGCCGCCCCGCCTCGACGCGATCGGCCTCCGCTCCGCCCTTGGCGAACTCGCCGACGCCTGAGGGCGCCGGACCGGCTCGGGGCACGCGCCCGGGCCGGGGGTATCCTCCCGGGTCCCTCTCCCCCCCGTACGAGGACGCGCCCCATGGGTCACGACGCTGCCGCCTCCGACGTCGAGAAACTCGTCATCATCGGTTCGGGCCCCGCCGGCTGGACGTGCGCGATCTACGCCGCGCGCGCGAACCTGAAGCCGCTCGTCTACGAGGGGATGCCCAGCCAGCAGCTGCTCCCCGGCGGGCAGCTCATGTTCACGACCGAGGTCGAGAACTACCCCGGCTTCCCGCACGGGATTCAGGGCCCCGAGATGATGGCGAAGTTCCGGGAGCAGGCGGAGCGGTTCGGCACGCGCATCGTCACGGACGACATCGTCGAGGTGGACCTCTCGAAGCGCCCGTTCACGCTGAAGTCGTCCGAGGGCGTGGTGATCAAGGCGCAGGCGGTGGTGCTCGCGACCGGCGCGAAGGCCAACTGGCTGAACCTGCCGAACGAGCAGCGGCTCGCGCAGAACGGCGGCGGCGTTTCCGCCTGCGCGGTCTGCGACGGCGCGCTGCCCGTCTTCCGCGACCAGCACCTCGCGGTGGTGGGTGGCGGCGACACGGCGATGGAGGAGGCGTCCTATCTCACGAAGTTCGCGTCCATGGTCCACGTGATCCACCGCCGGGGCGAGTTCCGCGCCAGCAAGGCCATGGCGACGCGCATCCTCGAGAGCCCCAGGGCGAAGGTCCACTGGTGGAGCGCCGTGGTGGACGTGATCGGCAAGGACTTCATCGAGGCGATCGTCCTCGAGGACACGCGCGACAAGAAGCGGACGACGTTGCCGGTGAAGGGGCTCTTCGTCGCCATCGGCCACACGCCGCTGACGGGGTTCCTCGGCGGGCAGATCGAGACCGACGACAAGGGCTACGTGAAGGTGCAGGACCCGTGGCGCACGACGACGAACGTCGAGGGCGTCTTCGTGGCAGGCGACGTGGCCGACAGCACCTACCGCCAGGCCGTCACGGCCGCCGGCATGGGCTGCAAGGCCGCCCTGGACGCCGAGCGCTGGCTCGCGTCGAAGGGCATCCACTAGCGCTCTGCCGCGGCAGGACCGCCAGAACCGCCAAACGGTGCCGGTCGCGTTTTGGCGGGACATGCAACGGGCCCGGCGAGCGGACGTCCGCTGGCCGGGCCCGGGGTGCGACGGAGGACGGGCCTCGCGTCGGCTGAAGTGTCGGCTGAAGAGTCGGCTGAAGAGGACGTCGGACTACGGCGCGGGGACCAGCGTCGTGACCCGGCCCGTGGCGAGCATGGAGAAGTAGACCTCGCCCTGGGCGTCCTCGTCGATCGAGACGATGTCCTCGACGTCGGCCACCACCTCGGGCGCGCCCGTCGTGCGGTCGCCCGCGACCGGAAGGGCCCACACGCGGCCCGTCTTGTTCTCGTCCGTCGTCCACTCCGTGGCGTTGTCGCCGAAGAGGTACTTGCCGCGGAGCGCCGCGCAGCGCTGCCCGCGGTAGACGAGGCCCCCGATCACGCAGCGGCCGAGATCCCGGCCGTAGGCGAACACCGGCGCGACGTAGTCCGTCGGCTTGGCGCCGGGCGCGAGCGGCACGTCGGCCTCCATCATGGGCCAGCCCATGTTGCCGCCGCGCTTCGCCACCGAGACCTCCTCGCGTTGCTTCTGGCCGAGGTCGCCGAACCAGCAGAGGCCGCCCGCGTCCACCGAGAGGCGGTAGGGGTTGCGTACCCCGTAGGCGAAGATCTCCGCCTTGACCCCGCCGCGGCCGTCGGCCCACGGGTTGTCGCGCGGGATGCCGTAGGGCTGACCCGCCGGCCCCTGACGGGGGTCGATGCGGAGGATCTTGGCCTCGAGCGTGCGGGTGTCCTGCCCGAGCTTCTCCGGATCGTTGTGCATGCCGCTGTCGCCGATCCCGATGTAGAGCGTGCCGTCGGCCGCCATTGCCATCCCGCCGCCGAAGTGAATGGGGTTCTTCTTCGGGATCTGCAGGAGGATGCGGACCGAGGCCGGGTCCGCGACGTCCGGGTTGGCTGCGCTAACCTTGTATGATGCAACGATCGAGCGATAGGCGTCGTTCGGCTGGCCGGTGCCGGTGCCGTAGAAGACGTAAAATTCCTTGCTTGTTGCAAAGTCCGCCGCGAAGGCTAGGTTCACCAGACCCCCGTGCCCCTGATCGAGCTGGTCGGCGGGCATCTGGAGACTGGAGATGTCCAGGAACACGGTGGGGGCCGGCACGGCGCCAGCGCCGCGAAACTTGCGGCCCACCATGATCTTGCCGGCGCGCTCGACGACGAAGACGCGATCGGTGCCGTCCCGGGGGGCGGCGACCGCGACCGGCACGGCGAAGGTCACGCCCGGCCAGGCGTCCTGGACGGTGTACCGGTCCGGCGCCGCGGCGGCAGAGGAGAAGGGTGCGAGCGACGACCGGGGGGCTACCCCGTCGAGGACCAGGGCACCGGCCCCGATCAACGTTGCCGACATCACGCTGAGAACGAACGTACGCATGCGCATGGGTGGCGATCTCCCACAGACCACGGGAAGCGGGAGAGTCTACCGTCGGGGGGGGCGGGGGCGAACGTGGAAACGCACGCGCGGGCGGCTCAACGCCGAAGAGGAGACGGTTCCGTCGGATCGGCCCGGGAATCCCGTGAGGGCGGGGGACCCCGGTTGCTACTCTCCCGGCCCCGCGAGGCTGCCGGAGCCGACCCGTGTTCTTCGACTTCGCGAACGTCCTCGTCTTCATCCTGGTCGGGCTCGGGTTCATCGTGATGAACCTGGCGGTGGCGTGGTTCCTGCGCCCCAAGGGCCCGCAGTCCGGCGAGAAGCGGGCGATCTACGAGTGCGGCGAACCGACGATCGGCCAGGCCTGGATCCGGTTCGACATCCGCTTCTACACGGTCGCGCTGATGTTCGTCGTGTTCGACATCGAGATCGCGCTCCTCTTCCCCTGGGCCGCGGTCTTCCGCGACCTCGTCCGGGAGGGCACCGGCTGGCTGGCCTTCCTCGAGGTCGCGACGTTCCTTGTGGTCCTGATGGGGGGCTTCGCCTTCGTCTGGGCCAAGGGAGACCTCGACTGGACTGGGCCGAACTCGTCGTCGGCCATGACCGCGCCGGGGGTGGACGAACTGACCCCGGCCCCGTCCGTGGCGCCGGCGGGCACGTCGAACGTGGGCGAGGCCGCGCCCGCCCGGGAGGACGCTGTTGTCGCCCGCCGCTAACCCCGCTCCGGCGGCGCCGCTGGCGCCGGCCGTGCATCCCCGGCTCGAGTTCGACCCTGAGCTCGAGCAGTCGATCATCCTGACGAAGATCGACTGGTTGAAGGACTGGAGCCGGCGCAACGCGCTGTGGCCCATGGCCTTCGGGCTCGCCTGTTGCGCCATGGAGATGATGGCGACGGCGGCCACGAAGTACGACCTCGACCGCTTCGGCTCCGGCGTCTTCCGCGCTTCGGCGCGTCAGGCCGACGTGATGATCGTGGCCGGGACCGTCACCCACAAGATGGCCCCGCGGGTGAAGCGGCTCTTCGAGCAGATGCCCGACCCGAAGTACGCGATCGCCATGGGCGCCTGCGTGATCGGCGGCGGGCCCTACAGCCGCTTCGGGTACCACGTGGTCCAGGGCGTCGACCTCGTCATCCCCGTCGACATCTACGTGCCGGGCTGCCCGCCGCGCCCGGAGGCCCTGATCGACGCGATCCGCAAGCTCCAGGAGCGGATCCGCGTGAAGGGCGGCAGCTCCCTGCCTGCCGACGACGTCCTGCGGAACCGCGAGCGCATCCTCGCGATGTCGGCCTCGTGAGCGACGCCGCCGCCCCCGCCAACTCCCCGACGCCGGCCGGCGCCCCGGCGGCCGACGCGGGCCCGCGCGATCCCGTCACGGCGCACGCCGCCCGGCTCGTCCAGGCGAAGGTCCCCGGCGCCGTCGTCGAGGTGGTCGAGACCGGCCGCCACCCGTTCCTGCGGATCACCGCGGAGCACCTCGTCGCGGCCTGCCTCGTCCTGCGCGACGACCCCGAACTCGCCCTCGACTGCTGCCACCTCGTGAGCGCGGTGGACTGGCTGGGCAAGACGCCCGCCGACGGGCCTGGGTCGATCGAGGTCGTCTATCACCTCGTCTCCTACGCGAAGAAGACGTCCGCGGCCTACCGCCGTAGCGCCGTCAAGAACGACGGCTTCGTCGTGCTGCGCGTCCGCGTCCCGCGGGACAAGCCCGAGGTCCCGAGCGTGATGGGGGTCTGGGTGGGCGCCGACTGGCACGAACGCGAGATGTGGGACCTGATGGGGGTCAAGTTCACCGACCGCCCGCTGCTCCGTCGCATCCTCCTGCCCGAGGACTGGCCCGGCCACCCGCTGCGCAAGGACTGGGCGTACCCCGTCGAGTACCACGGCATCCCGATCATCCCGCCGGAGGGTCGATGAGCCACGAGCCCGTCCCCTCCGTCCCGCAGGTCCTCGGCGTCGTCGCGCCGGCCGTGCCGCCCGTCGTCGACGCCGCCGACCTCGCCCGTGCGCTCGAGGAGCGCTCCATGGGCCAGGCCCTGCGCACCGAAGAGCTCGTCGTCAACATGGGCCCGCAGCACCCGAGCACGCACGGCGTGCTCCGCGTCGTCATCAAGACCGACGGCGAGGTCGTGACCGCGCTGCAGCCCCACATCGGCAACCTGCACCGCTGCGTCGAGAAGATCGGCGAGTCGCTGCCGTACTACCAGTGGCTGCCGTACGTCGACCGGATGGACTACCTGGCGGCGATCAACAACGAACACGGCGCCTGCATCGCGATCGAGCGGCTCGCCGGGATCGTCGTGCCCGAGCGCGCCGAGTACATCCGCGTGATCCTCGCCGAGGTGCAGCGCGTCGCGAGCCACATCTTCGCCATGGGCGTGTACGGGCTCGACACGGGCGCCATCACGCCGTTCCTGCACACGTTCCGCGAGCGCGAGCGCGGCCTCGACCTGCTCGACCACATCGCGGGCGGCCGGCTCCTCTACCACGTCATCCGCATCGGCGGCGTCAAGCGCGACCTGTCGCCGGAGTGGATCGACGAGTGCCACGCGTTCCTCGACGCGGTCGAGCAGCGCCTGCCCGAGTACAACACCCTCCTCCTCGACAACCACATCTTCCAGGAACGCACCTGCAACATCGGCGTCATCCCGCCGGCGCTGGCGGTGGGCTGGGGCGTGACGGGGCCGGCGCTGCGCGCGAGCGGCGTCGACTGGGACACGCGGCGCGACGCGCCGTACGGCATCTACGACCGCTTCCAGTTCGACGTGCCCATCGCCCACAGCGGCGTCGCGGGCGTCGTGGGCGATTGCTTCCATCGCCACTGGGTCCGCTTCAAGGAGACCGAGCAGGCGATCCGCATCGCACGCCAGGCGCTGCGCGACCTGCCTCCGGGCGAGATCCAGGCGAAGTTGCCGAAGACGCTGAAGCCGCCGAAGGGCGAGGTCTACGTGCGGGTCGAGAACCCGCGCGGCGAACTGGCCTACTGGATGGTCGCGGACGGCACGGACAAGGCGTGGCGCATCCGGTGCCGCGGGCCGTCCTTCAGCAACATCGGCGTCATGACCGACGTGGCGCGCGGGGCGCTCATCGCCGACCTCGTCGCCCTGATGGGCAGCCTCGACATCGTGCTGGGCGAGGTGGACCGATGAAGTCGTTCCTCGACGGCCTCATCGAAGGCTCGGCGCTGCTCGGGGCGGTCCCCCGCGGCCTCGTCTACACCACGGGCATCCTGCTCGCGTGCAGCGGCGTGCTGCTCCTGGTCAGCCTGTTCGCGGGCGAGATCGTGTGGATGGAGCGCCGCATCTCGGGGCGCATCCAGGCCCGCATCGGCCCGAACCGCGTCGGCCCCCAGGGCTTGCTCCAGTTCCTCGCCGACGGCGTCAAGCTGATGGCGAAGGAGGACGTGATCCCGTCGAGCGCGGACCGGCTCGTCTTCCTGATCGCGCCCTACATCGTCTTCACCGGGGTGTTCGCCGCGTTTGCGGCGATCCCCCTCGGCGCCGGCCTCGTCCCCGCCAACCTGACCTTCGGCCTCTTCTACGTCCTCGCCATCACGAGCGTCGAGGTGGTCGGCGTGATCATGGCGGGCTGGGCCAGCAACTCGAAGTGGTCGATCCTCGGCACCATGCGCGAGGTCGCCCAGGTGATCTCGTACGAGATGCCTCTCGCGATCTCGGCCCTGACGGTCGCGGTCCTCGCCGGCTCGCTCAACCTGACCGAGATCGTGGACCAGCAGCAGGGCTGGGTGTGGCAGTGGTGGGTGTTCCGCAGCCCCGCGACGTTCGTCGGCTTCTTCCTCTTCTTCACGGCGGCGCTGGCCGCGCTCAAGCGCGCCCCCTTCGACCTGCCCGAGGCGGAGAGCGAACTCGTCGCCGGCTTCCACACCGAGTACACGGGCTTCCGGTTCGCCATCTTCTTCCTCGCCGAGTACGCGGGGATGTTCCTCTTCTCGGTCCTCACGGTGGTGCTGTTCTTCGGCGGCTGGCACCCGGGCGTGCCGGTGTCCCTGACGACCGGCGTCGGGCGCGCGCTCAGCTTCCTGGTGCTGTTCGCGAAGTCGGTGTTCTTCATCTCCGTGATGATCTGGATCCGGTGGTCGCTGCCGCGCTACCGCGTCGATAAGGTCATGTACCTCTGCTACAAGGTCCTGCTCCCGTGGAGCGTCGCCGCGATGGTCGTCGCGGCCCTCCAGGTCCTCCTGACGGGAGGGCGTTGACCATGGCCTCCCCCGGCACCGCCGCGCGCGGCGTCATGGCCGCCCGCGCCCCGGTCGCGCCCGCGGCCTCCGGCCCCGGCGGCGGGCCCGGCCCGGCGCGCGGCTACATGGCCCGCATCTGGCACGGCATCAAGACGACCGCCGTCGGCATGCGCCTCACCTGGCGCCACTTCTTCACCAAGCCGACGACGATCCAGTACCCCGAGGAGCAGACCTACTTCAGCCCGTTCGAGCGCGGCCTCCACGAGTTCGAGCCGGACAAGTGCATCGTCTGCTACCTCTGCGCGAAGGCCTGCCCGGTCGACTGCATCACGATCGAGAGCGTCTCCCCGGCCGGCAAGAAGGTGCTGACGAAGTACGAGATCGACTACAGCAAGTGCCTCTTCTGCTCGCTGTGCGTCGACCCGTGCCCCGTGGACTGCATCCACATGGGTCAGCAGTACGACCTCTCGGCCTTCGACCGCGAGGGCGGCACCCGCATCGACTTCATGACCGGCGAGGGCCCGTGGCGCACCGCGCGCACGAGCGCCGACCCGCACGCCGGCCTGCGGCGGGAGGGGTAGCCCCGTGGCCCTCGCCTCCATGATCCCCGACCTGACGCCGGTCCTCCCGGGCCTGATCTTCTACGGACTCTCGGGCCTGGCCATCGTCGCGGCCGTGGCCGCCGCGACGGCCCCAAAGATCGTCCACGCGGCCTTCGGCCTCATGGCGGCCTTCTTCGGCGTCGCCGGGCTGTACGCCCTGCTCGGGAGCGACTTCCTCGCGTTGACGCAGGTGGTCGTCTACGTCGGCGGCATCCTCGTCCTCCTCGTGTTCGGCGTGCTCCTGACGGGCCGCACGAAGGCGGCCCTCGGCCTCGAGCGACCGATCCGCACGATGCCGGCCGCCTTCGCGGGCGGCGCGCTGCTGTTCGGCCTCCTCGCGACGATCCTCGCGAGCGACTTTGGCGACGGCGGCCGCACCCTGGCGGACCTACCCGAGCCCCCGTCCACCACGGCCGCCCTCGGCCGCGCGTTGCTCGACCCGAACCAATACCTGCTCCCGTTCGAGCTCGTGTCGGTGTTCCTCCTCGCCGCGCTCGTCGGCGCGGCGTTCCTCGTGCGGCGGAGGCGCGACGGCCCGTGACCACGCTCGCCCTCCTGCAGTCCATCGGCCTCGTCCACTTCCTGGTGGTGGGGGCGGTGCTGTTCTGCGCCGGCATCACCACGGTGCTCGCCCGCCGCAACGCGGTGGGCATCCTGATCGGCCTCGAGCTGATCCTCAACGCGGCCAACCTCAACCTGGTGGCCTTCGAGCGCTTCGGGCCCGCCCCGTTGCGCGGGACCGTCTTCGCGATCTTCGTGCTGGCCGTGGCCGCCGCCGAGGCCGCCATCGCGCTCGCCATCGTCCTCAACGTCTTCGACTCCCGCGACGAGATCGACGTGGACGAGACGACGGCGCTCAAGGGGTGACGACGTGCTGACCCTCGCCCTCGTCATCGTCCTCGCGCCGTTCGTCGGCTTCCTCCTCCAGTCGGCGTTCGGGCGCCGCCTGCCCCGGCAGGGCGACTGGCTGACCATCCTCGGCATCGGCGCCTCGCTCGCCGCCGCCGTGGTCGTGTTCGTCCGGGTCCTCGGCGGCGAGGTGCTCGACGCCGCCGACCCGGCCGCCCACGCCCGCTGGGAGTGGATGCGCTTCGGCGAGGTCGTCTGGAACGTCGGCGTCAAGATCGACGGGCTCACCGCGGTGATGCTCTTCGTCGTGACGCTGGTCGCGTTCCTCGTCCACGTCTTCTCGTCGGCCTACATGCGCGGCGACCCGAAGTACTGGAAGTTCTTCGCGTGGCTCCAGATGTTCAGCACGTCCATGCTGATCCTGGTGCTCGCCGACAACCTCCTGGTGCTCTTCATCGGGTGGGAGTTGGTGGGCCTCTGCTCGTACAAGCTCATCGGCTTCTGGAGCGAGCGGCAGGAGCCCTGCAACGCCGCCCGCAAGGCCTTCATCACCACGCGCATCGGCGACCTCGGCATGGTCGTCGCGTTGATGCTCATCTACACCCAGACGAAGTCATTCGCCTTCGAGGACATGTTCCGGGCCGCCAGCAGCGGCGACCTCTCGACCCAGGTCCGCACGTGGGCCTCCCTCGGCCTGTTCATGGCCGCCATGGGCAAGAGCGCGCAGTTCCCCCTCCACGTCTGGCTGCCGGACGCCATGGAGGGCCCGACGCCGGTCTCGGCCCTCATCCACGCCGCCACCATGGTCGCAGCGGGCGTCTACCTCGTCGGCCGCACCTTCCCCCTGTTCACCGACGCCTCGCTCCTGGTGGTCGCGTCGGTGGGGGCGGTCACCGCCGTCATGGCGGGCCTGATCGCGCTGGCCCAGAACGACATCAAGAAGGTGCTCGCCTACTCCACGGTGAGCCAGCTCGGCTTCATGTTCCTCGGCTTGGGCTGCAAGGCCTGGCACGCCGCGCTGTTCCACCTGACCACCCACGCCTTCTTCAAGGCCCTCATGTTCCTCGGCTCGGGCAGCGTGATCCACGCCTGCCACCACGAGCAGGACATGCGGAAGATGGGCGGTCTCTGGCGGAAGCTGCCGGTCACCGGGACGACGTTCTTCGTGGGCGTCCTCGCCATCGCGGGCTTCCCGTTCACGGCGGGCTTCTACAGCAAGGACTCCATCCTGTCCGGCGCCTGGCACGCCCACCCCGCGCTGTTCTGGGTGGGCCTCGGGGCGGCCGTGCTGACCGCCTTCTACATGTTCCGCCTCTTCGCCGGCACCTTCATGGGCAAGCCGAAGGACGCGCACGTCTTCGAGCACGCCCACGAGAGCCCGTTCGCCATGACGCTGCCGCTGGTGGTGCTGGGCGTCCTGGCGGCCGTCTCGGGCTTCGACCTGTTCGGCTGGCACACCAAGCTCCTCGACCCCGTGGCCGCCGGCGCGTTGAACGCCGGCTCGCTCCACGGGCACGAGCACTCCGGGTTCGTCATGGCCCTCGCCATCGCGGCGGGCCTGATCGGCCTCGCGGCGGGCTTCTTCGTCTTCCGCGTGCTCGCCCCGTCGCGGGTCGAGGCGCTCAAGCGTCCGTTCGCCGGCCTCGAGCGCGCGTTCGCGGGGAAGTTCGGGTTCGACGAGCTGTACCGCGAGGTGATCCTGCGTCCCGCGTACGTCCTTGCGAGCGTGCTCGCCTGGGCCGACCGCGAGGGCATCGACGGCGCGGTCAACGGCCTCGGCCGCACGGCCGTCAGCGCTGCGCAGGGCTCCGGGACGGTCGACCGCGTCGTCGTGGACGGCGCGGTGCGTGGCACCGGCGCCCTCATCCTGGCGGGAGGCGCCGGCGTCGCCCGGACCCAGTCGGGCCGCATCCGCACCTACGTCGCCTTCGGCATCGCCGCCGTGGCGGTGATCCTGATCCTCGGACGGATCTTCTAGACCATGGGCTCGAACCTGCTCTCCCTGACGTTCCTGCTGCCCCTGGCGGGGTCCGTCCTCGTGCTCCTCGTCCCGAGGGAGTCCGCGGGCCGGGCCTGCCGGTGGGTGAACCTCATCGCTACGTTCGCGACGTTCGTCGCCACGCTGGCGGTCTGGTCGGGCTGGAACGCCGCCCGGGCCACGCTCCTCCCGGGCCAGTACGCGCTGACCGAGGACGCGCTGTGGATCCCGGCCTTCGGCATCCGCTACCACCTCGGCGTGGACGGCGTGTCGGTGGCGCTCCTGCTGCTGACGTCGTTCGTGTCCATCGGCGCGTCCATGGCGTCGTGGAAGATCGAGAAGAGCCCCAAGGGCTACCACTCGATGTTCCTGCTGCTGCTGGCGGGGATGGTCGGGGTGTTTATGTCCCTCGACCTGTTCCTGTTCTACCTCTTCTGGGAGATCATGCTCCTCCCGATGTACTTCCTCATCGGGATCTGGGGTGGGCCGCGCCGGCAGTACGCCTCGATCAAGTTCTTCCTCTACACGCTCGCGGGTTCGGTCCTGATGCTCGCGGGCATCGTGCTGATCTGGATCCACCACCGCACCTTCCAGATCCCCGAGATCGTGCAGATCGCCCAGTCGGCGGGGCTCTTCGAGGGCAAGGTGGACGGCGCGGCCACCTACCGCCTGCTGTGTTTCATCGGGTTCTTCGTGGCCTTCGCCATCAAGGTCCCGCTGTTCCCGTTCCACACGTGGCTCCCCGACGCGCACGTCGAGGCGCCGACGCCGATCTCCATGATCCTGGCGGGCGTGCTGCTGAAGATGGGCGGCTACGGCCTCATCCGCATGGCCTACCCGTTCTTCCCGTCCGCGGCAGTCACCCTCGAGTACTGGATCGTCGGGCTCTCGCTGGCGTCCATCGTCTATGGCGCGTTCGTCGCCATGGCGCAGACGGACTTCAAGAAGATGGTGGCCTATTCGTCGGTGAGCCACATGGGCTTCGTGACGCTCGGCATCGCGAGCCTGACGCCCGAGGGTTCCAACGGCGCGATGTACATGATGCTCGCGCACGGCACCATCAGTTCGATGCTGTTCATGCTCGTGGGCGTGATCTACGAGCGGGCCCACCACCGCGACATCGACCGGTTCGGCGGCCTCGCGTGGTCCATGCCCCGCTACGGCGTCCTGTCGGCGTTCGCCATCTTCGCGAGCCTCGGCCTGCCGGGCCTCTCGGGCTTCATCGCCGAGATCACGGTGTTCCTCGGCTCGTTCGACCGGTTCCCGCGGCTCACGCTCGTGGCGACGCTGGGCATGGTCGTGACGGCGGCCTACTACCTGATCACCCTGCAGAAGGTCTACCTGGGCGAGACGCCGGCCGTCTACCAGGACAAGGCCCACTACCCGGATACCAGCACGCGCGAACTGCTCATCCTGATCCCGCTGGCGGTCGTCACCCTCTACATGGGCATCCTGCCCGGACACGCGATGGAGATCTACCGCGCGGACCTCGAGGGGATCATCAAGGGCGTCAAGGACGTCGGCGACGCGATCGCGAAGGTGAAGTGACGCCGTGACCGCCGTCTCCGCCCTCCTCCCGACGATCCTCCTCACCGCGGGCGTGCTCGCGGTGCTGTTCGCCGACGCCGTCGGCAAGGGCCGTCGTCCGCTCGTGTTGCCCTGGATCTCGGGGGCGGCCCTCGTCGGCGCCGCCGCCGTGGCGCTGGTCTGGCTCGTGGACGGGCGCGGCGGCGACCAGGTCCTCCTCGGCGCGCTCCGCATGGACGCGTTCGCGGCCGTGATGACGCTTTTCTGCGCGGTCGCGGGCCTCGTCTCCATCCTCGCCACCCTGGTGGGGGACGGCAACCGGCGCCCCGGTGGCGAGTTCCACGCCCTCGTCCTGTCGTCCGTGATCGGGATGTCGGTGCTCGCGGCCTCGGTGGACATGGTCACGCTCTACCTCGCCTTCGAGTTGATCTCGATCACGGGGTACGTGCTGGTGGGCATGCGCCGCGGCGACCGCCTCGCGAACGAGGCCAGCCTCAAGTACGTGCTCTTCGGCGCGGTGTCGTCGGGCCTGATGATCTATGGCCTGTCGCTCCTGTTCGGCCTGTCGGGCGGCACCTCGCTCGAGTCGGTCCGCGTGGCGGTGGCGCAGGGCGCGGGCGCGCAGCCGGTTTTCGGGGCGGCGGTGCTGCTCGTCTTCGCCGGCTTCGCGTTCAAGATCTCGGCCGTGCCCTTCCACTTCTGGGCGCCCGACGTCTACCAGGGCGCGCCCACGGCGGTCGCGGGCTTCCTCTCGGTCGCCAGCAAGGCCGCGGGCTTCGCGGGCCTGATCCGGGTCGTCGACGTCCTCGGCGCGACGTCGTCGACCGCCGCCGGCGTGGGCACCGTGCTGCCGTGGTTCGATGGCTCCCCGGCGGCCCTGGTGGCCACCATGCTCGGCGTCTGCGCCGTGCTCACCATGACCGTGGGCAACCTCGGTGCCTGCCGCCAGAACGACCTGAAGCGGCTGCTGGCGTACTCGTCCATCGCCCAAGCCGGCTACATGCTGATGGCGGTGACCATGTGGACGCCGACCGCGCTCGCCGCGCTCGTCTTCTACCTCGTCACGTACCTGTTCATGAACCTCGCCGCCTTCCTCCTGGCGGGGATCGTGATCCGGGCCACCGGCACCTCGAGCCTCGACGGCCTGCGCGGGCTCGGGTACCGCAACCCGTGGCTCGCTGCCACGTTCACCGTGGTGATGCTCTCCCTCACGGGCATCCCGCCCATGCTCGGCTTCCTCGGCAAACTGGTGCTCTTCGAGTCCGTGCTCCGGCAGGGCTACCTGTGGTTCGCGGTGATCGGCCTGCTCAACGGCGCGGTCTCCCTCTACTACTACGCCAAGCCCCTCCTCCGCATGTACCTCGACGGTCCTGCCGCCGACGCGCCGACGGTCCGCGTGAGCCCGGCGGCGGCTGTGCTCGCCGGCGTGCTCGTGTTGCCGGTCGTCGCGTTCTTCCTCGCCTGGTCGCCCCTCGCCACGTGGACGAAGGGCGTCCTCCCGACGTTGAGGATCGGCTCGTGAGCACCCACACGGTCCCGACGGTCTCCCCGGTTGTGCCCCCCGCGGTGTTGGCTGCCGCGGTGTTGGCTCCCGCGGTGTTGGCTCCCGCGGTGTTGGCTCC
>Ga0163144_10018643_pt1 | contig 14009 bp, 13 predicted proteins | sample OliLak19BULKMAT1_FD_123175 | JGI IMG/M metagenome (GOLD analysis project Ga0163144, IMG submission 123175) | Freshwater microbial mat bacterial communities from Lake Vanda, McMurdo Dry Valleys, Antarctica - Oligotrophic Lake LV.19.BULKMAT1 | ecosystem: Environmental > Aquatic > Freshwater >... | reverse complement strand
TATTCCTGGTGGAACGATGGCAGGAGATTCAAAGCCCGAAAAAGCAGAAGTTGCAGTGAAGTAGGTAGAAGTTAATATTAGTTTAATCTTCCTTTTCTATCTCTTCTGCTTCTATGCTCTCACCATTATCGAGAAAGATATAGCTAATATTTGAACTAATATTTAGTTTGTAGGTTTGAGGGCTACGCCTCCATCATGGGTTTCACCCCTCAATCCTTTCCCAATTAAGATCCAATTAAAATGAATGCTAAAATAGATTAATTATAAAATCCAAAAGTGACAAATAATAAGCCCGAAATCAATAATCCCGAAATCAATAATCCCGAAATCAATAAGCCAGAGACTATGAATAATACTTTATTCGACAAAATCTTTCGCGATCGCAGTGGCAATATTGTTTTAGGACAATTACCAAATTTAACTATAATTCTCTGGTTAGCAACTACTCTGCTCAAGCTGGTTTTTAATTCAGGTAAGGTTGGTTCGCTACTAGACATTCTATCCTTTGGCTTTCTCTTCACTTGGGCTTGGGAAGAACTAACTGAGGGCGTAAACTATTTTCGACGCGGATTGGGTGCGGTAGTGCTGCTAGCAATGATTGTTACCAAAGTTTCTAGCTCCATAGGAACTTAACTACAATTACTCAACCATAGGCTATTATTCCCAGAGGAGCCTACATAGGCTTGATACCATAGCTTGAGGTTGGGCGGATGTCTAGAGGCATTGCAGAGGGAATTACTGATAAAGCCAGTTTAGATCGGGCTATTAATTATAAAGTTAGTTCAAGCCCAGAGATTGAATATAAAAGGACTGAGTATAAAGATTCAGAGGCTGAATTGAAAGCTACATTGCAACGCGATCGCTTGCTCGGAGAAGTTGCCCTTCGCATTCGTCAATCCTTAGATTTATCCCAGATCCTTGACACCACCGTAGCTGAATTACGTCAATTGCTTAAGGCAGATCGGGTTTTCATTGGCTACCGCGATGGAATCGATAGTGGCAAAGTTGTAGCCGAGTCGGTCGATCCCAGCTTTCCTTCGGTAATTCCCTGGACTTGTGATCAATCCAAGGTGAAAGAAGCGGCGGAAATGTTTGCCCAAATGCCCGCCCTAATTTTGGATAATGTATGGGAGTCGCCCCAATCGGATGATGATCTGGAATTTTGTCGCCAATATCAAGTCCAAGCCGCATTGCTAGTACCTATTTGGTTGGGAAGTGAGTTTTTTGGCGTAATTGTGGTGCATCAATGCGATTCTCCCCGCCATTGGCAAATTTCTGAAGTAGACTTTTTAGAAAAACTTGCTACTCAAGTGGCGATCGCGATTCAACAGGGACAACTCTATAATCAAGTTTGCGGATTAAACTGTAGCCTAGAACGCCAGGTGCAAGAACGGACATTACAATTGCAACAACGTCTAGAAGAATTGCAAGAATTAAGTGAATTGAAGGACTTCTTTCTACAAGCGATTTCCCACGATCTGCGTACCCCAATTATGGGAATGCTGTTAGTTTTGCAAAATCTGCTCAAAACCGATAGTTCTCAAGTGACAATTGCCCGCACCACGATTGAGAGAATGCGCCAAAGCACTGATCGTCAACTGGAGATGCTGAATACCCTACTAGATACCCATGCCTTGGAAGTTGGGGCAACCCAATTCCAATTTATTCCGATTGCGGTAGAACAACTAATTGAATATACGCTAACCGAACTTGAACCGCTGCTAGAGAAAAATCAAACTAATTTAGTGATTGTAATTCCGCCAAATCTGCCACCTATTCAGGCAGATCGCCATCAAATTCAGCGAGTTTTGGAGAATCTGATTACCAATGCGCTGAAGCATAATCCGCCAGGGCTAAATCTGCGAGTGGGAATTGAGCTGTGGGAAAATCCGCAAAAGTTATGCTGCTTTGTGGAAGACGATGGGATAGGAATTGAACGAAGCGATCGCTTATTTGAACGATATGGCAAAACCATGCGCTATAGCGCGGGAATCGGTTTGGGCCTATATTTATGTCGTCAGATCATCGAAGCCCACGGCGGTGAAATCGGCGTTGAGAGCGAGGCGGGAAAGGGCGCGAAATTCTATTTCACTTTACCGATAGATTTTCCAACTTCTTCAATCTAATTAAACTCAATCCATCGTCTACAGGTAAAATAATTTGCTCTACTCTACAGTCTTCAGCTACTACCTGATTAAATTCAGCGATCGCCTGGGCGATTTTGGATTTTGGCGCAAACACTTCTCCCTTGAATAAGGTATTGTCCACACAGAGAACTCCTTGGGCTTCGAGCAAATTCCCATCCAGAATCAATTGATAATATTCTAAATAGGCGCGCTTATTCGCATCCAAAAAGATTAAATCAAAAACTTGCTCTTCTTTAATCAACTGTTTTAGAGTTTCCCTGCCATCTGCCAGCCTGATCTCAATTTTGGCAAAGTGCGGCGTATCCCTTAATAATTTCTCAGCAATCTCTACCACCTGGGCATCATGCTCACAGGCAATCACCCTGCCATCCTTGGGTAATGCTTCAGCGATCGCTAAGGTGGCGTACCCCGTGAACATGCCAATTTCCAACACCCGCTTAGATTTAGTAATTTGCACCAAACATTTGAGTAACTGCGCTTGGAAAGGACTGGACTGCATGCTTGGCTTGAGCGGATTTTTAATCTTTTTTGCTTGATACCACTGCGCCCAGGGCTGATTTTGAGTGGCTAGGGCGATTAGATCTAACCCTGCCGATGGTGCAGCGCTGTACTTAGTTATATAGGAATCTAGCCCAGCCGCCAGAGTTCTTGCTTGATCCAGATAGGACTTTAGCTCTGCCGAAAGTTGCTCTTTCTGTGCCAGGCTCTGCACAATTTCCAAACAATTGATCAGAACCTCTAGAGGAGTATTTGCGTGATTATTTTTGTTGGTCATACATATATCTGAAGATATAGAAGCTTATGTCATGAGCTTGACAAGATCCTAAGTTTCGTAGTATCTGTAGCTGCAGAGCATTTTTCTAGATGCACCAATTTACAACCCGCTTAAATCTACGAGAGTAAAATAATGAAAATTGGATCTATTACATCCTTGACTATCGCTTCAATTTTGGGACTAGTGATGGCAAGCAGCAGCTTTGCTCAGACCAATCCCGACGCAATGAAGCCAGATGCTACTAAGAAAGTAGATGCTACCAAAAAGATCAATCCTATTAAGAAAGCAGATGCTACTAAGAAGCCTGATGCTACTAAGAAAGTAGATGCTGCTAAGAAAGCAGATGCTACCAAAAAGATCGATGCTACTGCAAAGCCTGATGCTGCTAAAACCGAACCAGCTAAGAAGTAGTAACTAATCAATTTTCAAAAGATTATAGATAGCTAATCCAAATAGGGTGGGAGTAGGTAATTTTGCTCTCACTTTTTGATTTATCTTTTTAATTTTTATCTGCTTTCAGGATCTCGCCCAGGCAATCTGCCCCAGTTAGGGTAGTACATTCATTGTTGATTTGTTTAGTGGTATTTGGCGGCATTTGCTTAGATTTTGTTAAGGCTTGACGATAGAGTTGCTTGGCTGGCTCTAAATCCCCGCCCTTTTGCCAAAGAATTTGCCCCTTTAGATATTGCAATTCAGGATTGTCTGGGGCAGAGGCGATCGCTTTATTTACCGCCTCTAAAGCTTGATCAGATTTTTTGGCATCTCGATAGCCCAGAGCAATGCCGCGATACTTGAGATAGTCTGGAGAGGCCGCGCGTAAGCTAGACAAAGCTCCCTCTAGATCTGCCAGGGGCAAGACTGAAGCGATCAGCATATCCATATAGCCCTTAATCAAATTTAATTCGGGATCTTTAGGATTAATTTTCTGGGCTGCCTTAATTTCATCCAATACTTTTTGCACAAGTCCTAGGGCTTGAGTTGTGCCAGAGAAAGCTCCCTGGGTGGAAATTGCATGACCTGCTTCAATTAGATACCCCACTCCAGCGTATAAATGTCCCCGCAGTTTGTCGGTGTTTTTGAGCTGTTCGGCGCGATCGCGTGTACGTTGGGCATAAATCAACATTCCTGGAAAATCTTGTTCCACATAAGCCAAGGAGGCCTTAAGGCTCTGGGTCAGTGGATCATTAGGTTCTGTGCGCAAAGCTTTATCAAGTTGCTTGGTAGCGGCTGGGTAATCTCCCCGCTTAAACATCAACTCAAAAGCAGCCTGGGTATCATTGCCAATTGTTTTGGGGTTCGTAGTACGGAATGGGTCGCCCGCTTGAACGGGAGCGGTAATCGTTGCCATCCCCAAAAAACCCGCCAGCCAAGAAGTGCAGAAAAGAGCAGTAAAAGATTTCATCGAATTTATCTGGTTGGGGCTAAGAGAATTCTAGGAGAATTAGTTAAAGATTTAGTGAATTGCAGATTTTTCCCAAATGTTAAACATTCAAGATTTGTTCTACCATCCTGCTGCCACTACCGCACCCATCATTCGGGGGATATCTTGTCAATTACCGCCCCAACAGTTAGGAGTGATCGTTGGTACCAGTGGATCAGGTAAGACTACTTTACTAGAAATTTTGGCAGGCTTTGTCGAATGGAATCGAGGTTCGATTTGTTGGCGATCGCAAGAGCTACTACCTGAGCAATTACAGCAACTCTGTGGCTTGGTATTCCAGTTTCCAGAACGCCACTTTTGCGGCAGTACAATTTTAGAAGAATTACGCCTGGGGCATCGACACCTAGAAAATGAGCAAATCAAAAGTGCCCTAGCCGCTGTGGGTTTAGAGCAATTAAATATTGATTCTTCGCCCCAGTCCCTTAGCGGTGGACAGCAGAGGCGCTTAGCATTGGCAGTGCAACTGATTAGAAAACCAGCAATTTTGCTCTTAGATGAACCAACCGCGGGTTTGGACTGGTCGATCCGCCGACAGATTATTGCTTTGCTGGGCGAGCTAAAAAAGGACTGGACGATCTTGGTGGTAAGCCATGAGCCAGAAGAACTACAAGCAATTAGTGATCACACTTGGAATCTAGTCAAAGGCCTACTTTCTGCGGAAATCTCTTAGCTAAGTTTGACTAGCTTAAACTCACCACTGTGGGATAAAGTAGTGTTGTCCATGTAACAAATACTACGATTACTATGACATCTACTTTGCATGAGAGTATGACTGACGCAAATTTCGACATTAACAGTAGCTTTAACCACACTGACACGATTCAAACCGTAATTGCGGGGATGGATCCTGACAAAACTGCGGTAGTAAATCAGACCAACAATACTTGGAAATTTTGCTACGGCACGGTGGAAGTCTTGGTAAACATTACAGGTGAAGACCCACGGGATACTTTTACCGTATTTTCGACCGTGTTGGCTTATCCCGTTAAAGATGAACTGGCCCTGTTAAAGTTTTTACTAGAAAAAAATGCAGCGGAAACCTTCGAGGCACGCTTTGCGATCCAAAATGATCAGGTTTTAGTCTTGGCTTCGCGCTCGGTTGAAGATCTTTCGGCCGCAGAAATCTCCAGGATTATTACCGTAGTGGCAGCGATCGCGGATGAGTACGATGAAGAACTGCACGCTAAATTTGGCACTGCTCAACCTGTTGCTAAATAAGTGCAAGCTTGGCGGTTAATTCCCTACCGTCTGGATGCGGGCAAGAACCAGATGCACCTTGATCGCTGCCTGTTAAGCCATTTGAGTAAAAATTCAGAGCCTGCGGGATTTCTGCGATTTTATAGTTGGCAGCCCTCTGCCCTCTCTCTTGGCTTAAATCAAGCAAAAATCCCTAACCACTGGCATGAATTAATCAAAACCAATGGCTTAGACCTAGTGCGCCGTCCGACTGGGGGGAGGGCAGTATTACATCAGGGTGATCTATGCTATGCCCTGATCACTAGGGCACCTTTCGAGCAGCGATCGCTCAACTATGAGTATTTTTGCCGTTTTCTAATCAAAGGTCTTGGCTCACTAGGTATATCAGTGGATTTTGGTGAGCGGCAGCAGTCATATATGCACCAGCCCAACTGTTTTGCGATCGCCACAGGAGCAGATTTAGTAATAAGTTCGGGCGAGAAAATTGGGCTTAAGCTGGTGGGTAGTGCTCAAGTTTACGATCGCGGCATCGTCTTACAACATGGTTCGATCTTAGTTCAGCCTGAGCGCCAGATTTGGCAAGACTTTTTTGGTGAAGATTATCTGGTTACTGGCTTAGCAGAAATCTTAAAATATCCAAGCCATCAATTAACCGAATTAATCCAAACATTAATCCTTTATCTCAGTCAAGCTGCTTGCTTACAATTTGAGATGGAACTTACGGAGATCGCTTTGAGTATGGCTGAATTAGGGCAAATGGGGCTAGATTTGAGAGAAAATTGAGTTTTTAGCAAAGTTAATAGGAAAAAAGTGCTCTAATCCATACAAATTAAAGCTTTTGCTTGGCACAAACCCTCAGTTGCTATTAGAATATGGCAGAGAAACCCGCATTCCGTGGGAGATCCATAAATTTAATTAACAAGTTAAAAGAGAACTATGAATAAAGGTGAGTTGGTGGATGCGATCGCTAAAAGAGCGAACGTAGCGAAGAAGACCGCAGATGAAGTATTGAGCGCCACAGTGGACGTGATTATGGAAGCGGTAGCAGACGGCGAGAAAGTTACCCTAGTAGGCTTTGGTTCCTTTGAACCTAGAGAACGGAAGGCACGGGAAGGTCGCAACCCCAAAACTGGTGAAAAAATGGAAATTCCAGCTACTACTGTCCCTGCTTTCTCCGCAGGCAAGTCTTTCCGTGAGCGCGTATCTCCTGCAAATGACGATTAAGCTTAGAAAAAGCTGGGAAGACGCTTAGAGTAGGCTAGATTGGGCTTAATAGCTTCAAATAAATTCTAAATAAATTGAAGATGGGGAAAGGTTACCCCGTCTTTTTTAATGGCTAATCGATTAGCTTTTACTTCAGACTTATGACTTTGCCACCATCTAGCCAAATTTGTCGCCAAATTCCTTCCCAAGTTCTCTTGCATGGTGGGAATCGAGATTGGGCAGCGCAGCAAGCGAATTGTTTACCCCAAGAAATTTTAGATTTTTCGGCAAGTATCAATCCTTTAGGTACTCCGGCCTCGGTACTTAGGGCAATCCAACAGGCAATTCCGCTGCTCAGTTCCTATCCTGATCGCCAGTATTTAAGTCTGCGCCAAGCGATCGCTAATTATCACAATATTGATTCTGATTGGGTGATACCAGGCAATGGAGCAGCAGAGTTGCTTACTTGGGCAGGGCGGGATTTAGCCCAAATGCAGGCGGTGGGGATAATTAAGCCAGCTTTTAGTGATTATCTAAGGGCGCTAAATGGGTTTCAGGCGAATATTTTTAAGCTGGACTTGGATCTAGAGCATTTTCGGCCAGCACAGGAAGAAAATTCCAGTAAAAATCTGGGATTGCTATTAAATAATCCCCACAACCCCACGGGCAAACTGTTTCAACGTCAGCAGTTAATTCCATTGCTAGAGCAGTTTGGCTTGGTGATTATTGACGAAGCTTTTATGGATTTTTTGCCTCCATCCGAAAGTCAAAGCTTGATCGACCAAGTGGCGAACTATCCTAATCTGGTGATTCTGCGATCGCTCACCAAGTTTTATGCTCTACCAGGTTTGAGAATCGGATATGCCATTGCCCATCCTGATCGGCTAAAAAAATGGCAAAGTTGGCGCGATCCCTGGAGTGTAAATGTTTTGGCGCAAGCAGCAGCGATCGCCTGTTTGGCAGATCTAGAGTTTCAACAAAAAACCTGGGGTTGGCTAACCGAAGCGCGATTAGATTTATTTCAAGGCTTGGCAGCAATTCCTGGATTAGCACCCCAACCGAGTGCCGCAAATTTTGTATTGGTAAAGTGCGAAATTTCTAGCTTGCAGTTGCGCGACTACTTGTTACTAAACCATCGGATTTTGATTCGAGACTGTCTGAGCTTTGCCGAGTTAGGCGATCGCTACTTTCGGGTATGTGTCGGTACCTTGGTAACTCAAACTAAGTTATTAACTGCCCTGGCAGAGGTAATCGAAAATATTGCACAATAGTTAAAGTAAAAGACTAAATTTCAAAGTCTAGAAAATTATTCGTAACATAACTTAATGTTTGACCAGCTTAGCCAATTTCTCCAGTTTTCTCCTGATTCTCTGCGCCCAGAAGTACTTCCGACAATTTTGGTATTGGTATTGCTGGAGTCGATCCTCTCCGCCGACAATGCCGTAGCTTTAGCAGCTTTAGTGCGTAGTTTACCCGATCCCAAGCAGGAAGAATGGGCTTTGCGTTACGGTTTGATTGGTGCTTTTGTTTTGCGGGTACTGCTGATTTTTACCGCCACTTGGGTGATCAAATATTGGCAGTTTGAATTGGCGGGAGCGGTATATTTGCTCTGGCTATCGGGCAAGTATTTCCTTTCAACTATGCAAAGTGAAGAAAAACCCGTATCAATGGCGGAAAAACTTTGGCAGGTAGTAGTTTTAGTTTCGTTTACGGATTTGGCTTTTTCCTTGGATAGTGTAACCGCGGCAGTGGCAGTGGCAGAAAAGACCTGGCTAGTATTACTGGGCGGCGTAATTGGCATCATTGCCCTACGTTTTTTGGCAGGCTTATTTATCCGCTGGCTGGGTGAGTTTGTCAATCTGGAGTCTTCGGGCTATGTGATTGTGTTTCTAGTGGGCTTCCGTTTGCTGTTAAAAGTAGTTGCCGATGATCTGGTACCGCCTGAATGGTTGATGTTGACGGTAATTGCTTTGAGTTTTGCTTGGGGCTTTTCTAAGCGTACTGAACCAGAACAATTACCAAGTGAGGGCGCTAAGGGAAATTAAGCAGGCGAATTTCTCAAACACAAGGTCTCTCTTTCCCAAGTGGAAGTGTGCGATGATCATTAATATTGATTAACAAAACGATTGGAAAATTTGATGATTATCTAATCGGCACAAAGTCAAACCCAGTTCCTGAAGAATTTCCTGGTTTTACTTGAAGTAATAGAACATTGGAATTGCGATCGCCGGAAGGTAAGAATTGAATCTTACCTGTTGCGCCATTGGCTTCAAAGCCTGACTTTACTAATGCCTTTGCCAACCCAACTCGTCCCTGTTGACCACTTTTTGGCGTAATTTCTGCTATTGCGATCGCTACTTTCAAAACCTGAATGGCATCATAACTAAGAGCAGTTCGCCAATTCACATTTGCATTCCATAACTTAGTCGCAGCTTGGGGAAAAGTTTTATTTGGGCTGGCGAGTGGATGCCAAGGAGTTGAGATGATTGTACCGTTTAGCTCTCTGCCAGCTTCTTTTAGGTTCTCAATTCGATATACTGCATCACCAGCTAATAGCGGAATGCGATTCTTATTTGCCTTAATTACAGATATTGCTTGGGACATGGTATCTGAATCTGGGAGTAAAACTAGAGTATCCGCTTTAAGATTGGCTAACTGTGATTCTGGATTTTCTTTAGATAAATCTACCTCGCTCACCACCTTTCCTCCTTCCAAGCCCAACGTGGTAGAGAATGCTGCACGCAAAGATTTGCTGTAAGAACTGCCAGAATTATAAAATACTACTGCGTTGCGCTTTTTGATTCCAGTCAACATATATCGAGCTAAAGCCGTGCCAGTGAATTGATCACTAATAATCGTGCGATAGATGTAGTTGGTGCCATCACCGCCTGTAGGAACTTGAGTCAATTCTGAAGTGGTGCTAGTTGGAGCAATCATCACCAATTGATTTTGGCTATATATCGGTGCGGCTGCCAAAGAAGACTTACTGGTGCCATGTCCTACTACCGCCAAAATGTCATTATTTTTTGCCAAGGTATTGGCTATTTGCTGGGCACGGTCAGGATCATTGTTGTCATCAGCGATCGCCACTTTAATCAAATTGCCCGACTTATTTGCTTCATCTTGCGCTTGAGCTACGCCGCGTAATAATTCTAAAGAAGGATTAACACTTTTACTAATTGGCAATACAACTGCAAGCTGAATCGCATCTTTCTTGCCTAATCGAGCATTATTCAGAAAGACTAAAGCTTCAGGGTCGTTAGGATTAGTTTTTAGAGAAGTTTCAAGTTTAGATATGGCGGTTGGGAAGTCTCCATTAGCATAGGCAGTAGCGGCAGCTTGTTTATCTGGATTGGAAGTGGTGGTAAATAGCAAGCGATCGCCGAAGCTAATGTATTGACCAGCATCAGCTAGGGATGAGTTAGTGGTTGGATCTGGGGTAAATTGAGTTGTAGAAGTATTTGTAGAAGTATTTGTAGGATTGGTTGAGTTAGAGTTAGTGAACTTATCTTTTAAGGCAATATAACCACCACCAAGTAAGGCTCCACCAAGAAGAATCATTGCCCCAAGGTAAGCGATCGGCGGAACTGTTGCTTTTTTTAACTGATTTCCACAAATCTCACATTTAGAAGCAGTAGAAGGATTTTGATCATGCCCGCATTTAGGACATTTGACATGATTGTAGCTAAAATCTCCAGACATAAATCCTCTTATTTGTAAATGTAAATACTGACTGTTTTAAAAGTCGAAATTAAACTATTTTTTATTCCGCTTGAACTTTCGCCTCGATCTCAGCAACTTGTTGATTGCTTAATTCAAGTTCTTCTTGGAGTTCCATGAGCTGAGTTTGTTCTTCTAAATCAATTTCCAAATCATTTTCCCAGAAGGCTCGATACATCAACGCATATTCAATCATTGATTCTTCTGGGGTGATTTTGGGTGAGAATTCGGCAATAATCTGATTGGCAATATCTTCAGCAATATTATACTTTTGGCGCGATTTCTCCAAAAGCTGGGCTTCAGTATTTGATGGGTTACCTCGCTTGTAGCAGGTTCCTACCAGTTTCCTAAATTTCTCTAAATTCTCATTTACGGTTGGCGCATTTAAGCCTCCGATTACTCTTGCATTAGTAGGAGAATTCTTGAGATTACTTTCTAGAATGCTAATCGTAACCATCAATGAAAACTTCCTAATGTATTCTTCGATCGCTGATTCTGCTTTTGCATAATCTAAGTTATCCTTCCCGCCTACTAGCTTACTTTCGAGTTCATTGAGGCAAGTCATCAATTTCTGATAAAGTTCATGTTTCTGGGGTTTGGTGATAGCATTTTCGCCAATAGATTTAACTGCGTCGGCTAGGATATCTCGAATTTTACGGTTTTGATCATTTAGTAGAGACTCTTCTGCTTTCAACCAAGTATCACCTAATACTTGAGTCTTGCTCAATCCAGTCTGTTTATCTTGGTATGAAAATCGAATTTCATCATATTTTGAAATCTGATTTTCATATTCAAAAACCAGCCCAAAAGCTTTAGCCAACAATAGATTCTGCTTGACCTGTATTTCTTCTTGGCTTGAAGGCATTATGTCTCGGAATAAGCGAGAATCCTGATGCGTATGTAATGGATTTTGATCGGATTGAGAGACGGTACGATAGATCACTCGCATTCTTTCCATTCCTTCAATTAGGCGTAAAGGGAATGCGCCAACTTCTTGGACAAAGAAAATACTGTAAGGGTCATTTAATGGGCGAATATCTTTGTCAGTCAAGGTACTGGACTTGCGAATCATCGGCAAGATCGCACTTACGGCATTATCAGTCGGTTTGTTGCCACCCTGAATGCCGATCAAGGTTTGGCGTTTCTCAGCTTTATTTTCCCAGCCGAGATTAATCTGTTCTTGGTTAAAGCGCAGGAAAGATTCGCTTTTCTCAAAAGTAGTTTTGATTTGAGCCTCCTGTTGCTCAACCGTAGGATATTGCTCTAAAAACTTACGTGCAGTTGAGATTCGTAGTTGAGACTTCTGCGCAAATTCATCAATCGAACGACTTAAGAGCCGATCGAACAATTTTTTGAGTTGAAGCTGATCCCAGGTGTAGAGATCAAACAAACGGGTGCCAAATTGATCTAACAGGTCTTGAGATACAGTCTGAAATACGGCTTCGGCTCTGCTATCAAGGATTTGATTAAATACTGTATCAATATCTTTGGGATCATAGAGCAAGATTCCATTTACAGTTAGTGTACTTGTCTCTCTAACATAGGTATGTTCTCGATCCAGCAGTTGAGCGTGGAGGGTTTCCAGCTTTTGATCTAAAGTGGATAAGTCAACAATCAAGCTATTAATCTCTTCTTTTAGCCCATCTAAAAGTAAAACTCCTAAAGCCCGAGATTTAACTTCAATCTTGGATGTGTAAGTAGTTTCTAAGGCGCGCATAATTCCATTAAAATCTTCGTCAATCACTCCTTTACGATTCAATAGCAGGAATTGTTTAGCGTGATCATCTATCTGTTTAAGTAAGACCTGAAGCGCACTTGTTGCCGAACGGTCATTTAGCAGCCAGGTCTTTTGCCGCTCTTGATCGAATCGACTACGATAGTCATTTATTACATCTAATAGAACTTCTAAAAATTGGCGCACAAACTTAGGCCCACGATACCGATCTTCAATCATATTGTAGACAGTTTGGCGCAGCTCTAGCCGCTTTTGCTGCTTCAATCGCTCCAGGTTGTCCCACATTTTTTGGAAGTAATCACTCCATCGCTTTGGATCGGTATCGCTGTCGTTAAAGTGAGGACTATATTTTTCCTGCTCAACTGAGATAAAACGTTGCAAATTCTCAATCGGAATATTTAGATCATTGCGGCGTTTTCGTAAACTTGCTACCCAATCAGATACTTCTTTGCTGTAGGGTTTCATGTTGTTGCCTAAGCTAATGCTGTCAAGCAACTGATGTTCACCATCTGATTCAGCCAGATGAAGACTCGGTAAAATCTCGGTTTGAATTAAATCTCGCATCGATCCTGGTGCAGGCGTAGAATTTGTCCACCAGGTCACCACTTGATGTGCTAGACGAGATGCACAGGCTTGCAACACTCGTTGAATTGGGAACTGAATCCCTGCCAAGCCGAAGGCAATGAAGTTTTGAGGATAACCAAGCGCATCTGGGCTTGCCCACTGCTTACGGATATTGTCACGCACCAATCTTTTGTATTGACTAAATCCAGAGCTAAAGTCGAGGAAGATGTTTTGTGCCACCATCTCAAATACTGACTCTAATTTAGGTAGTGTCACTTTGTCATTGCTGTTGCCGACTAGATAGCAAAAGTTAAAAGGTACATCTTGACTGCTTTGGCTGGTGATCCGATCGCTAGCATTTGCACTATATTGATATTCAAATCGAGTATCGTTCCGAGAATAATGATTGAGTTCCATTAGGGCAGCATAGGCATTGGCAACCACCCGATCGCCTAAGCCTGAAAAAGCGCCTGGCAAGACTAAATAAGCAGAGGTTTGGGGTAGGACAGAAGCAGGCAGCCAATCACGCAAGTTATAGGCAAGGTCAAGCAACATCCCTGAACCAGTCCCACCCGACAAAGAACAGACCACAAAAATGTTTACCCCTTTATCCAGCTGTAACCCCAAACTGTCTAAAATAAATTTTTCATGCCCAAGTATCCGCTCTTTAACATTGTTAAAACAGCTTTTGATCGCTTGGTAATTGACTGAAAATGCAAATTTGCCCAAAGCTCGAATTTGTCCTGCACCTGCCAAAATTGAGTCAGTTCCTTTCAATTCGTTAGGAAACCATTCATTTAAGTATTCATAGGAGGACAACTGATTGAGCATCACCTTAGCGTTGTCAACCTTTGCCCAAACTTGTTCATAGGGGCGGAGTGAAATATCTTGCTTGAGCACAGTCTGCGGCTCTGAAACCTTGGCATTTTGTTCGGTATCGATGTGCAAAAATGACACAATTGGTAATGCATCAAGCGAACCATACGCTTCGACAATCATGCGGCGCACTTTGATTAAAATCTCTTTACCTGTGCCGCCTAATCCTACTATTACCGTGGGAGTCAAGCCTACATACTCAGCCATAATCTGTCCCAAGCCTACAAATATATCTAATTAAAACATAAGTTTGCATAGAGACCCATAACTCATTCATCAAGGGGTTGGCGACCTGTTTCGTCTAGGTCAACTTGGACGCGGCGACTCTGATAATAAAGCGGCACGGTTGCT
>Ga0163144_10018642_pt1 | contig 14010 bp, 9 predicted proteins | sample OliLak19BULKMAT1_FD_123175 | JGI IMG/M metagenome (GOLD analysis project Ga0163144, IMG submission 123175) | Freshwater microbial mat bacterial communities from Lake Vanda, McMurdo Dry Valleys, Antarctica - Oligotrophic Lake LV.19.BULKMAT1 | ecosystem: Environmental > Aquatic > Freshwater > Lake... | reverse complement strand
TCATGCCGTGGTGGAGCCTGCACGCCGACTCGCCCGCGGCCTACGCCGATCACAGGGCCGCCTACGCCGAGCGCCTGTTGGCGGCCGCCGAGCAAGTTATTCCGGGGCTGCCTGCCGCCGTGCGCCTCGCGCTGCCCGGCTCGCCGGTCACCTTTCAGCGCTTCACGCGCCGCCCGCTAGGCATGGTGGGCGGCTTTCCGCAGACCTCGCTCTTCGCCGCGCGTGGCCCCGCCACGGGCCTCGCCAATCTTTGGCTCGCCGGCGACTCGGTCTTTCCCGGCCAATCGACCGCCGGCGTTACCCTCAGCGGCATGCGCGTCGCTGCGGCCACGCTGCGCGCTTTGCACCGCCCGCGCCGTTGAGGGTGATGTGGAGTGAGTTAACGAACAGGAGGCGCCGCCAGTCACTCTGACGCCGCCTCCTGGGTGAGATTGTCGTGCGCCGGCTGGCGCGCTAGCCTTTGGCTTGCGCCACCGCTTGCTCGCTGATGGCCCACAAGCGTTCTTGCAGCGCCTCGTCATACGTCAGCTTGGCCGAGGGGGTGGGGCGCATGTCCTCGAAATACTGGCCGGTCACGCCCGCCACCGCCTCGTCGGCCGCCAGGAACACCGGCGTCTCCGCGCCCTTTTCCAACGAGCCGCCCCAGTCGCCCCAACCGGCCCGTAGCAGGTTGGTGCTAATCACGCCGGGGTGCAGCACGTTGGCCGTCGCGCCGCTGCCCGCCAGCCGCCGCGCCAGCGCGTAGGTGAAAAGCACATTACACAGTTTGGAGAGCGAGTAGGCGCTGTGGCCATCGTAGTGCCGCTCGCCCTGCAAGTTGTCAAAATCTAAGTGGCCGCTGACGTGCGCATCGGAGCTGACTACCACGACGCGGGCCAGGGCGCTGGCGCGCAGCCGGTCGAGCAGGCGGTTGGTCAACACAAAGTAGGCCAGGTGATTGACCGCCCAGGTCATTTCCAAACCATCGGCCGTCAGCGTGCGCGTGCGCATCAGCACCGCCGCGTTGTTGATAAGCACGTCCAGCCGCGCGTAACGCTCCAGCACCTGCCGCGCCAGCCCCTCCACCGCCGCGACCGTGCTCAAGTCGGCGGCGAGGCTGTCGAGCGTGCCGCCGGTCTTGCGCCGCAGCTCGTCCGCCGCTGCCTCGGCCTTGGCCTCACTGCGGCCGTGGACGATGACGTGCGCGCCCTGCCGAGCCAACTCGGCCGCTGTGGCCCAGCCGATGCCGCCCGTCGCCCCGGTGATGAGCACAATCTTGCCCTGCGCCGTCATTCGCCGGCCTGTCCCTCCCGTGCCTGCTTCAGCAGCGCCAGCCGCAGCAGGTTGAGCACCGCCGTGCCCGCCCAGCGCACCGCCAGCGCCGGGTGCCCGCCAAACCCCAGCGATTGCTGTTCCACGCCCGCCGGCCCGGCCAGCGCGACTTCCAGCCGGGGCGTGGCCGGCGGCAGCGCCACAATCAGCCCCAGCCCCCACTCTGCGCCGCCGGCCGCCCGCGCCTGCTCGGCCAACGCGCCGGCTGTAGTGGTCGCGCTGGCCTCGGCCGGGCTATCGGCCCCGCGCTGCACCGGCCCGGCCGTGGCGCTGGCCGCCAGCCGCTGGGCCACATCGCGCTCGGTGCCAATTTCTACCACCGCCACGTGCTGCCCGGCGGCGGCCAGCATCTCGCCCGCCACGTCCTCGATGTTGGCCGTCCCCTCGGCGTAGATAAAGTCGCCCAGCCGCCGCTTGAGGTCCTCGGCGATGGGGGCCATCATGGCCTCGGCCGCTTCCACGCTGGCCGCTTTGGCCGTGATGCGAATGTCGGTCTGCCCGGGATGCGCCGCCAGCCCGACGGTCGGGTTGCTCAGGAGTTCCAGGTCGCCCATCTTGGCGTCAATCGTGCTCTCGCCGATGCCCACCGTGCGCAGCGTGCGCGTGCGGATCACGGCATCGAGCGCGAAGCGCTGTTTGAGATACGGCGCGACCGCGTGTTCCAACATGTACTCCAATTCGCGCGGCACACCCGGCAGCGAGATCAGCACGCCATCCGGGTATTCCACCGCGAAGCACGGCGCGGTGCCCACCGGGTTTTCCAGCGCCAGCGACCCGGCCGGGATGTAGGCCTGCTTGCGATTGTTCTCGGTCGGCTTGCGGCCGTAGCGCTCGAAGCGCGCCTCGATCTGCTGCCACAGGTCGGGTCGAAACTCCAGGTCTACGCCAAACGCCAGCGCAATCGCGGCCCGGGTGGGGTCGTCTACGGTTGGCCCCAACCCGCCGCTGGTGATGACGACGTTCGACCGCCGCCGCGCCTGCTCCACCTGCGCCACGATCCGGGCCTCGTTGTCGCCCACGGCCGACATCCACCACAGGTCTAGCCCCAAGTCGCGCAACACGCGCGCAATCTTGGCCGAGTTGGTATCGGCAATCTCACCGAGCAGCAACTCGGTGCCAATCGCAATGATTTCGGCATTCATGGTGTGGGTTTGAGCGGGAGAGGTTACGGTCGGCGGCGCTGCCCGTAGAGCAGTTCCTCGCGGATCCGCATATCGGTGCTGCGGATTTTCAGGGCCAGGTCGGCGGCCAGGTTGCGCATCAGCCGGTAGCCCAGTTGGGGATAGGTGTCGCACAGCAGGATCAGCTTGTCGCGCGGCATCACCAACAGTTGGGTGCTGTTCGCGGCGCAGCGGGCGGTGGCCGAGCGCAGCCCCTGGTCCACCAGCGCCACTTCTCCAAACGACTGGCCGCGCCGCAGCGTGGCAATCGTCACTGGCCCGGTGTTCTTGGCGTCTTCGCCGCCGACCAGCGACGGGTCTACCTGAATGTCAATCTCGCCCTGCGCGATGATGTATAGCTCGTCGCTGGCGGCGTTTTCCTCGAAAATGATGTCGCCAGCCTTGGATCGGCGCTCCTGGCACAGCGCGGCGATCAGCTCAAGCTGCGTCGGCGTCAGCTCGTAGAAAATATCCGCCTGCTTTAAGATTGTGGTAAACGACATGGCTTCTCCGCGCCCCCGCGTGGGCAGCTAAAAGTGTAGCACATATCGGGGGATGGAGGTCGGAGGTCGGAGAAGGCAGCCGGCACTCGGCCGGAGGCAGTCGGCAGCGACCCAGCCACTGCCTGGTTGTGGTATGACGCCGGCCACACCCCAACCACCGGTCACACCTTTTTCTTAGCGTAGCATCTCCTTCTTTTTCTCTGCCTTTCTCTTCTCTTACGCTATACTTCCGACAACAAGCGGCCGGAGGTAGACCCATGCGCATCGGTATGCTGGTAGACATGTACAAGCCGAACATGAGCGGCATTACCAACTACGTCGCCCTCAACAAGCAGGTGCTGGAGGGCCTCGGCCATCAGGTGTTCGTCTTCACCTTCGGCGACCTGGATTACGACGACGACGAGTTGCGCATCATCCGGTCACCGGGTATGCCGATCAACGTCAACGACACCGGCTTCAACCTGTCGTTCAGCTACGCCCGGGCCGCCCGCGCCAAGGTCCGCATCATGGACGTGATTCACGTCCATCACCCGTTTCTCAGCGGCCCGCTGGCGCTGCGCTACGCCAAGGCGCGCGGCATCCCGGTCATCTACACCAATCACACCCGCTTCGACCTCTACGCCCAGCACTACCTGCCGTCCTTTGTCCCTAAAGAAGTCGGGCTGGCGATCCTCAAGACCTACCTGCCCAACTTCTGCGACCACTGCGACCTTGTCATCGCGCCGTCGGCCGGCATCGCCCGCGTCATGCGCGACCTGGGCATCCAGTCTGAGATCAAGGTCATCCCCAACGGCATAGACCTGTCGCCCTACCTGTCGCCCCCGCCGCTGTCGCGCGCTGCGGCCGGCCTGCCCGAGGCCGCCGTCGTGCTGATGTACGTCGGCCGCCTTAGCCCAGAAAAGAACCTGGGCTTTCTAATGCAGTCCTTCTTCGGCGTCGCCGCCGCGCAGCCGGGCGTGGTGCTGGCCTTCGTCGGCGACGGCCCCGAGCTTGAGAATCTGCGCGAACAGGCCGACCGCTCGGGCCTGGCGGCGCGCGTCAAGTTCTTTGGCCGCGTGGACTATGCCCAGGTGCCCAGCCACCTCAAGCTGGCCGATGTGTTCGTCACCGCCTCCGAGACTGAGGTCCACCCGTTCAGCCTGATCGAAGCCCTGGCGGCCGGGGTGCCCGCCCTCGGCATAGACTCGCCCGGCGTGGGCGACACAATTGTGGACGGCGAAAACGGCTTCCTTAGCTCCCCCGACCTGGCCGCCTTTACCGCCAAGCTCATGCGCCTGGTGCTCGACCCCGCCCTGCGCCGCCAGATGGCCGCCCAGGCGCTGGTTTCGGCCCAACTGTATGACATTCACGGCACCGCCGGCCAGGTGCTGGCCGAATATGTGCGGCTGGCCCACCGCCCGCCCGCGCGTCCCAGCCGCTGGACCGGCGTGCGCCAACAGTTGCGCGACCTGTTCCCATGACCGACGAGCGCGTGCGCCTGGGCCGGCGCGGTGAAGAGTTGGCCGCCCTCCACTTGACCCGCCTGGGCTACAGCGTCGTCGGCCGCAACTATCGCTGCCCGCACGGCGAGCTCGACCTGATCGCCCGCCACGGCGAGGCCTGGGTCTTCGTCGAAGTCCGCACCCGGCGCGGCGAGCGCTTCGGCACGCCCGAAGAGTCCATCACCCCGCGCAAACAGGCCCACCTCATCGCCGCCGCCCAGCACTACCTGCAAGCGCACGCCCTGGTAGATGTGGTCTGGCGCATTGACGCCGTGGCCGTCGCGCTGGCCCCCGGCGGGCTGCTGCAACGCATAGATGTGATTGAAAATGCCGTCTCCGGCTAGCGAGGCCGCGCCAGAGCCCTGGCCGCTGGTGGCCGTGCTGGTCGGGCCGACAGCCGTGGGCAAGACCGCCGCCGCGCTGGCCCTCGCCCGCCACCGGCCCATTGAGATCATCTCGGCCGACTCGCGCTACCTGTATCGCGGCCTCGAGCTCGGCACCGCCAAGCCTACCCCGGCCGAGCGCGCCACCGTCCCGCATCATCTGGTAGATGTGACAACGCCCGACGCGCCCTGGAGCCTCAGCCAGTACCAGGCTGCCGCCAACGCCGCGCTCGCCGCCGTGGTCGAGCGCGGGCGCTTGCCGGTGTTGGTCGGCGGCACCGGCCAGTACGTGCGCGCCGTCGTCGAAGGCTGGCAGCCCCCGCCCAGCGACCCCACCGGTGCCACCCGCGCCGCGCTAGAGCAATTGCTGGCCGAGGCGGGCCTGGCCCCGCTGGTGGCCCGTCTGCGCGCCATTGACCCGGCGTCTGCCGAGCAAATTGACCTACGCAACCCGCGCCGGGTGCTGCGCGCGCTGGAGGTCGCCACGCTCACCGGCCAATCCTTCGTCGGCCAGCGCACGCGCCAGGCGCCCCCCTATCGCTTCGTCTGGCTGGGCCTCACGCTGCCCCGCGCCGAGTTATACGCCCGCATTGACGCGCGGATTGATGCCATGCTGGCCGCCGGCCTGGTGGCCGAGGTCGAAGGGCTGGCGGCCCACGGCTTCGGTTGGGACTTGCCAGCCATGTCGGCCCTCGGCTACGGGCAAATCGGAGCCTACTTGCGCGGCGAGTGCAGCCTGGCTGACGCCGTCCAGGCCATCAGGCGTGACACGCGCCAGTTCGTGCGCCGCCAGGCCAACTGGTTTCGCCCCACTGACCCGAAAATCCGCTGGTTTTCGGCTAATTCCGGCGTCGCGGCCGAGATAGATTCGGCCCTGACCGCCGCTGTTGCGCATTCGCCCTACTAGGCCCATACTCATAGACAGTCCGCTGGCTTTTCGCTACAATGGGCCAGCCTGCTTTTGTGCCTGAAGCACCGGCACCGCCTCACACTCGGACCTTGGAGGCGTTCCGCAACATCTTTCCCAAACTACCCAGAGGAGGCAAGTGACGATGGCTGCACAGATTTGTTGTGTAGATCAGGAACGCCCCGGCACCCGCTCGATTGCCGGCCGGTGGTTTTGCGACGAGCACTTCAAGAAGGCGACCTACGCCCGCGCCGGCTTCTGGCGCACCGGCCTGATCGCCATCATTGGCCTGCTGATCTTCGTCGGCGCCGTGGTGGTGCTCGACAACGCCCTGCAGCCGCAGCTAACCGGCGCTACCCTGGTGCTCACCGGCTTGCTGCTGGCGCTGGTGCCGGCGGCGCTGTGGCTGGTCTTCTTCTATCAGCAAGACCGGCTGGAGCCGGAGCCGGTCGGCCAGGTGGCCCGCATATTCGTCATCGGGCTGGCGCTGGCCGGCGCACTGGGCCTCCCGCTCACCGATCAGCTCTTCGCGGTGCAAAACTGGCTCTATCGCGATACGGCCACCACCTGGCTGGCCTCCATCTTCATCACCGGCGCGGTCGAAGCCTTCATCATCTTCGCCACCGTGCGCTACTTTATCTTCGACTCGCCCGAGTTCGATGAGCGCACCGACGGCGTCATTTACGGCACCGCTGCCGGGCTGGGCTATGCCACCGCTCTCAACCTGCAATTCATCCTGGGCAATGGCGGCTCGGCCCTCGGCACCGGCGAAGTCTTCGTCGCCGAAGTCGCCCTGGCCCACGCGGCCTTTGGCGGCCTGTTGGGCTACTTCCTTGGGCGCGCCAAGCTGGAGCAAGACCCCATCTGGTGGCTGCCGGCCGGCCTGGCGCTCACGGCCGTGCTCAACGGCCTGTTCCTCATGCTGCGCGGCCAATTGGATGCGGGCAGCGTCAGCTTGGCTGGGCAAGGCTCGGGACTACCGCCGTTCACCGGCCTGCTGCTGGCGGGCGGCCTGGCGATTATCGTCACCGTGATCGTGTCGGTCCTCATCAATCGCGACATCAACCGCAGCTTGCGCAATGAGCAGCCGGCCGTCACCCAAGACCCCGCACTTGGCGACCGCCAGTCGAACTACGCCGCCATCGGCACCTTCGCGGTCTTCCTGCTGGTGGGCGCGCTGGTCGCGAACAACGCCGTCAACCGGCTGGAGTCCTTCAATGTGGCCGGCTTCCAGGGCAGCGTGCCCTCCGGCTTTGGCGAGGCCACGGCCGAGGGCGACGCCTATCGCGCCGTTGACACGCTCGGCAGCGGCGCCGAATTTGTCATCCAGACGCCCGCTGCGGAACCCAACTGGGACGCCGCCGACGTGGCCACCTTCTTGGCCGGCGAGCGCGCCACTGCCTTCGATCTCTACAAGGTACTGTCGAGCGGTCAGACCATCGTCAACGGCAAGGCCGCCTTCACCCAGCAGTTCGCGTATGTGGATAACAACGGCCTGACTGGCGCGGCCCCGGAAGTGCACGAGGGCATTGACTACATCTTCGTCGAGAACGGCCACGCGGTCGTGGTCACTCTGCTGACCACGCCCGACGGCCTGGCCGAGGTCGAGCCGCAGTTTGCGCGCTTCTTGAATAGCCTGCAGTTCCAGTTCTAGCCGCCCCGCTTGTGGGCACACAGGAGACGCATCCATGAAGCAACAAATCAAAGCGCTGGTGGTCGTGGTCGGCGCGCTGGTCGCGCTGATCGCCACCGTCTTTTCCGCCTTTGCCACCAGCCCCGGCCTAGCGCGCGCCGGGGTCGTTACCGTCACCGGCCATCACGCCGCCCGCCTCGCCAAGCCGGCCCTGAGCCCCGCCGCCTGCACCAAGATGCAAGCCAGCGATGTCGCCTGGGTAACGCTCACCGAAGACGGCGACATTGACGAGCAGGTGGATTCCTATCCCCCTGGCACCGCCTTGATCACGCCGCTCTTCGAGTACCCGTGCGTGCCCAAGAAGGTCACTATCGTCACCTCGTTCTCGTTCAATGGCGAGGTGGTCTTCACCGACAAGGAAACGCTCAAGTCTTCCTCGACTGATGGCATTTATGCGTTCCCATTGGGCACCACCGACGAGTCGCCGATGGACGAGGGCACCTGGGGCGTTCAGTACTTCAACAACAAGACCAAGCTCACCGAAGGCGAAGTGGTCGTCGGGGAAGAGGGCCAAACCAGCGACACGGTCACCGTTGAAGGCACGGTCAAGGACAAGAAGACCAAGAAGGCCATCAAGGGCGCGACCATCATCGTCCTTAACCCCGGCGTCACCGTCGAGGCCTGGGTCGAAAACGACCAGTCGGAAGACGACGTTTTCACCGCCGGTCAGACCAACAGCAAGGGCCAGTTCACGCTCGAAGACTCGCTGACCCGCAACGAAACGTACGCGCTCGTCATCGTGGCCAAGGGCTACAAGGCCGTCGCCACCGATACGTTTGTGATTGGCGACGACGTGGAAGACCCCGCCCAGCTCGACGTCACCATGACCAAGTAGGTCACCCGCTTTTAGCCGACGGGCCGAGCGACCCCGCGTCTCTCGGCCCCCGGAGGATATCAATGTCGGTTCCTACCCCGTTGCGGGTTTTGTCTGTGCTCGTGCTGGTCTCGTTGGCCTGTTCGCTCGGCAGTGCCGGCCAAGAATTGCTCCCCGCCACCGAAACGCCCGCAGCCGAGGCCGCGCCCAGCCCCACGCCGGAGGGCGGCGGCGTGCCGGACGACGGCTTCTTCATCCTCAACCTGAGCGAGAGCGACCAGGAGGGCCTGCAGCTGCGCGCCGAGGAGATATACCAGTCCATCCTTAACTCCGGCGGCGAGATTGATCGCGGTGCGTTGCTGGACGCCTACGCCGGCCTGGCCGCGCTGCCCCGCGTGGGCGGCGAGTGGCACGCCATCGGCCCCTCGCCCATTGACGGCGTGTACATGCCCCAGGGCCGCATCCCCGGCAGCGGGCGGGTGAACGGCTTCGTCGTGGACCCGCGCAACTCCGACGTTGTCTACGCCGCCGCCTCCATCGGCGGCATCTGGAAGACCGAAGACGGCGGCCTTACCTGGCGCTCGCTGGTGGACCAGCAGGTGCCGCTGATCTACGGCGGCCTGGTGTTGGACCCCGCTAACCCCGACGTGCTGTACGCCACCCTGGGCGAGTTTGACGGCCAGGTGTCGGGCGTGTATGGCTTCTTAGCCAACGGCATCATGCGCACCGATGACGGCGGCGCTACCTGGGCGCTGCTCGGCGCCGACACCTTCAACGGCGCGAGCGTCACCGCCCTGGTGTTTGACGATCAAGGCAACATGTACGCCAGTTCCGGCCAAATGTCTGTCTACTATGGCCCGCCCGACCAGCCGGAGTTTGGCATCTTCAAGTCGGCCGATGGCGGCGCGACCTGGGAGCGCCTGGCGGCCTGCAGCGACTTTGGCAACTGCACCCCCACCACCGGCGGCGAGAACCGCTCGTATCTGGGCGGCTTTTTCGACCTCGACCTCAGCAGCAACGGCACGCTCTTCGCCAGCGTCTGCGTGGTGCAGTGCTATACCACTTCCATCATTCGCAGCACCGATGGCGGCAGTTCGTGGGATACGCTCGACGTCAGCGACGCGCTCGACACTTGGGCGACCGAGAACGAGGTGGATGTCATTTACCTCGACGATAACAACGAGGTGCCGGCGTTGGATGGCTTCGAGATCGCCGTAGCGGCGACCGACCCCAATCTCCTGCTGGCCGGGGGCGGCATCTCCTGGCTCGATGCGGACGGCAACGAAGGGATCTGGTCCTGGGCCATCCGCAGCACTGACGGCGGCGACACCTGGGAGTGGCTGCCCGACGCCGGAGACTACTGCAGCAGCACCAACGGCAGCCCGCAATGCACCTACGACAACATCGTCGAGATTGACCCGACCGACCCGGACATCATGTACCTGGGCGGCTCGCTGACGGTTGAGCCTGACACCTACAACTGGGTCGGCGTCATCCGCCGCAGCGACGACGGCGGCGAAACCTGGACCGACCTGACCCCGGCCGAAGACGGCAGCCTGATGCACCCCGACGCCCACGGCCTGACGATTGATCCCAATGATCATAACGTCTTGTGGGTCGGCAACGACGGCGGCATCTACAAGACCGCAGACGCCTCCGCCGGCTCGGTGGTGTGGGAGAGCCGCAGCCAGGGCCTGAACACCCTGCTGTTCATTGACGTGGCGCTCAGTCCCACCGACCCCGATTACTTGATCGGCGGGATGCAGGACAACGCCAAGGCGTTCACCACCGACCGCAGCCAGTGGGAAGGGGCCTCCTCCGGTGACGGCGCGTTCGTGGCGGTTGATCCCTTCGACCCAGATATTGTCTATGGCTCGATCTATCCGCCTACCATCTTCGAGCGCAACGAAGACGGCGGGGCGGGCGACTATACTGCCTGGAACCCCAGCGGGTTCTCCAACGGCTACAACGACGGCCTGGACGCCAGTGACTCCTGGGCCTTCTACCCGCCCTTCGCGGTGGACCCGAACTCTGAGGGCGTGCTGTACATCGTCTCGAACCGCGTCTACAAGACCGAAGATCGCGGCGACTCGTGGGAGCCGGTCAGCGATTACCTCAACTTCACCGACCGGGGTTCCATCCAGTCCATCGTCGTCGCCCCGAGCGACTCGGACGTGATTTACGCCGGGCTGACCGAAGGCACCTTGTACGCCAGCTTCGATGGCGGCGGCTCGTGGGGCGAAATCACCGGCCCCGACTTCCCCAGCCGCGTGATTAACCGCATCGCCGTCAGCCCCGACGATCCGCAGATGGTCTACCTGGCCTTTGGCGGCTTCAACGTGCAAACGCCCGACACGCCCGGTCACGTCTTCATGACGACCGACGGCGGCGGCAGTTGGGAAGACATCAGCTTCGACCTGCCCGACGCGCCGCTGGCCGGCATCGCCGTGGATGTGCGGGCCGACTACGCCGGCGTCTATGTCGGCGGCGCGCTGGGCGTGTGGGTGCTCCAAGACGGCAGCCAGGAGTGGCTGCCCTACGGCACCGGCATGCCCTTTGCGCTGGTTTCGTCCCTCCAGCTAAACCCCAACACCGGCGTCATGGCCGCCTCCACCTACGGCCGCAGCATCTGGATCATCGATATGCCCTAGGATTCAGCCCCACACTGGCCGCCGGCGGCACACGCCCCGGCGGCCGTTTTTGTTTCTTTGCCTGCTTTTGCCGCTGTTCCGGCCACCTGGCCGGGCTGAGCCCGCCGCCGGCCTTCCCCGAAAAACCCCTCTGACCTTGTCATTCCGAAGCCCCGCTCGCGGCCTTATGGCAACGCGGCGTGCGTCGCGGGGTGATCGCGCAGCATCCTTAAGGATGAATCCCACCCTGGATACCACCGATCCACAGAGCACAGCCGGGCGGGTGCATCCGCAGTTTTTGGCCGCAGCCGTTTTGGGCCAGCCGCCAAAATTTTCAGACCGGGGTGGGCAAGCCCACCCCGGTCTGAAAATTTTGGTATCGGTCAGATAAATGCTTTCACAAGCACAACTTGCGCTGAGAACCCGCCACGACGTTGAACGCCCCCTGGTCATTTTCCCCGAAACTGACCACTGTCCGCGAATGCACCCAGCCGGGCGCTAAGATTGACCATCGCCGCCGACAGACAGTTCGGCGGCCCGAAATGCACCTTTCGCCGCCGGCATCCTTGCCGGAGTGCGTTCAGACAGGTACAATCGAACGAATGCCACAGTGGATGTCATTGGTCCTATCTTTCTCGCTGCTGGCGGCCAGCGTGGCGGGGCCGCCGGCCGCGCCGCCGCCCCAGCCCCTAGCGCAAGCCGGCCCGGTCGAGGCCATGCTCCAGGCCATGACCCCGGCCGAGCGCGTGGCCCAGCTTTTCATCGTCAGCTTCTACGGCACCGGCTCCGGCGTCGAAACCGATATTTACAACCTCATCACCCGCTACCACATCGGCGGCGTCATTCTCTCAGCCGCCAACGACAACATCACCGACACGCTGCAAGCCCCCACCCAGGTGCTCACCCTCACCAACGCCCTGCAAGCCGCCGCCATTGCTGCCTCCACGATCCCGCGCGAGAGCACCGACCCGGCCGATGCCAACACCTCGCCCTACGTGCCGCTGCTCATTGCCATTAACCACGAAGGCGACGGCTACCCGTCTACCGAGATTCGCAGCGGGCTGACCCCGCTGCCGTCTGCGATGGCGATTGGCGCTACCTGGGACCCCAGCCAGGCCGAGGCGATGGGCCGCATCACCGGCGCCGAATTGTCCGCGCTGGGCATCAACCTGTTGCTTGGCCCCTCGCTGGATGTGCTCGAAACGCCCCGGCCCGACGGCAAAGACCTGGGCACGCGCGTCTTCGGCGGCGACCCCTACTGGGTGGGGTTAATGGGCCAGGCCTATATTCGCGGCCTGCACGCCGGCGCGGCCGAGGCCGTGGCCGTCATTGCCAAGCACTTCCCCGGCCACGGCGGCAGCGACCGCGGCCCGGATGTCGAGCTGCCCACCGTGCGCAAGTCGTTTGACGACCTGCAAAACTTCGACCTCGTGCCGTTCTACGCCGTCACCGGCGACGCGCCCGACGCCGGGGCTACCGCCGATGGCCTGCTGACCGCCCACATTCGATTTCAGGGCTTCCAGGGCGACATTCGGCAAAATACGTTTCCCATGAGCTTTGACCCCCAGGCCCTCGGCCAACTGCTTGGGTTGGCCCCTATCGCGGCCTGGCGCGGCAACGGCGGCGTCACGGTCAGCGACTCGCTCGGGGCGAAAGCCATCAAGAGCTTCTTTGACCCGAGCAAGTCGCTGCCGTTTGACAACCGCCGGATTGCGCGCAACGCTTTTCTGGCCGGCAATGATCTGCTGCTGCTGTCGGATTTTGGCCTCAACCCCAGCTTCGACCAGAACCAAAATATCATTGATACGCTGAACTACTTCACCACCAACTATCAAGCCGACCAAAACTTTGCCCTGCGCGTGGACGACGCCGTGCGCCGCATCCTGGCGCTGAAACTGCGGCTGGCCGGCGGCGAGTTCAGCCCCCAGTCCGCCGCCCGCCCGGTCGAAGGCCTAGACCGCCTGGTCGGCAACCCCGCCGCCGTGGTGCGGCTGGCGCAGTCGGCCGCCGCCCTCATTAGCCCCACGGCCAACGAACTGAATGCCCGCGCCCCCGAACCGCCAGGACCCAATCAGCGCATCGTGTTCTTCACCGACACGCGCGAGGGGTTTCAGTGTTCCACCTGTCCGCGCGCCCCGCTGCTTGACCGCCGCCAACTGGAGTTGGGGGTGCTGCGGCTGTTTGGCCCCAACGGCAGCGGCCAGGCCCGCGCCACCAACCTGCAAAGCTATTCCTTTGCCGAACTCGCCGCCTACCTGGAAAACCCGTTGCCGCTGACCGTGGGCGAGGGCACGCCCACGCCCGAGCCGTCGCCGGTGGAGGCCGCGCTGCTCCAGGCCGATTGGATCGTGTTCGGGATGCTCAACGTCACCGCCGATGTGCCTTCTTCCAGCGTGGTCTCCACCTTCCTGGCCCAGCGCCCCGACCTGGTGCGCAGTAAGAAGGTCGTGGTCTTTGCCTTCAACGCGCCCTATTACCTCGACACCACCGACCTCAGCAAGCTCACCGCCTACTATGCCCTCTACAGCCGCACGCCCAATTTCGTTACCGTGGCGGCGCGCATTCTGTTCCGCGACCTCGTGCCCACCGGCGCGCCGCCGGTGTCAGTCTCCGGGGTGGGCTATAACCTGATTGACTTTGTCCGGCCCGACCCGGCCCAGATCATTGACCTGTCTTGCCAGCAGGCCAATGCGGGTGCGGCCGGCCCGGCCTTGTGTACCGAACTGCGCCTGAACGACACCATCACCGTCACCAGCGGCACGCTGCTCGATCACAACGGCCACCCTGTGCCCGACAAGACGCCCGTGACCTTCAACGTCTTGTACCAGGAGCCGGGTCTGTCCGAACCCTTCCAGGTGCCAACGGTCAATGGCGCGGCGGTCTTCACGTTGCAGCTCAACCGGCCGGGCCGCCTGGAAATCACCGCCAGCAGTGACCCGGCGCTGGTGTCTACCACCATCCAAATCAATGTCCAGCCGGATGATACCTTCGGCATTACGCCGATTGTGCCAACCACTGCGCCGACCGAGACGCCGCAGCCCACCGCCACCGAGCCGCCGCCGACCCCGACGCCCACCCTCACGCCCTCGCCTACCCCCACGCCGCCGCCGCCGCCGCCCAACCCGGTG
>Ga0163144_10018641_pt1 | contig 14011 bp, 11 predicted proteins | sample OliLak19BULKMAT1_FD_123175 | JGI IMG/M metagenome (GOLD analysis project Ga0163144, IMG submission 123175) | Freshwater microbial mat bacterial communities from Lake Vanda, McMurdo Dry Valleys, Antarctica - Oligotrophic Lake LV.19.BULKMAT1 | ecosystem: Environmental > Aquatic > Freshwater >... | reverse complement strand
GGGCGGCGAGGATATCCTCGCCGCCCTTTTTATTTTATTCGAGGCCCCAAGACCGGCGCGTCTCGGCCGCCTCATCCTCGGAGCGCACCTTCTTGAACTTCGCGGGGCGGCCCTTCACGCGGGCCTCGCACGCGGCCCAGGTCGAGTGGCGCTGGACCTCGCCGTCGAGCAGGCTGAGGTAGGACGTTGGGCGAGTGTCCGCGGCCTTGCGGGCCTTGGGCCGGACGGGAATGGCCTTCGCCTCGGACGGAAGCAAAGACCCGTACGGATACTCGAGCAACGGACCTTCATAAAGATCGACGGGCAGGCGCTTGGCGAGCGAGACGGCGATCACGTCGCAGCGCTCGTTCGCGTCGTGGCCCGAATGCCCCTTCACCCAGCGCCAGTCGACGCCCCCGCGGCCGCGCTCGGAGACGGCCTGGTCGAGCGCCCGCCACAGGTCCTCGTTCTTGACGGGCTCGCCGGCGGCGGTGGTCCAGCCTCGGCGCTTCCAGCCCAGAATCCACTTCGTGATGCCCTCGATGACGTAGGTCGAGTCGCTGTGGACAAGCGCCGTGCCGGGCATGCCTTTCACCGCCCGAAGGCTCGCGATCACGCCGCCAAGCTCCATGCGGTTGTTGGTCGTGGGCTCCTCGCGGCCCGCGAGTTCGACGACGCGGCCGTCGGACGTCACGATGATCGCCCCCCAGCCGCCGGGGCCGGGATTGCCTGAGCACGCGCCGTCCGTGAAGATCGAGATCATCCGGTTAATGGTAGAATTTCGCCCCTATGGCAGTCACCTGGTTGTGGGCGGGCTTCGTTCTCGTGATCGGCGTCATGCTCGTCCTCGACCTGGGCATCTTCCAGAAGAAGGCGCACGTGATGAAGGTGCGCGAGGCCGCCATCATGGTCGCCATCTGGTGGGCGCTGGCCTTCGCCTTCGCCCTCGCCGTGTACTTCGTGTACGGCCACGACAAGGCCTTCCAGTTCGTCTCGGCCTACATTCTCGAGCAATCGCTCTCGGTCGACAACCTCTTCGTCTTCATCCTGGTGTTCTCGTTCTTCGGGATCGAACCGGAAAATCAGCCCCGCATTCTTCACTGGGGCATCCTCGGGGCGATCGCGATGCGCTTCGTCTTCATCTTCGCGGGCATCTCGCTGCTGGAGAAGTGGCACGTCCTGTTCTACGTCTTCGGCGCGGCGCTCGTGTACACGGGCGGCAAGATGATGTTCTCCAACGAGGAGCAGATGGAGCCCGGGAAGAATCCCGCGCTGCGCCTCCTGCATAAGTTTCTGCCCGTGACGGTGGGCACCCACGGCCACAAGTTCTTCACGCGCCTCGACGGCGTCCTGCACGCGACCCCGCTGTTCGCGGCGCTCGTCGTGATCGAGGCCACGGACCTGGTCTTCGCGGTGGACTCGATCCCCGCGGCGCTGGGCGTCAGCTCCGACCTGTTCGTCGTGTACACGTCCAACATCTTCGCGGTCATGGGCCTGCGCTCCACGTACTTCCTGCTCGCGGGCTCGATGGCGGAGTTTAAGTACCTCAAGTCCGGCGTCTCGGCCGTGCTCGTCTTCGTCGGCGTGAAGATGATCATCAAGGATCTCTATCACATCCCGACCGGCGCCTCGCTGGCCGTCATCGGCGGCGTCTTGTTCCTCGCGATCGCCGCGTCCTGGCGCGCGCGCGAGCGGCACGCCGCGGCCTAGGTCCTAACCCGGGGCCTAAGAAACCCTGGGTCGAAATCCCGCCGCCTGCCTAGGACCTTCGCTTCATAGCGCCGCTGTTGGGTGTTTGTATTCTTACACCCATGACCAATCTCCCCCGCTTCGCGCGTAAGTCGCTCGCCGTGCTCCTCGCCGTCGCCCTCCCCGGAGAGGCATTCGCTCAGGTCATAGGACGCGTCGCGCCGCCCGCCGGCGGCTCCGCGATGGTCATGCCCGTGACGGGCACGAGCTTCACGCCGCTTTCCGCGCCGAGCCTCTCGGTCCCGAGCCTCCTGGCCCCTTCGCTGCAGGCCGTCGCCGCGCCGCTCGCGCTGAGCCCCGTCGCCGCCGTTCCCGCGGCCGCGCGCGCCGCCGTGAGCGCCGTCGCCGCCGCGAAGCCCGCCGTCGCCGCTCCCGCCGCCCTGGCCGCGGGAACCTCCCTGCGCTCCGAGCTGCAGGCCGCGAGCCGCGACTCCAAGGACGTGGCACCCGCCCTCGAGCGCTTCTGGACCGGTGGCGCGGCCTCAGCCTCCGACGATTCCAGCGCGCCTTCGGCCGGCCCCGCGAAGGCCCCCGCGAGCCTCCAGCCCAGCTCCCCGCGCCCGGTCTCCCCCGAGACCGATCCGCAGCTGTTCTCCGCGCGCTCCTCGCGCGTCGGCGTCGGGCCCGCGAAATTCGTCTATTGGAACGCGCTGTACCAGATTCTCCAGTGGGCCAACCTCAAGTTCGCCAAGGACCCGAACCGCCGCGTCTCCTGGGACAAGTGGCCCACGAAGCTCGGGCTGCTCTATCTGATCGGCAAGATCCGCTTCGTGCGCTCCGGCACGATCACCGACCCGAACGACTACGCCTCCAACGACGTCAAGCCCGCGGGCAAGGAGCCCGAGCTCGCCAAGAAAGGCTATACCGCCGACGGAAGCTGGGTCTCCGACCGAGAGAACCCGCGCATGGGCGCCGAGAACACGCGCTTCGGCTCCAACATCCCCCCCAAGAAGGTCCGCCCCGACGTCGAGCAGATGACGCCGTCGGCGCGCGAGGTCGGCAAGCTCAAGTGGCGCAAGCTCGACGAGAACGGGAAGGCGATCGTGCAGCCCGCCGGCATCCTTAATAACCTGGCCGGCGGCTGGATCCAGTTCCAGTTCCACAACTTCGGCGGCAACACGAAGCGGGACGCCATCACCGAGAACCCCCACAAGATGCCCCGCACGCCGGCGGACAACTGGCCCGAGAAGGAGGCCCTCGTCGACCGCACGAGCAAGGACCCGACGCGCGTGACCGACAACGGCCGCCCGACGATCATGAACGAGCGGACGCAGGCCTGGATCCAGGCGCAGATCTACGGCACCAACGAGGCGGAGCAGAAGCCCCTGCGCACCTGGACGGACGGCAAGATGCTCCTCGACGCGCAAGGCATGCTCCCTGCCGACCCGAAGAAGCCCGGCATCGACCTCTCCGGCTTCACCAACAACTATAACCCGCTGCTGAGCTTCCTGCACTGGTCGTTCGTCGTCAACCACAACAATATCGTCGACCATCTCCGGAAGTTCAACCCCGGCTGGGACGACGAGGAGCTTTTCCAGCAGGCGCGCAAGATCAACGTCGCCAGCATCGACATGATCCACACCGTCGAGTGGACCGAGGACCTCCTTCAGCACCCCACTCTTCAAGAGGGCATGCACGCCGAGTTCTACGGCCTCTTCGGGCCGAAGATCAAGGCCTGGCTCATGCGCATGTCCTACCGCCATCCGCTGCTCGCCAAGCTGATCAAGCCCGTCTCCAACAACGACGTCATCTGGGGCATGCCCGGCTCGAAGTGGGAGCACCACGACGGCCCGTTCCAGGTGCCCAAGCACTTCCGCATGGTCTACCGCCTGCACGAGCTGATCCTCGATGAGCAGGAGATGATCGAGCCCGCGACCGGCCGCACGCTCGACCGCATTCAGCTCATCGACTTCGTCCACGGCAACACGCGAGGGGTCGTCGAGAAGTTCGGCTACGACGTCCTGGCGCACTCCTTCACGAAAAAGTCCGCCGGCGCGCTCAAGCTCCATAACTTCCCGCGCACGCTGTCCCAGTTCAAGAACCAGCAGAACGGCCAATTGACGGACTTGGCCGAGATGGATATCTTCCGCGAGCGCACCGACGGCACGGGCTCCTACAACGAGTTCCGGCGCTCCGTCGGAGAGCCGCCCGTGAAGAGCTTCCTCGAGCTGACCGGCGGCGACGCCGAGCTCGCCCGCGAGCTCGAGCTCAAGTACGAAGGCGATATCGAGCTCGTGGACGCCGGCATCGGCATCTTGGCCGAGCCCAAGCCCGCGGGCTTCGCCCTCGGCTTCACGCAGTTCTACCAGTTCGTCCTCAACGCGCCCCGGCGCGTGAAGAGCAACCGCCACCTGACCGAGTACTTCACGCACAAGGACTACAGCTTCGAGGGCATGGAGTGGGTCCTGCAGTCCGGCGGTATGGGCGGCGTGATCGCCCGCGCGATGACGGGCCTGCCTCAGGGCCCCGCCGTCGTCGCCTCGATGGAAGGCGTGACGCGCTGGTTCACCCCGTGGCCCGACGCCGAGACCTTCCCCGTCCGCATGCTCGACAAGGCGCAGGAGAACTCCTCCAAGATCTTGAAGGCGACGCTGCGGACCCTCGGGTTCGGCACGTTCGCGGCTTTCTCGGCGTGGATGGGTGTCGCGGTCTCGGGCTTCGCGATCGTGCCGGTCGCGGCCGTCGCGTTGGGCGTGCCGGTCCTCCTCTACTACAAGCGCATGCTCGCGTGGCGCTTCATGCAGAAGGCGTGGCAGAGCGCGTACACGGACAAGCGGCGCTCGATGTTCCCGACCTTGTTCCTCGGCGAGAAGTGGGCCGCGCACAGCGCGACCCTCGGCCGCCTGGGCGCGAAGGCGGCGCTGCTCGGCGGCACGCTCGCGGCGTTCACCCTGTTCGCGACGAACCCCGTCGTGGCGGTTCTCTCCGGCATCACGGCGCTCTCCTCGCTTGGCGTCCTGAAGGCGACGAAGGCGTATGATAATGACATGCAGGTCTTGAAGATCGCCCTTCAAAACCGCATGCGCGAGGGCTACGCGCCGGTCACGGCGGCGACGACCGCCAACCCGGGCGCCACGGCGCTCGAGCGGCGCTACTGGTTCCTGATCCCCGCGGACGCCAAGCAGCCCGTGGCCCGCGTCTGGCACACCTACCGCGCGCTCAACGAGCACGGCCTGGGCAAGCTCCACGCCTTCAAGACCTCGCTCATGTCCCACCTGATCTTCGGGCCCCGCACGCAGCGCGGCCTGGGGCTCAGGGCGCGATGGCATGCAGGGATCCTTTTCGCGCCCTTCGCTATCTATATTCCGAACATGGTTCAGGCGCAGGGGCCCTCCAGCACGCGCATCTTCGCGCAGGAAGGCAACACGAAAGGCCTGCGGCCCGGCGACGTCGACCTCGAGGAGTTCGACCGGATGTTCTCCTCCTACGCCCCCGGCCGCGACTACATGACCGCCTACGACTTCTCGCGCCTGCGAGAGGGCAACCGGTGGCGCGCGGCGCAGGAAGGCGTCGGCGGCCCCATCACGCGCTTCCTCGGCTCGATCGCGGTGAAGCACCGCACGGACCAGCTCCTGCAGCTGTACGCGGACCGCGTGGCCAACGAGGACAAGGTCCTCGTGCCCGCGATCAGCCGCGACATGCTGCTGCGGGTCTACCAGGGCACCGCGCAGGAAGACATCATGGCGGAGCGGGCGCTCGACGGCGTCCACCCCGACCTGGCCGCGGCGCGGCCGTTCGTCAACGGCTCCGCCAAGCCGCCCTTGAAGGAGCGCGCGAAGGCCGACCTGCGCGCGCTGGGGACGGCCGTGCGGACGCTCGCGGGCAGCCTCGTCCTGCCGTACACGCCCGCGAGGGTGATGACGGACGCGCGCGCGGTCAAGTCCTTCTTCGCCTCGGTCATCCGCCTGGGCTGGATCGCGATCGCGGCCGTCTTCTCGTACTACCTGGTCCGCGACTCCATCCTCTACATCCTCATCCCCTACCTCGTCTACAAGGGAATCTTCTAGGAGCTCCATGAAAAACCTTCTCCTCTCGCTCGCCGCCGCCGTCGTCCTCGCCTCGGCCGCGCACGCCGGACCGATTCCCGCCGGCTCCTGGGGCGGGACGTCCCTCCTGATCAGCGGGCCGGACGTGATGGCCCTGCTCATCAAGCAGGATCCCGCCAACCCGACCGCGGGCTACGCGATCCTCGCGGAGTACACCCGCCTCCCGTACATCCCCGGGCCCGAGCGCCTGGAGATCGCCCGTTGGGTGCCGCGCCTGTACATCTACCGCGTCGAGCAGATCGACAAGCTCCGCTTCGCGATGAAGCCCCTGCGCGTCTCCGCGGCGGGCGAGCTCGAGGTCGACGGCGGCTACCCCGCCTTCGGCGAGCTCGCGCTGGCGAAGGCGGGCACGTTGGTCGGCGCCGCCATGACGCGCTTCGAGAAGGGCGCCGCCGCGCCCGTCGAGACCATCAGCTTCGAGGGCAAGGTCAGCTCCACCTGGGAGGCCTGGGTCCCCGGCGACTACTTCGGCTCCAAGGACAAGACCGGCGGCGACTACACGCACAAGCGGATCAACACCCGCCTCGAGGCGGACAAGAGCGCCGACTTCTTCCAGCAGGACATCGTCGGCAAGTTCAAGGCGACCGAGAAGGCGCCCGGCATCTTCGTCTTCGCGCCGAACGGCCCGGTGACCAAGGGCGCCGATAAGGTCATCTCCCGCCTCGCCGTCTTCGTCGACATCGTGAACTGGAAGCCGTTCATGACGACCGACGAGCTGCTGCTCATCAACCCCGACGACGCGAAGGATGTCGGGTTCTACTACGAGCGCCACTAGCCTCTCGATGAAGCGAACGGCGGCGCTGCTCCTCTGCGTCCTTCTGGAGCTTCCCGCCGCCGCGGGCGTCGTCGCGCCCGCCCTCCAGGCGCCGCAACGAGCTGTTCAAGAATAACGAGGCCGTGGAAGACGGCGGCGACGCGCAGTACGAGCACATCGACAAGGAAGCCCGCCGGTCCCGCAAGAAGCCGTAACGCCGCCCCCCACTGGCGCGGCGGCGGATTTACCTCTACACTGCGGATCGTGCGATCGCTCGCGCTCGTCTTCTCCCTGCTGGCCGCGCGCGCCGCGGCCTCCGACCTCCCGGCCGGCATGCCGGACGTGACGCTCGGCATGACGCAGGAAGCCCTGCTCGAGGCGCGCCCGGGGATCATGCGCAAGAACTACTCGGGCGTGACCGTGCCCGTCTCGCGTCCGCAGAACTCCTGGAACGAACACTTGACCGCCGAGGCGTGGCCGTATCGCCACGCGCGCTACGACGTCGCGGGCGGCCGCTTAATCGGCGTGCTGCTGTCCGGCTACCCGGAGCCGGCGGAGCTTCGCGCCGCCAGGCTGCAGGCGATCGCCGTTGCGAAGTCGGTTTGGGGCGAGGGCTACGCCGCGGAGCTGGTCGCGGCCTCTTTCGTCACGTCGCCGGTCCTCGTCTGGACGCAAGGCGACCGCGGCGTCCGGCTGGTCCTGCCTCCCGACCCGGCCCCGAAGCTGCGCCAAACCCCCATGATCACCCTCGACGTGCGCGCCGCGTCGGACCGCCGCGCCCCCGAGTCGGAGGTCGCCTTGCCGGCGGCGGCGCGGGCCAAGCTGTTCGAGGAATGCGGCGTCGAGGATCGCCGGCCCCCTTAGGGGCGGGCCTTCGCGGTTACCGTCCGCCGCCAAAAGTCCACGAAGGCCTCGGCGCTCACGCCCGCCGGTATTCCTTCGGCCTCGAGCGCCTTCACCGCCGCCGCGTACCCCGACGGACCCGCCGCGCCCTCGACGCGTCCGATCAGCCCGTTGAAGTCCGACCCGAGGGCGACCGCCTCCGGCCCCGCCTCGCGCGCCAGGATGGCGGCGTGGCGCCGGAAGGACGCCAAATCGTCGCCCACGTAGTTGGAGGCCAAGGTGACCCCGACCCTGCCGCGGCTTCGCCGCGCCTCGCGCAGCAGCGCGGTCGAAATGGTCCGCTCGCACGGGGTCAGCTCGCGCGCGGCCTCATGCGAGAACAGCAGCGGCAGCCCGGGGTGGCGCGCCGCCATGTCGAGCGCGGCCTTGTCGCTCGAGTGCGTCAGGTCAAGGATCAGGCCCTTCGCGACCGCGTAGTCGGACAGGCGCTTGCCCCGGTCGCTCAGCCCCGTCGGGCTGCGGCGCCCGGAGTCCTTGCCGCCCGGGACGCAGTCCGAGAAAGGGCCGTAGCGGACCTCGGCGCCCCCGCCCCAGGCCGAGTCGACGAAGTGCGTGATCGTGAGCATCCGCAGGCCGCGATCCCAGAGCCGGTCGAGCTTCTTCTCCGTGTCCGCCCCCCCGGACCCTTCCGCGGCCAGGATCACGCCCAGGCGCCACTCCTTCGATTTGAGCACGGCCTCGGCTTCTTCGGGCGACCGCACGATGGCGACGCGCGGGTCGCGAGCCGCCCAACGCTCGACCTTGGCGATCTGCCGGAGCAGGGAGCGCGCGTAGCCGCCGCGCAGGTGGGAGATGACCGGAGGGGCGTAGAGCACGGCCGTGACGAGCCGCATGTCGGCCGCCTCGAGATCCGCGAGCTTCACCTGATTCTCGATCATGGGCAGATGGAGGTGCAGGTCGATCGCCGAGGCCGCCGCGGGCGCCGGCGCGAGCAGGCACGCGGCCGCGAGCCAGGTCTTGAGCATGCCTATTTGTTCAGCCTTCCCAAGCGCCAGCGTCGAGCTCATGCCGAACGCAGGGGATGAACAGCGGCGGCTATAAGTCCATTTCTCACCGAGGCCGCCGTCTGTTCAATCCAATGGTTCGGTGTCCACAGCAATTTCATTTTAACGCCGTTCGTCCCGTTCCGAGTTATTCACAATTTTCCACCGGTGGAATTTTGAGGATAACTTTCCGACCTTCAAATCCGTTTCGCTGTTCAAGCCGTTCAGCCGTTTAAGTCGTTTATCCGTCCTTCCGTCACCCGGCATTAGAAATTTGAGTGCTGAGCCAGGTACGCCGAACGCCTTCTGGACCGCCTCTTCGACGCCCGAGGATCTCGATATGGCGCTTGAAGAAATCACGCTGGATCATGAAATGCAGAATAGCATTACCTTCGATCCAGAGGTGCTGGGCGCGTTCTTCGTCATCGCCCGCCGGTTCCGCCTCAAGGCGATCCAGGTCTTTAGGCCCAGCCGGGAGAGGGGCCACAGGCCCTGATCGAGATAGGTCTGAGGGGCCATACTGTGCTCATGAAGATCCTCCGAGCTCTCGCGCTGGCGGTCCTCCTGACGGCTCCAGCCTCCGCCGCCGTTCATCTGTCGATCAGGCCCGGCCCCCTGCCTCCCGAGGACGTCGCGCGCACCGAGGCCGCGTCCGCGCAGCTCCTCGAAGCCCCGGCCCGCGCCGAGGCCGAAGGAGGCCTCTGCTTCTCGGCGCCGTCCTGGAAGAGGGGCCTAGCGCCGGCCGAGCGCCAACGCCTGACGCGCGCGCTCGAGGCCCTTTGGGGCGATAGGATGGTCGTCCGGGAGGACGCGGACACCGGCCCCATGCCCGGCAAGCAACCGCCCGCGTCCGCTTTCGACTACCGAAGCCGGACCGACGAGATGCGCACCCGCCTCGAGGCGGCGCCCCGGCCGATGGACCGGTCGAGTCAGGGCCGCATCTATGACGGCGGCGTTGCCTCGAAGGGAGCCCCCCCGGCGTCCGCCGGCGCTCGGCCGACGCCCTCCGCGCGTCCCCTCGCGTTGGGCGCCGCGGCCCCGCAGCGGAAGGCTTCCTCGCCGCCCCCGCCCGTTCCCGCCGCCGCCTCGGAGATCTCCTGGAAGCGCGCGGGCGTCGAGGTTGTGAAAGGCGCGGCAAACACCATCAAAGAGATGTTCACCTGGAAGGGTCTGGCCGTCGCCGCAGCCTCGATCGCGCTCGTGACCGTCGCCCCCGTGGCGATCTACGGCCTGCTCGTCCTCGGCGCGGCCTTCTCGGGCTACATGATCGGCAAGGCGCTCTTACAGGGAACGGCCGCTTACAAGGCTCGCGACGCCGAGAAGTTTTACGGCGCGTCGCAGGAGATGGGCCGGGGCCTTCTCGGCCTGGGCCTGACCATGATCGGAGCGCGGCATGCGCCAACGAACCTGCGTCCCCATTTTCCCCGCACCGGAGGGGAATGGAAAGCGATGGCCGCCGCCGTGGACGACGAGCCGATCATCGCCATGTCGATCCTGCGCGAGCACGGCAAAAAGGGCTGACCTCCGGGGCAGGCCGCGGCGACGTGAAGGCCGGCGCGCGACGGTAATCTGCGGGGAATACCGTCCCGCATCTCGACAAGAGTTTGATCGGATTGCAGAGGCAATAGCCCGGCGGCCTCATTTGGTTGGACTGTTGAAGCCGGGTTTCTCTAGGCCGCGGCGAGCGCCCGCCTCACGCGCTCGGAGGGACGCCGTCGAGCACGGCCACGGGCACGAACGCGGCGGTGGTCCCGATCGTTCCGCCGGCCACGACCTCCTCGTTCTCCTGGTCGATCTTGCGTCGCAGCGAGCCGAGCATCGCCATCAGGTGGCGGCCCGGGCAGTCCGTGTTCGTGTAGTGCTGATGCGCCTCGAGGAAGCCTTTGGCGGCGGGATCCTTCTTGTACTTGACCGAGAGAAAGGTCACCAGGCGCGTGAGGCTTTCGACCTGCGCGTTCGTGGGCCGGTGCTTATTGAAGTCGCCCATCATCGCGACTCCGATGTTGCCGCTGTTGGCCCCGCCGGCGTGGGCGCCCAGATACTCGGCGCGCCGTCCCTCGACCACGCGCCCGTCGCCCGCGATCAGGAAGTGGTAGCCGATGTCGTGGAAGTTGTCCTTGCCCTCGCGGCCCCGGCCCACCATGTGGTAGTGCTGGATGTTCTTGACGGCCGCGGCGGTCTCGGCCTCGTTCATCGGCTGCGCGCCCTGCGTGTGGTGGACCGTGACGCGGTAAGGCGTGTGCGCGTCGTTTGAGCCCACGCGCGGCGCGGCGCGCCAGCCGAGGCGGCTCATGATGGGCGCGACGGTCGGAAATTTCTGGTCGAGCTGGAACTTGGCGAACGCGAGCAAGGTCTGCCCCGCCTCGCGCGCGGAGCCCGGCGTCGCGCCGCTGCGCGAGTAGTCGTAGTCGTCGGGCAGAGGCGGCTCCTTGCCGCGCAGGTCGCTGATGCGCTCGCTCGCCCCTGCCGTGTAGCGGATTTGCTTGCGGCCGCTCAGGCCCGAGGCTGAGCCCGGGGCTCCGCCGGAGACCGCGTCGCGAAGCCGCGCGCCGTCGAAGAAGGCGCTGGCGCCGCCGGAGGCGTCTTCGGGGGCCGCGCCCGAGAAGTCGGTCGTGGGCGCGTAGGCCATGAGCTCCTTGCCCGCGGCGGTCGAAGCCGCGGAGGCGGGAGCCGCGTCCGGCGTGCGCCCGCCTTTGGCGGAGACCGCGCCCTTGTCGTCGGCGCAGCCGGAGAAGGCGACGGCCAAGGCGAAGATCGGAAGTAAGCGCTTCATGTCCGGAGTTTAGCCGATAATTCCGGCTTGGGAATAGGTCTTTAGGCCCAGAGGACCCGGGCCTAATCGGCCTAGCAGGTGCCAGGCTTTAAAGATGAAGAAACTCGCGTTATATAGGCCTAAATCAGCAGGGAAGGCGTATTTGTGCCAGGCATTAAGGTATTAAACAACTCTTTCACCCGCCTCGATCCAGTGCGCCATCCGCGTCATTCCTTCCTCGATTTTCACCTTCGGCCGCCAGCCGAGATCCCGCTTCGCGGCCGAAATGTCGAACCAATGAGAGGTGGTCAAGGTGTCCACGAAGAACTTCGTCAGGGGCGGCTCGCTTTTCAGGCCGAAAACGGTCCAGATCAGCTCGCAGAGGGAGGCGAGGGCGTAGGCGAGCCGCTTCGAGATGCGCTTGGTCACCGGCCCCTCCCCCGCGGCGGCCAGCATGCGGTCCACGATCTCCCAGAAGGGCCTCGGGTCGCCGCCCGACAGGAAGTACGCCTTGCCGGCGATGTCCGACAGGGGCGAGAGCTGGATCGCGGCCAGGATGTGCGCTTCCACGCAGTCGTCGATGTAGATCGTGTCGATGAGCTTGTTCTCGTCGCCGATGCGGCGCAGGCGGCCCGCCTTCTGCAGCTTGACGACGCGGGGCAACAAATTACGGTCGCCCGGGCCCCAGATGAAGTGCGGCCGCAGGGACACGGTCGAGAGCTTGTCGTGGTTGGAGGCCAGCACCATCTTCTCCGACAGCGCCTTCGTCTCCGAATAGAAAGAGTCGTACTTGTCGGGGTAGGAGGCGCTCTCGTCCGCGCCGTCCACGTCCCCCCGGCCGAACACCACGGAGGGCGAGCCCGTGAACACGAGCCTGGAGATTTTCTTCTCCATGCAGGCGCGCAGGACGTTCTTCGTGCCCTCCACGTTGATCGCGTAGAAGTCCTCGTACTTCCCCCACAGCCCGACCTTCGCGGCGGCGTGGAACACCACGTCTCGGTCGTCGCAGGCGGCCTTCACGGCCTCGTAGTCCGTGATGTCGCCCTGCGCGCAGTCGATGCCGATCGCCTCGAGCTCCGGGTACAGCCCACGCCCGAACACCCGCACGTCGTCGCCGCGCTGCCGAAGCTTGCGCGCCAGCGCCGCGCCCATGAACCCGCCGCCGCCCGTGACGAGCGCCCTCACGAGAGCTGTGCTGCGGCCCAGACCGCCAGCGCCTCGCGGTTGATCTTCGCGTTATGGCGCGTGTCCACGGGAAAACCGGGATGGAACAGCAGGTCCTTGATGTCCTTCGTGAAGTCGGGGCGACCGGCGATGCCGAGAATCTCGGCCTTGAGCGTTTCGCTGGGCGAGGTCCCGACCTCGAGCTCCACGCACAGCACAGGATTGAGCCCGACGCCGACGAGCGCCGTGCGCTTCACCTTCGGATGGGCGTTGAACACGCCCTCCACGCAGATCGTGTAGTGCATCCCTTTCTCAGTCTTGACCTTGTGCGCCTTGCGCCCGCAGAACCACAGCCGGCCCAGATGATCGTAGTAGCCGAGATCGCCCATGCGGTGCCAGAACGAGCTCCCGTCGCCGATCTTGGCCTTCGCCATGTCCTCGAGGCGGCGGAAGTACTCCCCCGTGACGACCGGCCCCTTCACGGCGATCTCCCCCACCGACCCCTGCGGCAGGCGAAGGTCGTCGGACCAGGACTTAATCTGGCCTTCCTCCACGCGGATCACGGCCGCCTCGATCCCTTTCACAGGGCGGCCCACGCAGATTCCGCGCCCTTGAAGCGTCAGGGCCGCGGTCTCCTCCAGGATCTCGAAAGAAGACGCCAGGGCCACCGGCAGGGCCTCCGTGGCGCCGTAGGGCGTATGAATCGGGACGTTCTGATTCAGCATCGTCGCGAAGAGCTTAAGGGTCTTGGCCGGCACGGGCGCGCCCGCGGACAGCACGCGCTTGAGCGTCGGGAGGGCGATGCCGTGCTTGGCGCCGAGGCGCCCGACGCGGTCGAGCAGCGCGGGCGAGCCGAACAGCTGGTGAATGCCGTATTTCTGCACCGGCACGATGATCGCCATCGGGTCCACGAGCCCGGGCCGGGTGAAGTCCATCTCCGGGATCACGACGGTCTGCCCGAGGGCGACGTCGAACAGCCCGAACAGCGGAAAGGTCGCCAGCGAGACCTCGCCCTCCTTGATGTCGAACAGCTCGCGCAGCTGGTCGACCTGGGCCGAGAACATCGAGTGCTCGTAGACGGCGCCCTTCGGCGCGCCCGTGCTGCCGGATGTGAACAGGATCGCGGCGCGCCCGTCGGCGGGCACGGCCGGCAGGTCCCCGAGGTGCCCGCGCCCGAGCTCGCGGATCGTCTCGAGCGTGGCCAGGCCGAGCGACGGCCCGCCCGCCACGACCTTGAGCCCGGCCGACGGGGCCCAGCCGGCCGCGGCCCGCGCGAGGTGCGCCTTCGCGGAGCCCACGAACGCGGCGGGCTCGGCCTCCGCCAGGCAGCGGCCCATGTTGGAGAACCCGATGCCGGGGTCGACCAGCACCGGCGTCAGGCCCGACCGGAACAAGGCGAAGGCGGCGGCAAAAAAATCGTGCGAGGGCGGGATCAGCACGGCCACGCGGTCGTTCTTCTTGAGCCCCGCCCGCAGGAAGCCGCGCGCGAGAAGCTCGACGTCCTCTCCTAGCTCCGCGAAGGTCGTGACCTTGTCGCGATGAATAAGGGCCGGTTGGGCGCCCAGGCGCTTGGCGTTGTCGAGCAGCCGCGAGCCCAGGTCCATCATGCCGCGACGGGCGGCGCGACGAAGTCCTTGATCAGCGCGATGACCTCCGCGCCCGAGTCCTCGAGCAGGAAGTG
>Ga0163144_10018637_pt1 | contig 14013 bp, 9 predicted proteins | sample OliLak19BULKMAT1_FD_123175 | JGI IMG/M metagenome (GOLD analysis project Ga0163144, IMG submission 123175) | Freshwater microbial mat bacterial communities from Lake Vanda, McMurdo Dry Valleys, Antarctica - Oligotrophic Lake LV.19.BULKMAT1 | ecosystem: Environmental > Aquatic > Freshwater > Lake... | reverse complement strand
GAGCCCAGGTCTATCGGGGCAAGGGCAAGGCGGGGATCGAGCCGGTCGACCCTTTGACTCGCTTCCTGCGCTGATGCAGGGCCCTACGGGCCCTGAGAGTGCCCGATTTGCACTCCTTATAGATTGCTGTCTATCCTCCAGTCCATGTTCGAATCCATCCTGAAGTCCCTGTTCGGTTCCAAACACGACCGAGATATCAAGCGAGTCCAGCCCATCATCGAGGAGATCAACCGCCTCTCGAACGAGTGGGACAGCCTTTCCGACGAGCAGATCCAGGCCAAGACGGCGGAGTTTCGGGAACGCCTCTCCAGCGAGAAGGATACCCTGGACGACTTGCTTCCCGAGGCGTTCGCCGCGGTTAAACAGGCCTGTAAGCGGCTGTGCGGTCGGACCTGGGACTTGGTGGGCTACCCGCTCACGTGGGAGATCGTCCCGTACGACGTGCAGTTGATCGGCGGGATCATGCTCCATGAGGGCAAGATCGCGGAGATGGGCACCGGCGAGGGCAAGACCCTCGTCGCGACGCTGCCCCTGTACCTCAATGCGCTGACCGGCAAGGGCGCGCACTTGGTCACGGTGAACGACTATCTGGCCCGCCGAGACAGCATGTGGATGGGCGAGGTCTTCCGCTTCCTCGGGCTCACCGTGGGCTGCATCCAGAGCCAGATGGAGCCATCGCTGAGGCGCGAACAGTACCTCTGCGACATCACTTACGGCACCAACAACGAGTTCGGCTTCGACTATCTGCGCGACAACATGGCGGTGCGTCCCGAGTATCGGGTGCAGCGCGGCTTCACGTACGCGATCGTCGACGAAGTGGACTCCGTGCTCGTGGATGAGGCTCGTACGCCGCTCATCATCTCGGGGCCCGTCGACGAGAAGGGCGATCCACAGTTCGAGGAGATGAAGCCGCTCGTCGAACGTGTGGTGCGCGCGCAGCAGCAGTTCGTCACCAGTGCGATGACCGATGTGGAGGCGCTGCTCAAGGACAAGGACACCGAGTACGAAGCCGGCCTGAAGCTGCTGCGGATCCAGCGCGCGGCGCCCAAGCACAAGAAGTTCATCAAGCTTCTTTCGGATAACCCCGAGTACAAGCGGCTGATCAACCGCGTCGAAGGCGAGTACCTGCGCGACAAGAAGATGCACGAGGTCGATGAGGACCTGCTGTACGCCATCGACGAGAAGGCGCGCAACGTGGACCTGCTCGAAAAGGGCCGCGCGCTCATGTCGCCGTCCGATCCCGAGAAGTTCACGGTCCCGGATCTCGCCGGACAACTCTCGGAGCTCGAGGGGCGGGAGGACATCACGCCCGAACAGCGGGTGCAGGAGCGCGAGCGCATCTATCAGACTTATGCGGTTCAGAATGACCGTATTCATAGCATCAGTGCGTTGCTCAAGGCCTACTCGTTGTTCGAGAAGGACGTCGAGTACGTCGTGCAGGAAGGCAAGATCCTCATCGTCGATGAGTTCACCGGACGCCTCATGGTGGGCCGGCGCTACTCCGATGGCCTGCACCAGGCGATCGAGGCGAAGGAGGGCGTGAACGTCGAGGGCGAGACGCAGACGCTGGCGACCATCACGTTGCAGAACTTCTTCCGCATGTACCAGAAGCTCGCGGGCATGACCGGTACCGCCGAGACCGAGGCGGGTGAGTTCTGGGAGATCTACAAGCTCGATGTCGCGGTCATCCCGACGAATCGCAGGGTGCAGCGCAAGGACGAGAATGACGTTGTCTATCGCACCAAGAAGGAGAAGTTCCAGGCGGTGATCGACGAAATCGCGGCGAGCCACGAGCGTGGCCAGCCGGTGCTCGTGGGCACCATTTCGGTCGAGGTCAGTGAGCTGCTCTCCCGTCTGCTCAAGATCCGCGGCATCAAACACAATGTGCTCAATGCCAAGTACCATCAGCAAGAAGCCGAAATCGTCTCGCAGGCAGGTCAGCGCGGCGCGGTCACGATCGCGACGAACATGGCCGGCCGTGGCACCGACATCAAGCTGGGCGCGGGGGTCGCTGACGTCGGCGGCTTGTTCATCCTTGGCACCGAGCGGCACGAATCGCGCCGCATCGACCGTCAGTTGCGTGGCCGTGCGGGCCGTCAGGGTGATCCCGGCGCTTCGCGCTTCTATCTGTCGCTCGAGGACGACCTCATGCGCCTGTTCGGCAGTGAGCGGATCAGCGCACTCATGCAGCGAATGGGAGTACAGGACGGCGAGGTCATCGAGCATGGCATGGTGACGTCGGCGATCTCGCGGGCGCAGAAGCGCGTCGAGGCGCACAACTTCGACATCCGCAAGCACTTGCTCGAATACGACAACGTCATGAACAAGCAGCGTGAGGAGATCTACCGCCAGCGCAACGAAGCGCTGACGAGCGATGACATCAGCGCACGCGTGCTCGATGACATCCTCGACACCGTGGCGGATCGAGTCGAAGTGGCGCTCGGGGACTCGCGGTCGCATTCCAGTGAGTGGAACGTCCGCGGGCTGGCCGACGAGATGTCGCTCCTGCTCATGACCATCGTGGACGAGCACTCGCTCAAGGCCAACACGCCGGATGAGCTGCGCGAGGTGGCGGGCGAAATCGCCGAGAAGGCCTACCGGGCGCGCGAGTCGGAGTTCACCCCCGAGGTCACGCGTGAACTGGAGAAGCATCTCTACCTGTTCACCATCGACGAGAAGTGGCGCGAGCACCTGCACGAACTCGACCACCTGAAGGGTGGCATCGGGCTGCGCGCGTATGGTCAGCGCGATCCGCTCGTGGAGTACAAGAAGGAAGCGTTCAGTCTGTTCGAGAGCATGATGACGGACGTGCGCGAGGAGTTCGTCAAGCGCTTCTTCAGGGTGCAGCTCGCTCCGCAGGCGGCGCAGCAGGTCATCGCTCAGGCGCCGCAGGCTCCCCGCCACATGGTCGCGCAGCATGCCGAGGCTGAAGTCTTCGGCGGAGTTCCGGTCGACGACGGTGAAGTGGCGCCGTCGCCGTCCTCGGGGCCCCCGGCGCAGGCCACCGTGCGTGCGGTGGACCCGAATCGTCAGCGCCCGATGGTCGGCCGCAATGACCCATGCTGGTGTGGCAGTGGCAAGAAGTACAAGAAATGCCACCAGCCCATAGACGAAGGAACGGTGGTGTCATGAGCGACCGCACATGGAATGAGCCGGCCCAACGGCTGCTCCGCATGATCGCGGACAAGCTCGATGACTTCCTCGATGGTGACGAGCTGGCGCTCGAGACGTTGGGCGAAGCCATGGAAGAGGACGGCTACTCCAGCGAGGATCTGCAGTCTGCGATCCTCGCGATCCGCAGCATGAGTGGGGGCGGCATCCCGACCGGATGGATCGCGGGTGCGCCGGGTCAGCGCGCGGCACGCGTTCTGAGCGCGGAAGAACGGGACTCACTCAGCACCGAGGCATGGGGCTACCTGCTCGATCAACGTCGCCAGGGCACACTCGATTCGGAGCAGTTCGAGCGGGTTCTGGATCTTCTGACGGGGAGCGGCATGCGGCCTGTGAGCATCGAACTCGCGCGTGAGGTCGCATCGCGCGTTGCCATCGAAGTCGAGGACGGCGGTAACTCCGGAGAGGCTCCGCATGGCGACAGCGAACTCGCGCACTAAGGCTGCCGCCAAACGCGGCGCCAAGAAGAAGGCGACCTCCAAGACTGTGGCGGATACGCCGGCGGCGCCGAAGACCTCGCGCAAGAAGGCCGCGGTGAAGGCGAGCGCAGCCGCGCCCGCGGTCCAGAAGAAGGCGGGGCGGTTCGGCAAGCGTGCACCCGAGCCGATCGAGGAGGAACTCGACGAGGCGGCGCTCGACGAGGCCGTTGGAAGCAAAGCAGAGGGCAAGAATCTGGTGATCGTCGAGTCGCCGACCAAGTCCAAGACGCTCAATAAATTCCTCGGCAAGGACTTCATGGTGATGGCCTCGAACGGCCACGTCATGGATCTGCCCAAGAGCCAGCTCGGCGTCGATGTTGATAACAACTTCGAGCCCGAGTATGTGCCCATCCGCACCAAGAATCAGGCACTCGGCAAGATCCGTGCAGCCGCCAAGCGTGCGGCGAACATCTATCTGGCGCCGGATCCGGACCGCGAGGGGGAGGCGATCGCATGGCACCTGGCCATGGTGCTCAAGAGCACCAAGCGCCCGCTCATGCGCCTCACGTTCAACGAGATCACCCAGCGAGCGGTGACCGAGGCGCTGCTGCACCCGCGCGAACTCGACATGAATCTGGTCAACGCGCAGCAGGCACGCCGTGTGCTCGACCGCTTGGTCGGCTACAAGGTGAGCCCGTTCGTGTGGAGCACGGTCAAGTACGGACTGTCGGCCGGCCGCGTGCAGAGTGTGGCGCTGCGTCTGATCTGCGAGCGTGAGGACGAGATCGATGCATTCGTCCCCGAGGAGTACTGGACACTCGAGGTCGATTACGAAGCGCCGAGCAAGGATCGCTTCACGGCGCGCCTCGTTCGCGTCGGTGAGGAGAAGCTCGAGAGCGGCCAATTGCGTGGCGGAGATGCCGGCACTCGCGCAGAATCGTTCGCAGAGGAGCTCAAGGCCGCATCGGCCCGCATCGCGCACATCGAGGTCAAGCCCCGCAAGAAGGGGGCGGTTCCGCCGTTCATCACCAGCACGCTCCAGCAGACGGCGAGCAACCGCTATGGCTTCACCAGCCAGCGCACCATGCAGGTCGCGCAGAAGTTGTATGAAGGCATCGAGATCAAGGGCGAAGGCAGCGTCGGTCTCATCACGTATATGCGTACCGACGCCCCGCGCCTGTCCAACGAGGCGCTCGCCGAGATCCGCACGTGGCTGGGCAAGGAGTATGGCGACGCGTACGTGCCGGAGAAGCCGAACTTCTTCAAGCTCAAGAAGGGCGCGCAGGATGCGCACGAGGCCATCCGTCCCTCGAGCATCGAGCGCACGCCGGAGTCGCTGCGCCCGTTCCTGACCGATGAGCAGTACAAGCTCTACGACCTCATCTGGAAGCGCGCAGTCGCGTCCCAGTCGACGCCCGCCGAATACGATATGACCACCGTGGACATCGAAGCGGGCCGTCTGGGGCTGCGCGCCTCGGGCAGCGTGCTGCGCTTTCCCGGCTGGCTCAAGGTGTATGGCCGCGATGAGGACGACGAGGCCGAGGAAGGCCGGCTTCCCGAGCTGCAAGAGGGCTGGCCGCTCGTGGTCGCGAGCGAACCCGTGAGCGACGAAGACGAATCCTCGCTGCGGCCCTCGCAGCACTTCACGACGCCGCCGCCTCGCTACACCGACGCTTCGCTCATCAAGGAGCTCGAGGCCCAGAACATCGGGCGCCCGAGCACCTATGCCACCATCGTGAGCACGATCACCAAGCGCGACTACATCTCGCGTGAGGGTCGTTCGCTCAAGCCCAGTGACCTGGGGCGGCTCGTCACCAAGCTGCTCGTGGACACATTCCCGGACGTCTTCAACGTCGAGTTCACCGCCGGCATGGAGGCCGAACTCGATGAAGTCGAAGAGGGCAAGCAGCAGTGGCAGAAGGTCGTCGGGGATCTCTGGGCACCGCTGTCGCGCGACCTCGAGAATGCCAAGGGTAAGGCCAAGGAGATCAAGCTCAGCCTGCAGCAGAAGACGGACATCACATGCCCGTCCTGCGGTCAGCACCAGTTGGTCAAGAAGTTCGGCCGCAATGGCGCGTTCCTGGCCTGCCCGGGCTATCCCGACTGCAAGTACACGCAGCCCCTCGATAAGAGCGAGCTACCGGTTCCGGTCGAGGGCATCTGTCCCGATTGCGGGGCTGGGCTCGTTGCGCGTCAGGGCCCCTATGGTCGCTACATCCACTGCGAGCGTCGTCCCGACTGCAAGTTCACCAAGCCGTTCACGCTCGGGGTGAAGTGCACCAAGTGTGGCGAGGGCGAGATCGCAGAGAAGAAGAGCCGCAAGGGCAAGATCTTCTTCTCCTGCACCCGCTATCCGCAGTGCGACTTCGCACTCTGGGACCGGCCCCGGCCGATGCCGTGCCCCAACGGCGATTCCGAGTATCTGGTCGAGAAGGTGAGCAAGTCGGGCGTCTCACTTCAGTGCCCGGTGTGCAAGACGAAGTTCCCACTCGAGCCGGTCGGTGCGTGAGGCACTCGAGACTTTCCTCGGCGAGCTGAAGTCCGCTCGCCGCTTCTCGCCCCACACGCTCGCGGCGTACCGTCGTGACATCGAGCGCGTGTTCGACCTTGCGGTTGCGGTGCGGGCGACCGAGGCGGATGAGCTCGAAGCCGGGCTCGCGCCGCGGCGTGATCGCCCGGTGCCGCCCAGGGAATGGGACCAGCGGCTGCTCGAGCGCGCGATGCGTGATCTGTATCGCACGGGACATGCCGCGACCAGCACGGCCCGTGCGCTGGCCGCGTGGCGGAGTTTTGGTCGCTTCCTCGTGCGCCGCGGCGTCCTGGGCGCCTGCCCGGCGCGCGCGCTGCCGTTCCCGCGCCGGCCCAAACGGCTGCCGCGCACGCTCCAGAGCATCGACCTGAACGCAGCGCTCGATCGTCTGGCGCAGGCGGGCGACCCCACCGCGCCGCGGGATCGGGCGCTGCTCGAGATGACTTACTCCGCAGGGCTCCGTCTTTCGGAACTGGTCGGCATGGACCGCGGCGACCTCGATCGCGGCGCGCAGCTTCTTCGGGTGCGCGGCAAGGGCCGCAAGGAACGCATCGCGCCGGTGGGTGATCGCGCCATCGCGGCGCTCGATGCGTACCTCGCTGCCGACCAGCGCGCAAGCGGCGCGCGCGACGAACCCTTGTTCCGCGGCCGGTCCGGGCGCCTCTCCGGACGTACGGTGCAGCGCGTGGTCACGCGTCGACTCGCCGAAGTGGCGGGTGGACTCGGGGTGACGCCGCACGCATTGCGACACTCGTTCGCGAGCCATCTTCTCGATGCGGGTGCGGACCTGCGTGCGATCCAGGAACTTCTGGGACACGCATCGCTCGCCAGCACTCAGGTCTACACGCACGTCACCCGCACCCGGCTCAAGCAGGCCTATGATCAGGCACATCCGCGCGCTTGAGGGCGTGCTCCTGGTCGGGGCATGCCTATGCTGGGGACTCGCGGGGGGCTGCGCGAAGAAGGGCCCACCTTCGGGAGGGCCGCCCGATCTCGATCCGCCCACCATCCTCTCGGTCACGCCCGACTCCGGGACCGCCGGGGTCGCCACCTCGGCGCGCCTGTCGCTCACTTTCAGCGAGGGGATGGAGCCCCGGACCGCCGCCGATGCAGTCGAGCTCGCGCCCAAGGTCGACATCCGCCAGCGGCGTTGGAGTGGTCGCACGCTCACGCTCGTCCTGGCAGACTCGCTCCAGCACGACCAGGTCTACACGATGTTCATCGGGCTTGGTGCGCGGGACCGGCATGGTAACAGTCTCAAGCGAAGCCGCACCGTGGCGTTCACCACCGCGGATCGTTTCCCGCCCGGCGTCATCGAGGGCAAGGTGCAGGCCGTGGGGTTCGCCGCCCCCGGCACTTATCTGTGGTGCTATCCCGACAGCATCACGCCGGATAGCACCGCGCGCGATTTCGCTTCGGTGGCTCTGGCCGACGACGATGGCTCGTTCCGCATCAGCGGTCTGTATCCCGGCCGCTACCGGGTGTGGGCGTTCGCCGACCTCAACCGCAATCGTTCGTTCGAGCCCAGTTCCGATGTGCTGGCGCCTGCCGAGACGACACTGACGATCACGCTCGAGGTGCCCGTCGCGGCCGGCCTCCTGCTCAAGGTGGTCAATCCCAAAGCGCCGGGGCGATTCCAGGGAGCGATCCAGGATTCGGTCACGGGCGACCCCGGGCAACTCCGCTTGATCGTCACTTCCGAGCGGGACACGACGCGCAAGCTCCTCTACGATGTGTCCGAGCGCGGTGGGTTCGACTTCAAGTTCGACCCCGGTGGCTATCTCGTTCGGGCATTCCGCGATCTCGACCGCAACAAGGCCTGGAAGCGCGACACCGAACCCGCCAGCAGCGAGATCCGTATCACCATCACGCCGGGCGGCGTGCTGGAGAACGTGGTATTCCGGCTCGACCGGCCGGCAGGCGCGCCAGCGCCGGAGGAGTAGCGTGGGCTTCGCATTCACCAAGATGCAGGGCGCCGGCAACGACTTCGTGGTCATCGACCATCGCGATCCATTCCTGCCCGCGGATCCCGCCCGGCTGCTCGCCCAGCTCTGCGATCGCCGCCGCGGCGTCGGCGCCGATGGCGTGCTCCTGCTGGAGCGTGACGCGGACCATGACTTCGCGATGCGCTACTTCAACGCCGATGGGTCGATGGCCGACTTCTGCGGCAATGGTGCGCGCTGCCTTGCGCGCTACGCGATCGATCGCGGACTGGGCGCCGAGGGGATCGTGAAGTTCCGCACCGAAGTCGGCGTCAAGAGCGCGCGCGAGTTGGGGGATGGGCGGATCGCTCTGTGGTTCGGTGAGGTGGGTGAGCCGGAGACTCTCACGCTCGAAGCGGCAGGACGATCCTTCACGGGTAGTTTCGTGAGCCCGGGCGTACCGCATTTCGTGGTGCCGGTCGAGAACGTCAAGGATGTGGATTTCGCGCGCTGGTCGCCGGCGCTGCGTCATCACGAACGATTCGGTGCGCCCGGAGCCAACGTGGACTATGTCGCGCGCCGCGACGACGACCGGGTCGACATGCGCACGTGGGAACGCGGAGTCGAAGGCGAGACACTCGCATGCGGCAGTGGCGCCATCGCGACCGCGCTGTGGGCTCTGAGCGATGGGACGGCGGCGCCCGTCACGGTGCGCACCGCTGGTGGGGATGATCTCGTGGTGTCGTTCGAGGATGGACCGCGCGGGCGTGAGGCCACTCTCACGGGCCCGGCGGATGTGGCTTTCACCGGCGAATGGTTCGAGCCCGCCGGCGTTCACGTCGTCAGCTGACGCCAAGGAGGCAGCATGTTCGAGGGTCTTTCCGTTGCGATGGTGACCCCCTTCAAGAATGGCGCCGTGGACCACGACGCCACCGCTGCACTGATCGAGCACATGATCGCGGGCGGCGTCGAGGGGTTGGTGGTGAGCGGCTCGACGGGTGAGGCCGCGACTTGCACGATTGAGGAACGACGCGATCTGTGGCGCTTCGTCAAAGAGCAGGCGAAGGGCCGCGTGTGGGTCGTGGCGGGCACGGGCACGAACGACACGGCCCAATCCATCGTGCTCACGAAGATGGCCGAGGACATCGGGGTCGACGGCGCGATGGTCGTGACGCCGTTCTATAACAAGCCCACACCGAAAGGGCAGGCGGCGCATTTCCGCGCGGTCGCGAGCAGCACCAAACTGCCTGTCATCCTGTACAACGTGCCGGGTCGCACTGGGACCAATACCAAGCCCGAAACGCTTGCCATGGTGCAGGACGTCCAGAACATCATGGCCGTGAAGGAAGCCTCGGGGGACCTGGACCAGATGAGTCAGGTCTTACAGAAGACACGCTTCACCCTGCTTTCGGGCGACGACTCGCTGACGCTGCCGAGTATCGCGGTGGGCGGCTCCGGGATCATCTCGGTCGTGGGCCAGTTGGTGCCGCGGGCCATGCGCATGCTGTGCGATGCAGCGCGCGCCGGGCGTCTGGACGAGGCGCGGAAGCTGCACGACCAGCTCGCGCCGATCTTCAAGGCGGCGTTCATCGAATCCAATCCGGCACCGGCCAAGTTCCTGCTCTCCGAGATGGGCCTGGTGAAGAATGAGCTGCGTCTGCCGCTGCTGCCTGTCGAACCGGCCAGCGAGACGGTGATCCTCGCCGCGGCGCGTGCAGTGGGCGTGGCGTTGCCGACCGGGGCACGGGTGTGATCGACTTGGTGCTGCACGGCGCGGCGGGTCGCATGGGCCGGGCCGTGGCATTGGCGGCCGGCGCGGCCGAGGATGTCCGCGTGGCCGTGTACGTGGACCAGTCCGCGAGCCTGCTCGCCGATGGGGGTATCTGGACCGCCGATCTGGCCTCGGCGCTCGCGCCCGGCCGAGTGGTGGTCGAGTTCAGCGGCCCCACGGGCGCACGTCAGGCGGCCGAACTGTGCGCTGCGCGCGGCGTGCCGTTGGTTTCGGGCTCGACGGGGCTCAGCGACGAGGCGGAGGCGGCACTGCGGGCAGCTTCTGCGAAAGTCGCGGTGTTCCGCGCGAGTAACTTCAGCATCGGGGTCGCGGTACTGCGTGCGGCGCTGCAGGCCGCGCTGGCGGCAGCCCCCCGCTCGTGGGACATCGAGATCGTCGAGCGGCATCACCGCATGAAGCAGGACAGCCCGTCGGGCACCGCGATCACCCTCGCCGACGACGTACTTGCCGCGCGCGAGCTCACGCGTGAGGCGCTGACCCACGGTCGCCAGGGGGCGGTCGGCGCGCGGCCGGCGGCCGAGGTCGGCATCCATGCCGTGCGCGGCGGCACCTGGGTGGGCGACCATCAGGTGCTGTTGGCGGGCGAAGGGGAGTGGATCGAACTGCGCCATGTGGCGCAGGACAGGGCGGCCTTCGCTCATGGGGCTCTGGCGGCGGCGAGATTCCTCTCGACGGCGGCGCCGGGGATGTACAACATGCAGGATCTGATTCGTGGACCGGGACGGACATGACACACGGCCTCTGCTCATGGGAGCCCGGACACGCATGCGCCTCGCGCGCCTCCTTTCCTTCGTATCCCTGCTGATCCTCGCGTGCCTGGCCGCTCCGGCCTGGGCGCAGACTTTCGGTAAGAACAAGGTCCACTACGAGTCGCTCGAATGGGCGGTGCTCGAGACGCCTCACTTGCGCGTTCACTATTACGCCGAGGAGGAGAGTCTCGCCCGCTGCATCACCGCCTTCGCCGAGAGCGCGGCCGTCGAGTTCGACGGACGCTTCAACGTGAAGTTCCGCCAGCGCATCCCGCTGCTGTTGTACTCGACCCACCATCTGTTCCAGCAGACCAACGCCACGTCTGAACAGATCAGCGAGTCGGTCGGTGGGCTGACCGAACTGATCAAGGGGCGTGTGCTGATCCCGCACAATGGCTCGTGGTCCCGCCTGCGCTGGGTGACGCGCCACGAACTGACGCACGCGTACATGCTCGAGAAGATCACACAGGTGCAGCGCAAGCACCGTAAAGCGCAGGTGGCGTTCCCGCCGTTGTGGTGGATCGAGGGGCTGGCGGAGTACTGCGCGACCACGTGGGATGCCGATGCCGAAGGGCTGCTGCGCGATATGGTGGTGAATCGGCGCGCCTATCCCATGACGCGCAGCGAGCCCATCACCGGCTCGGTCGAGATGTACAAGGAAGGACAGGCCTTCCTGTACTGGCTGCGCGACCACTACGGTGAGCGCGTGATCTTCGACCTGCTGGAGAACATCTGGCAGGCGGAGGACTTCGAGACTGTCTGGCGCATCACCACGGGGCACTCGCTCGTCGACATGGACGACGAGTGGTTCGAGAGCATCCAGAAGCGATACATGCCAACGCTGGCGACGCTGGACCGGCCGCGCGATGTCTCGCGCCGACTGGCGCAGCCGAGCCGCTTCAACCTCGGTCCGCGTGCACTCGCGGCCGCGGCGGACAGCGACACGACGGTGCGCTACTGCTGGTTCGGCGTGGAGGACGGCACGGTCGACCTCATGCTGAGCGACCGCGACGACCGCGGTCGCCCGCGCGTGCGGCGGCTGCTGCGCAGTGGAAGCAGCCCGATGTTCGAGTCGTTCCACTTGTTCCAGAACCGCCCCGGCGTCTCCCGTTCGGGCCGCATCGTCATCGCCGCCAAACGCGGCGGTCGTGATGCGGTCTCGCTGATCGACAGCAGGAACGGGAGAGTCGAGCGCACGCTCGAGTTCCCGCAACTGGTCTCCATCAGCGACCCGGTGCTCACGCCCGGTGACTCGGCCGTGGTGTTCTCCGCGCAGGACTACAGTGGTGACAGCGATCTCTACCGCGCGACTTGGCGCAACGGTGTCACCCGGCTGGCGCAGTTGACGCGCGACGGGTTCGACGATCTCGACCCCAGCATCACGCCCGATGGTCGCTACGTGGTGTTCGCCTCGGACCGCTGCGACTACGGCGGCGCGACGGCGATCTTCCGGCTCCCGCTCGCCGGTGGTGTGCCGGAACAGATCAGCTTCCCACCACGAGGCTCCGACCGGCAGCCGGTCGTCTCACCCGATGGCGCGTGGATCGCGTTCCGCTCCACACGGGGCGGCACCAGCGACCTGTATGTGCGCCCGAGTGAACCCTCGCGCGAGGCACGGCGTCTCACGCGCATGCTGGGGCCGGTCACCGATCCCGATTGGACGTGGGATGGGCGGTCATTGCTCTTCACGGCCCAGGAGGCGGTCACCTTTCGCACCTACCGCATCTCGATCGCGCCGGATTCCCTGGCGGTCGAGACGGAGGAGCCGCCCGCGCATCGGGCCGTGCTGACGAATGTGGCGTACGACCAATCGTCGGAGCCCTATCAGCGCCGGTTGGGTCTCGACCTGCTGCAGAACGGCGTCGTGTTCGATCCCGGCTTCGGCGGCGGTGGGGCAGGCTCGCTCGCATTCAGCGATGTGCTCGGCAATGAGCAGTTCCTCTTCGCCATCGCGAATGACTCCGAGGACTTCGGCGACTTCTGGGATGGATGGGAGGGAGGGCTGACGTATTTCAACCAGTCCCAACGCTTGAACTATGGCGTGGGTGTGTTCCGCCTCACTCGCCTCTATGACCCGGACTTCGACGTGGTTCGGCGCGAGAAGCGCATCGGCATGCTGGGTATCGCCAGCTACCCGTTCAGTCGCTTCACGCGGATCGAGAGCTCGATGCAGATCCGCCATGCCACCGAGCACCTTCTGCGCAACGGGGAGGCGCTCACGGTCGATCTCGTGAGCAATTTTCTGAGCTTGGTGCGTGACGATGCGCGCTGGACCTGGGATGGACCTGTGGCGGGGACGCGTTTCAACGTGACGGGTGGGTATACGCGCGACATGACCACGGGCATCGCCGACTACGGCACCGCGTTCACCGACCTGCGTGTGTACCGACAGCCACTGAAGCGCGTGATCTCGGCCACGCGTGCCGTGGCGCAGACGAGCTTCGGCGAGGATGCGCAGCGCTTCTACATCGGCGGACCATCGCGCCTGCGGGTTCCAGAGCGACGCCTCATTTCGGGCCTGCAGACGCTGACTCTGCAACAGGAGCTACGTTTCCCGCTCGTGCGCGGCCTCGTGCTCGCGATTCCCTCGCCATGGATGCTTCCCACGATCAGCGGGGCCCTGTTCACCGACGTCGCTTGGACCCGCGACGGGAGCGAGCGCGACCAATACGCGGTGGGTGGGTTCGGGGTGTATGTGGGCGGGGGGCCCTATCCCGCGATCCGCTGGAACTGGATCTGGGAGTCCCGCGACCAGGAGACTCTGCGCTCGCGCCGTCCGCTCATGTTGTTCTCGATCGCTTACAACTACTGATCGTGTGGCGGGCGCTACTGGCCGGGATCCAAGCCGGCCTCGTAGGGGTCCGAGAACCCCGTCAGCCGTGTCACGATCGCACCCGTGCTGCTCAGGTGGATCACGCTGCGCTCGGCGCGCGCCACCACATAGGCATCGCCTGTCCTCAAGTCGATATCGACATCGCGTGGTTCACCGAGTCCGGTGACCCGGAACACCTCGGTCCGCGTGACCGCATCGATCACGATCACCTGATTCCCAACCGCGTCGGCCACCCACACCCGGCGGCGACGGGAGTCCACCGCGATGCCGATGGGTCCGGCGAACAGAGAGAGGGAGTCCACGACCTGGACGGCCTCATTGAGGCAGTACACGCGACCGGTCGGCAGCGAAGTCACCCACACGAAACGCGAGACGGTGTCGATCGCCACACGACTCGGCGCGGGGATGCTGCCGGCGCTGAGCGGCACACCATCATTCGCATAGCGTCGCACGCGATTGCCGCCGGTCTCGCAGACATACACTTCGCGTGTGTTCGGGTTCACGGCAACACCACCCGGGGACTGCAGGAAGTCGATGCGCCCCGGTTGCGCGGGTTGGCCGCTGGTGAAGAAGTGCCCGAGTGCGCCACTCAAGTCG